>Ga0307312_10000810_pt1 | contig 15360 bp, 31 predicted proteins | sample ER_DNA_202_FD_194489 | JGI IMG/M metagenome (GOLD analysis project Ga0307312, IMG submission 194489) | Bulk soil microbial communities from the East River watershed near Crested Butte, Colorado, United States - ER_DNA_202 | ecosystem: Environmental > Terrestrial > Soil > Floodplain | place...
CCCAGCCCGGTCAGTAAAGACAGCAAAGGAAATCAATTGTTCTCGTACAAAAATGCAAGCCGCAAGGTAAAGGCTGCTATCGTCATTGGCGCTGTTGTCGCTATGGGTGGCGGATTGGCCGCATGTGGTCAGGGTCAGAACGCGCAGCAGACAGAGCAGCGCGGCGCTACTGCGCAGCAGGCCGAATACAACAAGACTCAGCCTATCCCGTATTTCAAGTGGAGTCTTGAGCGTCAGGTGCTTATCGACGCGGAAATTGCTTCGGCTCAGGGCGACCAGTCTACGTCGTTCTTCTTCAACTTCGGAATTCAGGACCCTATCATGATCTGTCCGTCGCTGGGAATGGCCGTGCCTGACACTTCGCAGCTTTCCAACCCGATGCAGATTGTTCCGATTCCGGGTAGGTGGGGCGGCGGCGCTGATATCATGCCGCAGGCTGACCCGTTCGGTATTCATACCCCGGCTGCGTCTGACGGTACCTACGTCATCTGCATTATCAACGGTAAGCCGAGTATGCAGCGCGCAGAGGAAACTGTGCATACCGTAATGGCCCCGGCTACGTGGGATGAAACCACTCACCGCATTACCATTGTCGGTAACCCGACTAGCGACGTGGTTACAGCTCCCCCGGCTGGCGTCCAGAACGGCGCTGTAAAGTAGTACAAAGTAAATCGTTATCGTGGGGCGCGGCTAGTTTCGCGCTCTGCCATATCAATTTAATTTTGGAGATGCAATGACTTTCGATGACACGGACCTGATCGATAGCCTGATACGGGACTATGGTGAGTACAGCGAGAGACGCCGTAAAGCAGTTCTCAGGTGTAATACCGAATACGTAGCGGATCTAGATAAGCGAATGCGCCAAACGCGGGCAAAGCTTGATGTTGTTATGGAAGCAAAGCAGAACGAGCAATATCTCAGTGGAGAGCACGAACTAATCCAGTGGGCGAATGCCGGTTATCCTCCGGTGGTTGAACATGAAAGGCCGCTATCAGGATTTGGTAAAAAGCCGCAAAGGCTTCCACGCAACATATACGACGAGAAGCCAATGAGGATGCCGGGGCGAGTTGAGGAACGGCAGGAACCCGACTACATCGTGCCGCAGAACCCAACGGAGGCAGACTGGCGGCGTGTAGCTCTCCGCTACGCCGAGACTGGCAGTAAAGAAGACTACAAACTGATGCTAACCATGGTCAGGCTGGATCATCCGGTGCCTAACTTGTGGCGCGAGCCGGAACCAGTTAAAACTACTACGAAAACGAGCAAGCCCCTGACTCTGGAACATTTCTGGAACCATCAGGTACGAGATTACGGATGGCTGGTAATCTTCCTAGTCATCCTGGCCATTGTGGTCGGTATCAATTGCGGTTAAACCGAAAGGCAGACACGACGTGTGGATTAGCAGGAAGAATTACAACAAGGCCATCGATCTTTATGAGCAGTGGATGGCGGAAGATGACGCCGAAATCACTGCTCTTAGTGAGCGGGTCGAGTACCTCGAAAATGAGCGGGAAGCAAATAGGATTGCCTCGCTAACGCCTAAGGGCGAACCTATCACCGTTCTGGTAAACAATGAGCACGCCGAAGCCATCGCGGAACACGATAAGGCGGTTGCTGATCATGACGACGCTCTAGCCGAGCACGATAAGGCGGTTGCCGAGCACGATAGGCTTATCAGGGAATATGACGAAGATATCTCTCGCTGGGAGAATGAGGGAGGGGCCTAATGGAGTGCCTAATCTGCGACATGTATTTTGATACGGACCTTATGCAGCATATCCGGCTGATGCACCCTGACATTCTAGACCAGAAGACTGAGCGAGAGATCCTGAGTCTTCAGCCTGTCACCGCAGAAATGCACGATGACGACCTGGTATGCGAAAGATGCGATCGGCAGTTCAGGATAGGTATGGTATTCGGGGAATCCTTTGAGGGGATGTATCGCGGAAACGCCATTGTCAGCCTTATCTGCGGTACCTGTTTTACGGATATGTGGTGAAGCATTCACCAATGCCGCTCGACGCTTACCCTGATTCGTGGCGTTGTCCTTGCGGCGAGATTTTCAGGTCTGATGCTGGCTGGGCTGTCTGCCCCAATTCAACAGTAAAGGGTTTTGTCCGCAAGTTCGGGCCTAACTGGTTCTACTACGTCAGCATTGACGGCGAGGCTGGGATGCGCGGACAGACAGGCTCTTGGGCAGCATCGTTTACCCGCGTGTTCCGAATGGTGCAGGCTATGCGTCCAGTAAAAATATTTGACGGCAGGCAGGCCGATGTGGTAAAGTGGATCTAGCAGGTTCACAGAGAGAGGAACGAAGATGGGAAACATTACCCGAGTCAACGACAGGCTCTTGGTATGGGGCGCGGCAGGGATCGACCCGGCTGCGATTAGTCAGGCGTGCGACGTAGCGAAGCTACCGTTCGTGGTCGGTCATGCGTCACTGATGGCTGACGGCCATGTAGGATTCGGTCCTATCGGCCTGGTACTCCCGACAAAGGGTGCGGTTGTTCCGTCGCTCGTAGGCGTGGACATTGGCTGCGGCATGATCGCACTCGAAACTAACCTCACGCTGGACGATCTTCCCGATTCACTCGATAAGCTGTACGGCTACATCGCTAAGGCGATTCCGGCAGGCGTCGGTCAGGGATTCGATGCGCGCGACTACGACATTCCTGATGTCAATCGGGTCAAGCTGGACCAGAAGGAACTGTCACGAGCAGAAAAGCAGTTCGGTACGCTGGGCTCCGGTAACCACTTCGTAGAGTTGTGCGTTGACGAGCGCGGCCACATCTGGCTTGTGCTGCATTCCGGTTCTCGCGGTGTCGGTAACCTCATTGCCAAGAAGCACATGGCGACGGCGCGAGAGGTCATGAAGCGGTACCATATCAAGCTGAATGACCCGACGTATTCGTACCTGGTCGAGGATACTGTCGAGTTCGACGCTTACATCAATGACATGCTGTGGGCGCAGGACTACGCGATGGGTAACCGCGTGAAGATGATGCGGAACGCTTTCAAGTCGCTGGTCAAGGTAGTTTCTCACGCGGAAGTTGTGCAGCAGATTAACTGCCACCACAACTATTGCGAAAAGGAACACCACCTGGGGCAGGAAGTTTGGCTGACCCGTAAGGGCGCGATTCGTATGCGGCGCGGCGACCTGGGAATTATCCCCGGCTCAATGGGCACTAACACGTATATCGTTCGCGGGCTGCAAAGCGATGCAGCGTTCCATTCAGCATCTCACGGTGCGGGTCGAACGATGTCGCGGCGTCAGGCGCGTGAAACCTTTACCCCGGCTGACTTGCGTGAGGCAATGTCGGAGAAGACGTGGGGAACCATGTCCGCGAAGAAGTTGCTTGACGAGCACCCCGGCGCTTACAAGTCGATCAAGGACGTAATGGCGGCACAGTCTGACTTGTGTTCAATTGAGCACGAGCTGACCCAGGTATTGAATTACAAGGGAGCCTGATGCGGAACTACGAGATGGTCATGTCGGAAGAATTCTTCGAGCACGTACGGAGCGGAGCCCTCGACCATTGGCAGGGTGAAATCGTTCCAGTGCGCGGCCCGGATAGGCGGATCATAGGTGAGGCGACTATCGTAAGCGTGGACCATAGAGATGATGGTACCGTTTCGGTAGTCGTTTCGTCTGAACTTGACATGGACTTTCGCAACTGCGGGTCGAGTATCGCAGAGGTAATGCGCGGCAGAATGTCCGCAAGTTTCAGCGCTCAGGAGCCCGAGCCCGAGATGCCTTTGCTAGGCGCGCTGATGAAGAACGAACATATCAAGTGGGCCGACGCAGCTATTAAGTTGCCGCACCAGCCTAACCGCGATTGCGACGTGGCCCGGTGGCTAAAGGCTAAGCGCGACGCGCACTTCGCTAAGTTCGAGAATGAAGCCTACTGGGCCATTGATGAACTGCTAGACGAGTACCGAGCACGGGCCGATTACGGTCTTACGCTAGATGACCCTCTTTCAGAACTACCGGACGGATGGTAAACCTATGTGGTTCATAATCGTAATTGGTATCATCGGTACCCTGTTTGTGGTGGGATCTGTTTATGGCCGGAATTATGAATGTGGTTCATAATCACCATGGGCGTCATATGCGCTATCTCGCTGGTTATGGTGGGATTCGCGATAGGGAGTAAACGTGGCTAGAGCACATTCAATCTGGATCGTCCGAAATATCGAAGATGGTTACCGGCGCGACCCTATCGGGGCTTTCACTGTAAAGCACGAACTGGTAACTTGGCTGGAAAGGGAAGATACCGACCCGTATGGACTTACGATTACCGTAGTCCGCGACGGGAATCTCAAGTACTCTGATCCAATGAGCAAGTGGGAAGTAATGCCCGAGACTATTTCTGCTGAGCTATTTTTGCAGCAGGTTAAGGGAGGCGGCTAATTTATTCACCGGGTAAAGCTAGTCGCAGGGTAGGTAGCCGGGGCGCTCCATTGCCAACACCTTACAAGATCTTTAGCGAAAGCAACGTTAAGGTCACTTTCCGCAGAGGCGGGGTAAGCATGTTGGCGGGAGTGCCCGGCGCATTTAAAACTGCGCTCGCACTTAATGAAGTTGTTTCATGGGCGGATCAAGGACTTTACACGCAGTACTTTTCGGTAGACTCCGACGAGTCTACTATTGTGGAAAGGCTTAACGGTATCGTCACGGGCAAGAGTATGCAAGAGGTAGAAGCTTTTACCCGAACCAATCCTGCCTACTTCGACAGTCAGCTATACAATCGGCTGGGCGATAAGGTAATGTTCGAGTACCAGAATCAAAGCTGGGATTCAATGGTTTACCACGTAGCATCGTATGAGCAGAAATACGGCGCATACCCTGATGTAGTAGTGGTAGACAACCTGATCGACCTAGCCCCAGACGTTTATGCATTCAGCGAAATGCAGGCAATCATCAAGAACGCGGACTCGCTAGCTAAGAAAATCGGAGCGCACGTCCACATTCTGCACCACGCTAGGCTTGTCAGTCACGACTCCGGTATGGACGTTACTCCCGGCCTTCCGCCACCAGCTCAGGAAATCCAGGGCCGAATGACCCAGTTCCCTACGCTGGTAATGACACTTGGCGCGGCCGGTATGAATCTGAGACTCGCAGTTGTTAAGAATCGTTTCGGATGGCAATTTCCCGATGCACGGGTTTCGCATCCGTTTATCGTTCGACCCAATATGCGCGTTGAAGATGTGACCGAGAGGTAAAGGTTTGAGAAAGATCAGACATTGGTTGCGTATGCCCTTGCTAACAAAGCGGGAGCGGCGCAACCTCAATGGTTTCTGGTTCTACGCTACTTGTAATGATTTTATACGAGTGTTTACGGGCGACCGGAAATCACTTAAGCTATCACTGGAAATCGCGGAACTGCTAGACGAATTCGCGGACGCTATCGAGTGGATTGAGGAAATGCAAGCATGAGTATGGAAGGTGGATTTGATTTGGATTCCCCAGAAGACGATTGGATGCATCGTATCGGAGAACCTGACCGCGAGCTAAGCCGTGATGAACTGGTGCAGCAGGAATCGCTGGCTTATCATAAAATGTCAATAGCACGAACAGAGTACGAGAGTGCTCACGCGGACTATGTAAGAATCGCAGATCGATTGAATGATCTCAAGATGCGAGAGAGCAGAAAGCCTTATGGCGAACAAATCTGATACGGCCGTAATCGGAGAACCTGACGCAGCGTCGATTGACGAAATCCCAAAGCCGATGGTTACTCTCGAACAAGTCGAGGCAAGCCCCCAGTACTGGTATCTGGTCGAGTCCGAAACTGATAAGAACTGGAAAACCCGATATAAGGGCTCCGCTGTAGATGCTGCACTAGCCGCATATATGCTCGCTATCCTCAACGGCGATGAATACGTAATGCTAGAATCTTTGAGGATGCCTGCTTAATGGGCCTGATTGAAACTGAGGAATTCGTGACTCTGATTAAAGCCGAGCGGACTACGACTATTAACTACGACGACAGCGCGGAAAGCGCCGAGATCGTAACATACTCGAAGGTCCTTATTAATCAACTGCGGAAAAATACCGCAGCCAAAGAGGTAGACGTACTGCCCGAAGGCGGGGTTATCTTCCGGCTTCCCAAGAAACTAGTGACGGTTCGGAATCCCCGCAAGAAGGGATCTGGGCGTACCTGGACACCGGAGCAGCGTAAGGCTGCGGCCGATCGTATGACTGCGGCACGAGCCGCGAAGTCAGGTGACTGATGACCGAATTTAACAATTGGGCTGAGGGGGAAAAAGCCCGGCTGATTAAAGATTTGCAAGCATTGGGTTACTCCGATGTTGAAGTTGCTTTCATGGTAGGTACGCCTAGTGAAGGCGATACAGCCCAAGAGCAGGAAGGATAAAACATGGCGGAACCGGAAAGGGATAGGTGGGGTCGGTATAAGCTGCCCCACCCTGAGACTGGCGAAAGGCGCGGGTGGACCCGAGTTACTAAACTCGCGGAAGCGCTAGACGATTCCTACGGTCTTACCCAGTGGCAGAAGCGTAACGTTGTTTACGGAATTGGCAAGCGCGAAGATCTTGCCGACCTTGCTGCTGCATCAGATCTTGATGACAAACAACAGCTTGACAGTATCGTCAAGCAGGCGACTGCTGCGGCTAAGGCTGATGCCCGAGCCAATAAGGGATCAGCATTTCATAAGTTCTCTCAGCGAATTGACCAGGGCGAGAATGTCCGCGCTCCTGGCCGGTGGAGTCCACTCGTAGAGCTTTACATTAAGGCGATGACGGAATGGGGAATCCAGACCGCGCCCACATTGTGCGAGCGAATCACGATGGTTCCCGAGCTGGAAGTAGCCGGAACTATGGACAAGATTGTCAAGTATCAGGATATCCCGACTATCTTTGACCTTAAGACCGGAGGGAATGTAATCCTGGGTGGCATGAAGATCGCTATTCAGCTTGCACTCTACTCTCGTGGTTGCGGTCTTTGGGATATGGACGCCGAAGCATGGCGGCCGATGCCCCGTGGTCTTGATCAGTCTCGCGGCCTAGTGCTGCATATGCCTGTCATTCCCGATCCCGAAACGCAGTTGCTCACGGCAACTCTTTACGAAATCGATCTTGATGTCGGATGGGAAAAGGCGTGGCTGGCTTACAATGTTCGGAAATCTCGTAACAAAAAGGACTATCTGGTACCGGCACGCGAAAGTGTCAGTGTCCCCGCCAATCAGGAATGAAAGGTATCTTTGAGTGAGTGAACTAGTTGTAGATCTGGCCGACGAAGCTAGCGTTGAGCTAGCGTGGCAGATTCTTAAGCTGGTGCGGACTGATCACACCGTCGCGGCGGCGGATCGATCCAAGCCGGAACTTCCCCCGTGGGAGGCGACCGAGACACCGGCCGCAGGAAGCGCTGAGAAGGCCGCTGAGCCCTCTGAGCCTGACCCTTGGGCAGTCAGTGCCCAAAACCGAGAAAACCCGGCAGCGGCGACCACAGCGCCGTCTAGCGCCGCAGGCGTGAACGCGGCCGATGACCCCGATGATGACCCCTGGTCGTAAGGAAAGAGGAAACGAAATTGAGTAACGAGAACGATCCGTTTTACGTCGCGGATAAGGCTAAGGCCCTTTCGTGGAAAGATGCCCCGGTTGGTGCGAAGGTAGTCATCGCTCTTGATGGCCCGGCGTCCAAGGTGCGGGCACGCAAGTACGGAACTAATGAGTATGACGACTGGGACGACGGGAATCCTAAGTTCAACGTCGTGGTTACCGGAATGGTAAAGGGCAAGCGTCGGAGCCTTTGGGCTATGATCCCGTCTAACCTATTCTTCGTTCTGGGTAATGCTCAGGATGCGGCAGGTGCCAAGTTCGGCAAGGGTGGCACGCTTACCGTTGAATACGTTGGTGATCAGCCTTCCGATAACCCCGCGTACAACCCGGCTAGGCAGTTTAAGGCCGATTACGTTGTACCGGCAGCGGGCGCGGATACTTCCGACCCGTGGGCTAACGAAGACGAACCGCCTTTCTGAGTTGACCAATGCCTCGACGCACGAAAGTACAGATCGAGGCTGCGAATAAGCGAAAGCTATCTGCACGAAAATCCCACCTTATGAAAATGCATCATATGACCCTCGAACAATATGAGGGTCTTAAGGCTTTTCAGGGTGGGAAATGCTATGTGTGTCAGTGGGCTACGGGAAGGTCTAGATCCCTTTCCGTAGACCACGACCATGAGCGTGCAAGGGCAATGTGTGATCACGACCCGGACAAGGAAAGCTGCATTAACTGCTGGCGAGGTTTGCTGTGCAGTACGTGTAATAAGATGTTCGGGCGTGCAAGGGACGCCATCGCTTTCTTTAGGCGCGGTATCGACTATCTAACTAATCCGCCAGCGAGGCGGTTCTTTGAAAGAGAGTAACTAATGGGATTTCTGGAAGCGCTAACACTAGCGTTTATCATCCTTAAGCTGGTCGGCGTAATTGCATGGCCATGGTGGGGAGTGCTGGCACCGCTGTATCCGTCCGTTCTGATTTACTTGCTGATGCTGCGGTACGGTGTGAAGTTCTGGAAGCGGCACAAGCAGGACCGTCAGGAAATTGCAGCGGACTTGAAGTCGTTTAACGCGAGGTTTGACGAAGATTGGCCATGGTAATAAATGAAGGCTTATCTTATGGGTGGCCCGGCAAATGGCCGGGTCATCCTGCACCCTCATAACTACCTTGTTCGGATTCCCATTCCCCGCTCTATTGATTCGATGACTATTACAGACTATTTGCAGGAATCGATTAACGACACGCTGCCGATGATCCCTATCGCGACGTACCAGTTTACTGGGCAGGCGACCGTGAACCTGAATGGTGATATCCAGCATATGCTTTACCGATACACCGGAACGGACGCTTAATGGATTTTCCCGATTCCCGTGAATTCACTCAACGTGTTCTGCAAATTGTCAAGGTCCAGGCTCACCAGATAATCCCCGACTATGTGGCGCGCACTGCCAATTTCACCATGCACGAACAAGTGGGCGGTGATATGCTTTTGGGTCTTTCGGCCGAAGTATTGCGCGACCACATTGTGGACGAAACGCAGACAGTTACCCTCGAAACTCCCGCTACCTGGTGGCAGCATTTCAAGGCTGACCATCGTGACAGGCTTGGATTCCGCTGGCTTATTAAGCGATTTCCAATCCGCTGGGAAACATGGACCAAATATGTTACGTTTGAGCGTTACTACGATTATCCCGATGCGGCAATTTCTTTGCCGGAAGAGTTTGGCCAGTTTATCGTGTCCGAAACTATCCACCAAAGCGATTGGAACAAGCGTTGAATAAGATAGAGATTAATACCGAGTTTGCCCGCGATCTCGCGTATGCGGGGGTAGGTCGCAAGCTTACAGAAGGTGGCGACACCTACGAGGTAATTGCAAACGAGCAAATTGATTCGAGTCGGTGGTCGGCTATCTATACCCTGGTCGTTAAAATCGGTGACAAGTTCTTCAAGGCCGCTTACGAAACGGGCCTTACGGAATACCAGGATTTCGGTGCTTTTGAAGATGACTATCCAACGGTCCCGTTCTACCGGGTAATGCCCCGAGAAAAGACAATTACCGAATACGTCCCTTATACGGAGAAGGTAGCATGATTATCCCTTTCGACAAGCTTAAAATTTTCAAGGTCAAGGCGTGGACCGCTGATGGCAATAGCGGCGCATGGCTTCCTGAGCACGAGCGCGACCCGCAGAAGAACCTGGAAGAAACAGACCGGCTGGACTTTGCGGACATTGTGACATCTGCACCCCGGTTCGAGATTCTCGGTTTCCAGAGTAAGCACGTTGTTATGTTTGATGTGGACGTTCCGATGCAGGTTATCGAGTCGTCTACTCCCGGCCATTATCACGTTTACTTCCCTAGCTCCTACGTGCCTAAGGAAAGGCTATTCCGCCTGCTGGACGTAATGGCCGAATGCGGCATTGTCGAGCGCGGGTATGCGGAAGCTTCGAGGGCGCGAGGTTTTGCGGCTCTTAGACTGCCGTGGGTACACAAGAGCAGGCGGCACTAATGGCCAGCAGCTACGCACTGGCCGACCACTCTTTCGGTGGTGGTCGTTAATGGCAAAGCAAGTAGTCGCGCTATCTGATGTTGTCGGGTACAGCTCGCCTCTTCGCACTGGTGATGACAGGCGGATGATCCGTAACGCTATCTGGGAAATTACCACAATGGTCTTTGGCTCCGATCATTATACATGGTATGAAGGTCGCGGCGATGGTATTCTTACCGTGCTGCCCTCGGACGTTACGCCCGCGTGGGTTTATCAGGAGTTTGCAACTACGATAGCGTCGAGGTTGCAGGGATATAACGGCGCTACGAAGCCCAGCCGCAAAATCGCATTGCGGGTAGCGATCGATTACGGATTCGTTGAGATGGACGCAATGGGCTATAACGGCGATTGCATGATCCGGGCTGGCAGGCTGATTGATTCCCGGCTATTCAGGGAAGCGGTTGGTGCCACTAGGGCTACGGTAGGAATCGTAACCCCGCAAGAACTTACTACGCAATTCAACCTGGACGGTTACGACAACGTACGAACCCAGGTTAAGGGAATGTCAATTTACGCAAGTATGAGGATGGTTTAATGTCTATGTATGTAGGTCCATTTGGCCCCGAGCCCGATTTTACTCACGCATCATTCAGTGAGTTTCGGCTGGCACTAGCGGGAGCATTTCCCGATATCTCCGAGGTAGACGCCGACAATGCAATGATGAATCTCTGGGCGCGCATCATGATGGCCCGGTTTGGAGTACACCTATGAGTGCAGAAGCGTGGATCATCGAAGTAAGAGGGCCAGATGGAGCCCGAATCGTGGAAGTGCCCGACAAAAACGTTAAGCGTTACGTAGGCGCTAACGATTACGTTTCTGCTGCCTGGCTCGCGGGCTGGGCGCTGCAAAAGGCGGAAACCGATGGCGCTTAAGGAAATCAAGGATTGGCGCGGTACGCTAATCGAGGTAGGCGACGTTATCCTGTACGCGGTGAAGCACTCGACTTCGGTAGAAGTGAACGAAGCCATTGTTAGCGAGGTAGGTTATAAGGCCCCGGCATGGCTAGCCCAATTCGGGGAAATTAAGGAAAAGGACAAGAAGCCTTACGTACTCGCTGACTGGATTATCTCGTCTTACTGCTTTACTCCGAACGGGAGCCATGACATTTACAGCGACCGGATTATTAAGAGCGTAAAGCTGACCAATTTCGAGGGTATTACCGTTGTGTCAAAGCATCAGCCCCCGGCATTCAGCACTGAGCAGGCTTCGGTTAGCTGGTCGAATAGCTAGTGCCTACTTACGAGTTCCGTTGTCATCGCTGCGGGCATAGACACGTTGCTACCCTTACTTTTAAGGAAAAGGACGACTACCATCCCGATTGTGAGGAATGCGGAACTCGTCTTACTCAGCTATTCAGCCCGGCAGGTATTGTCTTCAAGGGCTCTGGGTTTTATCGCAATGACAGCAGGCCCGCGCCGCCCAAACCCGTAAAGGAAAAGGCGAAGAAGGACAAAGCAAAGAAAAAGGAAAAGACGAATGACCTTTGACCTAGCAGAACTTAGCAAGATGTTCGGAGAGATCCGAGATAACAATGTCAAGCTTGGATGGCAGCCGCACGATCTGGAAACAGGGGAAGTAATGGCGCTGCTTCATACCGAAGTAGCAGAAATGACTGACGCTTACCGTCAATGGGCTTTTGGTGATGCTACTCGTTATACTACTTTTGGTGACAACGGAAGTATCATTGCTGCCAGTAATCCTAAGCCAGAAGGTGTCGGGTCTGAGATGGCCGACGTGCTTATCAGGCTTATAGACAACGTGGATATGCTGCCGATAGGGCTTGAGTATCTTGAGGCCCACGGTCGATATGGTTACAGCCCCCGATTCGTTATCGTATGCAATACGTTGCATACGATGATTGCTAAGCTGTCAATGGCGCTAGACTCCTACGAAGAGTGTCCTCTTCCCGAGGAATTGCCGCTTATCGGCCGGTGCTTTCGAGATGTTTACCAGTATCTTACTCAGGCAGCGGAACATTTCGGCATTGATATCCGGTTCGAGTATGAACGAAAGCTAGCATACAATAAGACCAGGGCATATCGCCACGGTGGAAAGAATATGTAAGCGAGGCGCATTACGTTGGGCGAACTGGACGATCTGATTTCAAAGGACGATGAACCCGACGACTCTGAAGAATTGACTATTGCCGCAGTGCTAAGACATTACGGAGCTACTCGAATTCCGAAGGGCGCAGGGTGGAAATCCATGAAGTGTCCCTTTAAGCAATTTCACACTGATTCCCGCGCCAGCGCATCCGTTAATACCGGCACCAATAAATTCAGGTGCCATGCGTGCGGTACTGCTGGCGACCCCATCAGAATCATAATGAAGCTCGAACATATGAATTACAGGGAGGCATGTGAGCAGGCGACGAGAGTATTTGGTGCGAGCCACATATCGATATCACGAACAGTTCCTCGACATTTCAAACGACCGCCACCGGGCAGTGATAGCTGGCAAGAAATACTTGGCTGAGCACGGCCTGTATGATGACAAGAATCCTAGCTCTGCAATTGCCCGGAAATATATGCTGGGCATTGTGCTTAACCCGTTGCCCGGTGATGAACGATTTATCGGATGGCTGGCTATCCCGTACCTTACAAGGCGCGGCGGCACAAAGGCTATCAGGTTCCGAAATCTCACAGGCAATACCGACTCAAAGGTCGGGCAGCATAAGGGTCAGGCTATTCGCCTTTACAACTCCGAAGCCCTCTTCGGTACGCACCAAGAGATCGGAATCGCGGAAGGTGAAATGGACGCTATTGCTGCTACGGAGTTTCTGGGAATGCCGTCTGTTGGCCTGCCCGGATCTTCTACGTGGACCGGACATAGCCGAATGTGGGCACCATTGTTCAAGGACTTTGAACGAGTTCACGTTCTTCGCGATGGCGACCAGGCTGGTAAGGACATGGCTGATGCTATTATCGAGACACTGAATTTTAAGGCTCGTGTGATTAAGATGCCCGACGCGGAAGATGTCTGTTCCATGGTGGTACAGGGCAGGGCTAGTGAAATTACCAAGCAGTTTAAGGACGATGATTAATTTGCCCGCGCAAGAGCCATGTGAGAATTGTGGACTTCCTACCCGAAGTAAAGTGGGTATTTGTTCTAGGCAATCTTGCACACTGAAACAGAGAATGACGTATAAGAGGCTCGCAAGGGGCTGGGTCGAAAGATTCTGTAAGCTTTGCGGTGCTCTTATGCGCAATGATTGCACTATTGAGGTATGTACCACGAACCGAGATTGCCTTGCAATTCACATGCTGCTGTTCCGTAATATCGAATTGACTTTGGCTGATCTTTCTCCTATCCCCCTTCATTGCCCTTGTTGCGGTAAAGAATTCAACCGGGTAAATAAAGAGGATCATCTAAGCCTCGATAGACTTATTCCTGAAAGGGGTTACGTACCCGGTAACGTTACTTGGATGTGCGTCAGGTGCAACCGCATTAAAAACGATGCCTCGCTGGAAGAATTGGAAATGGTAGTTAACCACTTGAAAGGTTTGATGAAGAATGCGTTTGCTAAGCATTGATATCGAGAACTCTCCGACACTGGCTTGGACTTATAAATTGTGGGGGCCGAATATGTATATTGCCCCGGACATGGTTGTTAAGCATTCCGAGATCATGTGTTTCGCGGCGACGTGGATTGGCGAAGACTCCGAGCCTTTGTTCTTTTCCACATTCCACAATGGCTATCAGGGAATGATGCAGGCTTTCTGGAATCTGATGAATGAGGCCGACGCGCTAGTCTACTTTAATGGTGACAGGTTCGATCGGCCAAAGATCCAGAAAGAATTGCTGGTTGCCGGATTCGACCCGCCGTCACCAAGTAAGGGCATTGACCTTTACACGATTATCAAGAGGCACTTCGACTTCCCGTATAAGCGGCTGGATGAAGTTGCTAAGGCACTAGGACTTACCGGCAAGATCGGTTCTCATAAGGCCAACTGGAAGAAGTGCCTTGAGAATGACCCGGATGCCTGGCAGCGAATGAAGACTTACAACATTCAGGATGTGGTGCTGAATGAACAGGTCTTCGATATCATCAAGCCCTGGATTGGCGGAAGTGTCATCCCTAGCGATGCCCTCCATGAGGGCAAGAATGCTATGTGTCGTTGCGGGAGCACGAACCTGACAAAGGAAGGCTTTCGGCAGACACTAACCGGGAAGTTTCAAAGGTATCGGTGCCGCACTTGCGGAACCTGGCTAACAACTGGTAGGAGTATTTCCAAGACCGATCTTCGACCGGAGTCACGATAAGGATGCGAGAAAGCTAATGACAACTGACCTGGTTTTTGAAGTACCGCGACACGTTTACGATTCAGAGATGTTGCTGAGTTTGTATCTGCAAACTCGCGCATTTACCCTGGATACTTTCTTCTGGGAAGTTATCGTTCGTGACGATATCGCGGTAATTCAGGTGATCGAATGACCGAACCGCCCTATGCGCAGATTAGTCGTGCTAAGCGGTGGGGTTATGATATCGATATCGTAGATGCTGAAAGGTTTGGCGGGCAGAAGCGTTCAGATTGTTTGCGCACTTCTACCTGGCACGCCTTTAAGTGGGCTACTGCACTTACTAAGGCTAGGAAAATGCTAGCAAGGTACAATAAATTGCTGAAACGAGAAAGCGAGGCATGGAAGATTCAATGAATACCTATCGAGTAGATATGGCTTTCTACGTAGAAGCCGAAACTGCTGACGGCGCTAAGCTGGAAGTAGAAAACGGAATGAGTGCCAAGCTTGCAGCCGACTATGACTGGATTGACACCAACTACATAACGACTATCCCCGAGAAGGGAAATAAGTAATGACCCACCCGACGACAGGTCCGCAGAACACGTTGCCGGAATTCAAGCCGCGAGGCATGAGTAAATGGGACAAAATTATGATGTGGCTTTTGATCTTCGTCGTAGTTCTGTTCGGACTGGGTATGATTAACCGCGTATTCCCCGATACAAAGGCGGGAAAGCCAGTGCCAAAGGTAACGGTAACGGCACCCGCGCACAAGGCAACAGCTACGCCAAGCGCGCCACTTGTTTACGTGGTGCAGAACAAGACGAATGGCTACATCTGGTGGCTAGACAATAACGGTAGCCCGTTTACTAAGGCGACCGCTCTTAAGTTCGCTAAGGGTCATCCGACATTTCTGGTCTTCTCCCTTAAGAAGGGCTGATCTTGATGGGTCGGCATGACAACAAATACACAAAGGGCCTGGTTATTCCGAGCCCTCCGCGCCGCGACGAGTACTACGAATATCTAGGCAAGCAGCCTTTGCGGATTCTTTC
>Ga0307312_10000811_pt1 | contig 15346 bp, 15 predicted proteins | sample ER_DNA_202_FD_194489 | JGI IMG/M metagenome (GOLD analysis project Ga0307312, IMG submission 194489) | Bulk soil microbial communities from the East River watershed near Crested Butte, Colorado, United States - ER_DNA_202 | ecosystem: Environmental > Terrestrial > Soil > Floodplain | place...
TGACTACCTGCGCCTGCTTTACGCGCGGGCGGGTACACCGCATTGCCCGAATTGCGGCCGGCCGGTGGAGCGCCAGAGCGCGGGTCAAATCGCCGAGTCCATCCTGTCCTGGCCGGAGGGGACGCGTATCGAAGTGCTCGCGCCGCTCGTGCGCGGCCGGAAGGGCGAGTTCCGCGAGCTCTTTGAGACGGTACGCAAGCAGGGATTCGTTCGCGCCGTGGTCGATGGTGAGCTCGCCGAGCTCGCCGATCCCCCGAAGCTCCATCGCCGCCAGAATCACAGCATCTCGGTCGTCGTCGACCGCCTGACGGTCCGTGCCGACGATCGCGGCCGCCTCACCGACTCCGTCGAGACGGCGCTCAAGCTGGCCGACGGCTCGCTCGAGGTGATCCGCCATGACGGTCTGGCGCCGCAGACGGCGCATTTCTCCGAGCGTTATGGCTGCCCCGAATGCGGCATCTCGATGCCCGAGCTCGAGCCTCGCCACTTCTCGTTCAATTCGCCGTTCGGCGCGTGTCAGGCCTGCACTGGTCTCGGCACCCGGCAGGAGGTAAGCGAGGAGCTCGTGCTCGGCGACCCGCGAATCTCGATCCTCGAGGGCGTCATCCTTCCGTGGGGCGAGCCATCGGGACATCTGCGCCGCGTCGTCCTTCCGAATCTCGCCCGGCAGCTCAAGTTCGATCTCAACGCCCCGTGGGGCGACGTCCCCCCCGACGTCAGGCAGGCGATCATGCACGGCGCGCCGTCGAAGCGGATCGGCGAGGACGCCTGGCCGGGCGTGCTCTCGACCGTCAGGCAGCGCTATGACGAAACGGACTCCGACTCGGTGCGCCTCGAGCTCAGTGAATACATGGTGCCCGTGCCGTGCGCCGCGTGCGGCGGCCGCCGGCTCAAGCCGGAGGCGCTTGCGGTCACCGTCGCGGCAAAGGGAATCGGCGAGGTCGTCGACTTCTCGGTCACCGATGCGTTGACGTTTTTCGAGGGAATACCGGTGCGCGGTGACGGTAGGCCGGGACTGGACCCCGGCATCGCGGGGCCGATTCTCAAGGAAGTGCGTGAGCGCCTGCGTTTCCTCGCCGACGTTGGCCTCGACTACCTGACGCTCAACCGTTCGGCGGAGTCGCTCTCCGGCGGCGAGGCGCAGCGCATCCGCCTTGCGACACAGATCGGCTCGCGGCTCGTCGGCGTACTCTATATCCTCGACGAGCCGTCGATCGGACTGCACCAGCGCGACAACGGTCGTCTGCTCGCTACTCTCGCGCAGCTCCGCGACCTCGGCAACACGGTCATCGTCGTCGAACATGACGAAGAGACGATGATGGCGGCCGACCACCTGATCGACATGGGGCCCGCGGCCGGGAAACACGGTGGCGAGGTGATCGCCGCCGGGACGGTGCAGCAAGTGATGGCCAGCCCCGAGTCTCTCACCGGCCGCTACCTCAACGGCAAGATCGCGGTCGAAGTGCCGAAGCAGCGCCGTGCGCCGGTGTCCGACCGCTCGATCCGCATCGAGAACGCGCGCGAGCACAACCTGCGCGGTGTGACGGCCGACATCCCGTTAGGCACCTTCGTCTGCGTGACCGGCGTCTCGGGGTCCGGCAAGTCGACGCTCGTCGAGGACGTGCTGCATCGGTCGCTGGCGCGCCATTTCTACAGGGCGCGGATGATCCCCGGCGCCCACGACCGCATTACGGGCCTCGAGCACATCGACAAGGTCATCGACATCGACCAAAGTCCGATTGGCCGCACGCCACGCTCGAATCCGGCGACGTACACGGGGCTGTTCACGCCTATCCGCGAGCTGTTCGCCGAGCTTCCGGAAGCGAAGATCCGCGGATACGGGCCGGGGCGCTTCTCGTTCAACGTCAAGGGTGGGCGGTGCGAGGCGTGCCAGGGCGACGGACTCGTGAAGATCGAGATGCACTTCCTTCCCGACGTCTATGTTCCGTGCGAGGTCTGCAAGGGAAAGCGCTACAACCGCGAAACGCTCGAGGTCCGCTTCCGGGGCCTGAGCATCGCCGACGTGCTCGAGCTGACGGTCGAGGATGCCCTCGCCCTGTTCGAGAACCAGCCGCGGGTGCGCCAGAAGCTGGAGACTCTCAACGATGTCGGACTTGGCTATGTTCACCTCGGACAGAGCGCGACCACGCTCTCCGGCGGCGAGGCGCAACGTGTGAAGCTCGCGACCGAGCTCTCGAAGCGCGACACCGGCCGTACGTTCTACATCCTCGACGAGCCGACGACCGGCTTGCACTTCGAGGACGTGCGTGTGCTGCTCGGCGTCCTGCACAGGCTCGTCGATCGCGGCAATACGGTGCTCGTGATCGAGCACAATCTCGATGTCATCAAGACCGCCGACTGGATCATCGATCTCGGTCCGGAGGGTGGCTCGCGCGGCGGGATGATCGTCGCAGCCGGCACGCCCGAAACGGTCGCCAGGGTGGACGCATCGCATACCGGACGCTATCTCCGCCCGATGCTCGAGCGCTCCGGCAAGCGCGGTACCGTCAGGTCCGAGCAGCTGACCCCTACTCGTTAGGTTTTTGCCGTTTTCTCGTTAAGGTTTTTCAACTTGTCGATCACCGCAGTGTTTGAGCCCACAAGGTGGTAAGCCTCCTGGATATCATCGGGCCGGTGATGGTCGGCCCGTCGTCGTCGCACACGGCGGGAGCGTGCCGGCTCGGTCTGCTCGCGCGCTGCCTGGTCGGTGGGACGCCTCAGTCGGCGCGCATCGAGCTGCACGGGTCGTTCGCGCGCACAGGCGAGGGGCACGGCACGGACAAGGCGATCGTCGCCGGTCTGATGGGCTTCCGTCCGGACGACGACCGGATCCGCACGGCACTCGAGATCGCCGACAAGGAAGGGCTCGACTTCCGATTCGAGAAGACGACCCTCGACGACGATGCGCATCCGAATTCCGTGCGCATGACGCTCGACCGCAACGACCGCCACGCCGTGATGACCGGAGCGTCGTTAGGCGCCGGACGGGTGCTGGTGAGCGACATCGACGGCTACCCGGTCGAGGTTACGGGCAACTACAACACGATCGTGCTCGTCGCCGAGGACATTCCGGGCAGCGTCGCCCGCATCGCCACGCTACTCGCGAATCACCGACTCAACATCGCGACGCTCCGCCTCACTCGCCAGCAGCGTGGCGGCGACGCCTTCATGGTGATCGAGATCGATGACGAGCCCGGGCCAGAAGTTCGCGACGAGATTCGCGCACTACCCTGGGTGCGGTGGGCATTCCGTCTCGACAAGGTGAGCGCGTGAAGCTCACATTCGTCGTCGTGCGGGCTACCGCCTACCGCCCACCGCCCACCGCCTGCTCCTGATATGTACAAGGCACTTGCCGACGCGATCAGGGACGCGGAAGCCCGGGGACACACGCTCGCGCAAGTCGCGCTCGACGCCGAGTCGAGCGATCAGGGTCGCACCGTCGCCGACATCCGCGCCGTGCTTGGGCGAGCGCTCGCGGTGATGCGGCAAGCGGTCGGGCAGGGAATGACGGGTGACCTGCGGTCGGCGTCAGGCCTCGTCGGAGGCGACGCGGCGAAGCTGCGCACGGGACCGAAAGGTCCGCTCGCCGATACGCCGTTTCGCGACATCCTTGCCCGGGCCCTCGCTGTGCAGGAGGTCAACGCCGCGATGGGCGTCATCGTCGCCGCACCGACTGCCGGCGGCGCCGGAGTGTTGCCCGCGGTTCTCACCGGCCTCGCCGCCGCGCGGAAGATCCCGGATGAGAAGGTGATCGACGCACTCGCCTGTGCGGGTCTGATCGGCGCCGTCGTCGCCGAGCGCGCGTCATTGTCCGGCGCCGAAGGCGGGTGTCAGGCCGAAACAGGCGCCGCGGCGGCGATGGCTGCCGGGGCCGCGACGGAAATGCTCGGCGGCTCACCGTCGCAGGTCGGTCACGCGACCGCGCTCGCGCTCCAGGGAACGTTAGGCCTCGTCTGCGATCCGCTGGGCGGGCTCGTCGAGCTGCCATGTGTCTTCCGCAACGCGACGGGGGCGGCGATCGCGCTCACCGGGATCGAGCTCGCCCTCGCCGGCGTCACCTTCGCCATTCCGGTCGATGAAGTGATCGACGTGATGGGCGAGATCGGTGAATCGATGGACGTCAAGTACCGTGAGACAGCGGGTGGCGGGCTCGCCGCGACACCGACCGGGCGCCGGCTCGCGAGAGAAAGGCTCTATCAGATCAAGAAGGCCGACTGACCGCTAGTGCAGCTCGTCCAGGCGCCGCAACGCCGGTGTCTTCCAGGCGGTAACGGCGACGACGACCAACGTCGCGACTCCGCCGGCGACGACGGCTCCCACTGCGCCGAGCAGGCGTGCCGCAACACCTGACTCGAACGATCCGATCTCGTTCGAGGACCCGATGAAGATCTGATTCACCGCCGACACGCGCCCCAACAGGTGCGGCGGCGTGCGCAGATTCAGCAGCGTCGATCTGACGATCACGCTCACCGCGTCGACGGCTCCGCTGATCGCGAGGAGCGCCAGCGACCACCAGAACGACGTCGACAGTCCGAAGAGGATCCAGCAGATGCCGAACGCTGCGACGCATGCGAACAGCGTCGGTCCCGCGCGCCGCAAGCGGCGATGCGCGAGCAGCGCCGACATCAGAACCGCGCCCGCGGCGGGAGCCGCACGCAGCACGCCGAGCCCCTGCGGTCCAACGCGCAGGATCTCCGACGCGAAGATGGGAAGCAGCGCGGGTGCACCGCCGAACAGCACGGCAAAGAGATCGAGCACCTGCGCGCCGAGCAACTCGCGCTGATGGACGAGGAAACGAATACCGACCGTGAGGTTCTCGCCGATCGTTCCTTCGGCGGCGGTCGATCTCGGGTGTCGCCGATAAGCGACGGCGGCAAACAACACCAGGCTCACCAGGCAGAGAACGGTCGCTGCGAGGTACGCCGCCCGCGGTCCGGAGAAGCCGTACAATACACCGCCGATCGCAGGTCCGATGACGGCTGCGCCCTGCCAGAGGGAGGACCGCCACGCGATGGCGTTCTCATACATGTCTCGCGGCACGATCTCGGCGGCGAGTGCCGTGCGCGCCGGTTGCAGAAAGCTGCGAGCGAGCCCGCTCGCGAAGACGACTGAATAGATCGGCCAAACCCGGCCCTCGGCGAAGAGCGCCGGACGCAGCGTGAACCCGAGTAGCGCAGCGATGCACGACGTCTGGACGGCCAGCGCCACCATCGACAGGCGTTTCCGGTCGTGGCGGTCGGCCAGATGCCCCGCGTAGAGCGCGGCACTGATATAGGGAAGCGCTTCGGCGAGACCGACGAGTCCGAGCGACAACGGGTCGTGAGTGATCTCGTAGACCTGCCAGGCGACGACCGTCCCCTGGATCATGATGCCCAACGTGAATGCGACGAGGCTTGCCACGAACCATCGGAAGTCCGCGTTCCTCAGCGACGCATACGGGTCTGGTCGGGCGGTCATGGGCCTGTGGTGGAGGCGCGGCGGTCGGTCGGGTTTCGCCCCGCATCCTAATCGGCTGACGCCTCGAATGCCCCTCGGGGCGACGCCCCTCGTGCCTCCAGCGCCACTCGCCGTCCCGTTTTCCCGCCGGCCGATCCCCTGACACCGCTAACAACGACCATTCCCGTTTATTATCTTCGCCAGGGCGGGCGCTTCACAGCGTTCGAGCGTGACCACAGTCACGGGCCGGCCGAGTCGATTCGAAACAGAACCCCCTGGTCGACACGTAGAGCGGACGAGAGCACACCTTCAACGGGGTAAGCAGATGGTCACGAGGGAAGAGATCGAAAACTTTCTGGACCGACTCGGCGCCGAGGGGACGAGCTACCAGGAGATCGAGCCGGGCCTCTGGGTGGTCAAGCCAAGCGGGTCCTTCTCGTTCGACGTCGTCGTCCACTACTCGCCGCCAGTCGTCGTGCTGCGAGTGAAGGTGATGCCGCTGCCGACCGATCCTCACGCTCTGGCGACACTGAGCCGGCGGTTACTACAGCTCAACGCCACCGATCTGGTGCACGGCTCGTACGGGATCGAGCGCGATTCGATCGTCCTCACCGAAGCGCTCGAGCTCGCGCATCTCGACTTCGAAGAATTCCTCGCCAGCTACGAGGGGATGACGCTCGCGCTCGCGTCCCACCTCCGCGAGCTCGCCGATTTTAGAGAGGCACGCTGAACATGGGCCTATTCGACCGTTTGTCGTCGCTGCTCAAGTCCAACATCAACGATCTGATCTCGCGGTCCGAGGACCCCGAGAAGATGTTGAATCAGATCCTCGTGGACATGAAGACGCAGCTCGTGAAGGCGAAGCAGCAGGTAGCCACCGCGATCGCCGACGAGAAGCGCCTGCGCGACCAGGTGGACCAGGAATATCGTCAGGCGCAGGACTGGGAGAAGCGGGCGATGCTCGCTGTCCAGGAGGGACGCGACGATCTCGCGAAACAGGCGCTCGTGCGCCACGGCGAGCATCTCAACCACGGAACGACGCTCGAGCAGACGTGGGAGTCGCACCGCTCCGAAACGGAGAAGCTCAAGAATTCACTGCGCGACCTGAACGACAAGATCGAAGAGGCGAAGCGGAAGAAGAACCTTCTCATTGCGCGCCAGCGCCGTTCGCAGGCGCAGCAGCGCATCGCCGAGACGATGTCCTCGATCAGCGAACACTCCGCATTCGAAGCGTTCGCTCGCATGGAAGAGAAGATCGTCACGAACGAAAAGCGCATTCAGGCGAGCGCGGAGATCGACGAGGAGTTCAGCGGCGATCGTCTGGCGAACGACTTCAAGCGTCTCGAGAAGACGGTCGGCACGGTCGGCGTCGATCAGCAGCTGCTGGCGCTGAAGCAGAAGATGGGGATGCTCCCGGCTGCCGCACCGCAGTCCAACCGACAGCTGGGCACGGGGGGTGCGAAGGAAGAAACCGTTCACGCCGAGATCGAAGACCTCAAGGACGAGAAGTAATACAAAGTGATCGCCGGCACCGCAGGGCGTTTCCGCTTCGCCCCAGTACTCGCCGCCACCATCATCACCATCCTGCTGCTGTGGATGGTCGGTCATGCGGCGGACATTTTTCTCCTGCTCTTCCTCGCGATCCTCATTTCGCTGTATCTCGGCGCGGTGACGGATTTCTTCCAGCGCCGGTTTCGTCTCCACCGCGGAATCGCTTTCGCGCTGGCGCTCTTCGGCTCACTGGGTGCGATCGTCGGGCTTTTCTGGGTGCTCGTGCCGCCCGTGATTGCGCAGACGCAGCAGCTGCTCAGCGTGCTGCCGCAACAGATCGAGCTGTGGGAAACGGGGATCGATCGCCTGATGGCGAACATCCCGGCGCTGAGTGGCGTCTGGAAGCCGGGCGAGCACAGGCTGCTCCTCGCCGCGTATGATCAGATAGCCGGGTCGTTCGACGAGGTCGTGCCGAAGGTGTTCGGGCTCGTGCATGCGGCGATCAGCATTTTCTCGGTGCTGGTCATGTCCATCTACCTCGCGCTCGAGCCGTCGTTCTACCGCGAGTACATGATTGCGCTCTTCCCGCCGGTGCATCGAGACCTCGTTCGCGACGTGCTCGCCGATCTCGCGACGTCGCTCCGCCAATACATCGTCGGCCAGCTGTTCACGATGGCGATGCTCGCTCTTCTCACGGCGGTCGGCTTCTACTTCCTGCGCGTCCCGTACTGGCTGACCTTCTCGATCCTGACCGGCGCGGTCGCCATCATTCCGTTCTTCGGGACCCTCGTGTCGACCGCGTTGCCGGCGTTGTTCATGCTGGGCGACCGCGGGCTCGGCGCCGCGATGCTCGTCGTTGGATGGGGCACGGTCGTGCATCTGTTCGAGGGAAACGTCCTCATGCCGAAGGTGATGCAGGGGAAAGTTCACCTGCCGCCCGTCATGACGATCCTCTCCGTGCTGATCATGGGCACGATGATCGGAGGCGTCGGCCTCGTCGTCGCGGTTCCCGCGCTGGCCGTGGTGATGGTCGTCGTGCGCCGGATCCTCATGAATCGCATCTACGAGGGAAAGGGATTCCGTCGTACGGTGCGCGACAGGACGACGACGCTTCGCGTTCCAGTTCCCGACGGCAACGTGTTGTTGCCGTCTGGGCCGGAGCCGGACGTGGTGTCGCACCTCGAGCGAAAGCGCGGCGCGGCCGCGCCGCCGGTGACGGTCTAGTCTGTCGGCTTTTCGCTTCTCGTTCTCTCCCCTGAATGGCGCGCGATCTACGCTACCTGATCCTGGCCGAAGGCCAGTTCGGCCCGATGACGTCGAAGACGGCCAACGGGTGCATTCGATACTCGCCCGAGCGGGTGCTCGGCGTGCTCGATACCAGGAACGCCGGCAGGACCGCGCAAGACGTCCTCGGCTTTGGTGGCGACATCCCGGTGTTCGCGACGCTCGAAGAAGGGCTGCGTCGAAAGCCTAACGCGTTGCTGATCGGTATCGCGCCCCAGGGCGGCCGTCTCCCCGACTCGTGGCGTGCGACGCTGCGCGGCGCGCTCACTCACGGGCTCGACATCTGGAGCGGCCTGCACACGTTCATCGGCGATGATCCGGAGCTCGCCGAGCTCGCGAAGAAGCACAAGGCCACGATCCACGATCTGCGGAAGCCACCCGCCGACCTTCCCGTGGCGATGGGCAAGGTGCGAAAGCTCGCTGCGACGATCGTGCTGACCGTCGGCACGGACTGCAACATCGGCAAGATGACCGCATCGCTGCAGATTCGCGACGGCATGCGCAAGCGCGGTCGCAAGGTCGCGTTCGCGGGCACCGGTCAGACGGGCATCCTCATCGAAGGATCGGGTATCGCGGTCGACGCTGTCGTCGCCGACTTCATCGCAGGGGCAGCCGAGCGTCTCACGATCGACGCCGCGCACGGCGTCGACATCGTCCTCGTCGAAGGACAGGGGTCGCTCGTTCACCCGGGCTACTCCGGCGTCACCTACGGGCTGATGCACGGATCGCTGCCACATGCGATGGTGATGTGCACGCAGCCCTCGCGAACGGCCATCAACAACAATCCGTGGGTACCCATTCCGCCGCTGCCCGAGTTCATCGCGATGCACGAGCGCACGCTCGCACCACTGCGGCCGTCGAAGGTGATCGCCGTCGCGTTGAACACGTCCGATCTGTCGGAGAAGAAGGCGAAGGATGCGATAGCTCGTACGACAGATGAGACGGGACTGCCGGCGACGGATCCGGTGCGCTACGATCCGTCGCCGATCGTTGACGCGATCGAATCGTTTCATAACGGGCGTGCGATCGACTGATCGGCGACTCGAGATCTGTCAAACTGGAGGGCCCGCGGAGACGCGGGCCCTCTACGTTAGGCAGCCTGGGTAGCGGCCGGGCGGATGCGGGTGGCACGCCGCGCGATGATGCGCCACGCGTGGCGCGATTCGGATGACGGTCGCCTGACCGTTCGCGGATAACGTGCCGTCGCGAATCGGGAGGGCGCCCGACACTCGACCGGAGAACCATCATGCGTTATCGCCTAATGCTGGTTGCCTTCGCCGCCGTGGCGCTGTCGTCTGCGCCGGCGCATGCGTCAACGCCGCTCCTGCCGTGCGACATTGTTTGCGGCGATCTCGTTCCCGTCTATTGGGAACCCAGCCAGCGAATCTGTGAGAGCTTCCTCACGTTCAGCTGCGGCTGGTACTGATCACTTCGATCCTCGTTCTTCGACGGTGAGCGACCGTCTGGAGGAATTCATGAGACACAGGCTGATGCTGACGGCGCTTGTCATCGCTGCCGTTGGCGGAGCACCACGGTTGGCCGCGGCCGGCGACTGCGCCGACAACGTGATCGAAGGCTGCGACAAAGCGTTTGCACCCACGTCGCTTTTCGGCGAACCGTTTCGAGGCTGGTGCTACCTCTTCGGACTCGCGAACTGCGCGCTGAGCTGACAGAACCGGGCGCGCGGCCGGCGCGATGACCGACTGCTGACGCCCACTTCCACCTTTCAGGAGATGACCATGCGCAACTTTCTACTTGCCGGCGCCCTTGCCGCCGGCGCGTTACTGGCGACGCCAAGAGCGGCGCGCGCCGACTGCCTGATCGATTCAGTCCAGAGTTGCGACGAGGACTTCGGCGGCGCCAACAACAAGGAACTGATCGCAGTCCGAGGCTGGTGCTATATCATCCGCGCCGGTATCTGCGCGGCCTTCGACTGACCACGTGACCACCGCGCACTCCCGATTCGCCCGGTCCGCGCTCCTCCTCGTGGGGAGCGCGGCGCTGGCGATCGTACTCGCCGTGGTCTCGACGCCACGCTTCGCCCGGGCCAAGGTGCCACCACTGGACTCGCTGCCGTGGGCAACTGTCGAGCGGCACGCGAGACCCCGGGCGCCGGTCGCGCTACTATACGTGCAGAGCCGCTGCAGCCACTGCACGCGCGCCGGCGCATCGTTCGATTCGATCGCGACTGCGTTAGGCATCGAAGGAATCGTCGTCACGAGCGACTCGGCGCCCGCCGCGGACGTGTATCGCGCCAAGCTCAAGCTGCACGCTCCGATCGCACTCGACACGACGCGAGCGCTACTCCACGCCTTGAGGATCCAGTCCGTGCCGACGCTGGTCGTTTTCGGTCGCGACGGATCCCGTTACATGGCGGTCGGCTTTCGCGACCCGGCGCAGTACCGACGCCTGCTGCAGTCGCTCAAGTGACTGATCGCGAAACGTTCTTGCGCGGGCCGGCGCTCGTTCGCGTGGGCTGCGTCGCCCGCGCACGCGTGCGCTACCTCGTCCGATCGCGGGCCGCGCTTGTCGCCTTTCTCCTCGCCGTTCTCCCGTGGTTTGCGCTCGACCGCCATGACGCGGACGCCGAGTTGGGGCTGCTGACTGGATCGGTCCTCGTCGGGATGCTCGCCAGCGCGAGCGGAGTCGTCGCCGATTCTCTCGACAACGGCTCGTACTGCATCGGCGTCCTGCACGGTGTGACGCCGATCGAAATGCTCCTCGGCGAAGCCACCGGCGCGCTGAGCGGGCTGATTCCCGTCGTCGGTGCGTTCACCGCTCTGTCGTCGACGGCGTTCAACGGCGTACCACTGCCGGCGCTGCTGTCTGCTTTCGCGTGGCTCGTCGTGCTTCTGTTGGGATGGCTCGGCATCATGCTCGTGCTCGGGACCGCGCTCCCGGGCAAGGGCAACGCCATCGCGATGATTCCGCTGCTCGTGGCGTTCGCGTTTCCGTCCGACGCCCTTCCGGTGGATTCCTGGCCGCCCCTGCTCGCTAGGGTGGCGCGGACGTCGTGGGATGCGATGCCGTTGCAATCACATGCGACGGCGATGTACGCCGCCGTTCTGCACGGCGCGACCCCTTCACCGATGGCGCCCGTCGCGCTGCTGCTCGCGCCCCCACTGTATCTCACGCTCGCCGCCATTCGTTTGTCGCGTCTCGAAGCCGCCGGGAGGTTCGCACGATGAGCGTCGTTCTATCCGTGAGTGGACTGACGAAGCGCTATCGCAGCGGTGTCGCCGGCTGCAGTGCCAGCGTCGACGCCCTTCAGGGCATGGAGATGGAAGTCGAGGAGGGGGAGCTCGTCGGGCTTCTCGGGCCTAACGGTGCCGGAAAGTCGACGCTCCTCTTCTGTGCCGCCGGCCTGTTGAGACCGGATTCGGGCCGCATTGCGTGGTTTGGCACGACGAGCTGGCCCGGTGGTCGGCCACCCGGGATCGCCTATGCGCCGGAGCGCTCGATGTACCATCGCTTCCTCACGATCCGCGAGACGCTGGAATTCTGCGCGACGCTGCACGAGCTCTCCCCGCCCGAACGCACTCGCCGAGTCAACGAGGCTCTCGAGCGCGTCGACCTTGCAACCCAGGCGGGAAAACGCGTCTCCCATCTCTCCCGCGGAATGGTGCAGCGACTTGGAATCGCACAGGCATTGATCGGTCAGCCGAGACTGTTGTTGCTGGACGAGACACTGTCGGGTCTCGACCCGGTCGCCGCGCGCGACGTGCGTGTGCTGCTTCGTGCGCTCCGCGACGACGGGACAACGATCGTCCTGTCATCCCATGACCTGCTTGCGCTCGAGCACCTTGCGTCGCGGATCGTGGTGATGAAGGACGGACGATCGCACGCGAGCTTCGACCCGGCAACGCTTACGGGTGGACGATGGCTGGTCCTGACGACCGATGTGCCAGGGCTCGCGGCGCGCCTGCTCGGCACGAGGCACTCTGCTGTCGTCCAGGAGCGCGATGAGATCCACGTGCCGCTGGGCACGAGTTCCCCCGAGGACATCCTCGCCGACTGTGTCGCACTCGGCATCGACGTCCGTGCGTCGCGCATCCGCCGCGACGACCTGGAGCAACGTTTCTTCGACCTCATCGAGCGGCCGTCTCGTGTCGCGGAGGCTGACGCATGAGCTATCGTCAGGAGCACCGGAACACGCCCATTATCGAGGAAGCGGCGCGAAACGACGCGCTCGCCGCGGTCAACGATTCCATCGTCGACACGGGCCGTCGACCATCGCGCACGACTCGACCTGCCGCGGGACGGGGCAACACAGGCGTCGGAGCTCTCGTCGCGGTCGCTGCCGCCACGCACATCATCGCCGCGTCGGTGCTCTACTCGCATTTGGTGCGCGTCCTCTACTCCCTGATCGAAGACACGCCGCGCCTCGCCCCGCTCGAGCGCGGCCTCGTGCGCATTCTCGCGGCATCCATCTATCTCCCACCATTTACGCCTGGTGTACTCCTCGTCGCGGCGACGTTGTGGGTCGGCTCCGCTCGCAGAGATCCGCGAGTCGCGCGCCCGCTGTCGTACGGCGCACTCGCTCTCGCGTTCGATAGTCTGTTGCGCGCGCTTGGCGTGTTCTTGGCCGGGCCGCCGTCAAGCGTCGGTGAGCTCCTCGACCTGCCTGCCCGCTTCTCGCCCGGGCCGCGGATGTTCGCCGAACTGGCCGGTGTGCAGCTCGTCGGAAGCGCTACCATCTACTGGTCGGTTGTCTGCTCGCTGGCGGCGCTCGTCACAGTGCTCTGCGTCGCTCGCGCGCTCCTGGTCGCCGAGGACGTTACGGTCGATCCGCTCGAACGCCGGCGACGCCGGACGCGCGGTCAAAGCATTCCTGCCGTGCAGCATGTCATCATGAGCGGCGCCGCGTTCGCCGCCATCGCGTTTCTGGGTGAACTCGCGCTGCCCGTCGCGACCCAACTCTTTTTGCGGACGTTTGGGTGAAGCGTACGTCCGTTGACCCCATACCGGGCGCCGCCTAGCTTCCGCGATTCGCTGGTCGTGCTCGACCAGTCTCACGCAATCGGTGCATGGCGGACTTCCGGCTCTACAACACGCTCACTCGCCAGATCGAGCCGTTCGCTCCGGCGGATGGATCGCGCGTGCGCATGTACACCTGCGGGCCGACCGTCTACAATCCAGCGCACATCGGCAACTTCCGGACGTTCCTTTTCGAGGACCTGCTCAGGCGCGCGCTGCAGCTGAAGGGCTGGACTGTCGACCAGGTGATGAACCTGACCGATGTCGACGACAAGATCATCAAGCGCGCCAACGAGCGCGGGCTGACGATCACCCAGGTCACCGAACCGGTGATCGAGATATTCCAACGTGATCGGGAGTACTTGCGCATCCTGCCGGCACGGGCGTATCCGCGGGCGACGGAGTTCATCCCGCAGATGGTCGACCTCGTGCGCCGACTCGTCGAGCGCGGTGTGGCCTATCAGGCGGAAGACGGGAGCGTCTACTTCGCGATCGGTCGATTCCCCACCTACGGTCGTCTGTCGCGACTCGACGCGAGAGAGCTCAAGCCCGGCGCACGCGTCGCGCAGGACGACTACTCGAAAGAGAACGCGCAGGACTTCGCGCTCTGGAAAGCGGCGAAGGACGAAGACGAGCGCACGGGCGCCGCCTGGGATTCGCCATGGGGCCGCGGCCGGCCCGGGTGGCATCTCGAGTGCTCGGCGATGGCGATGTCGCTCCTTGGCGAAACGCTCGATCTGCACTGTGGCGGCGTCGATCTGATCTTTCCTCATCACGAAGACGAGATCGCGCAGTCAGAGGGGGCGACAGGGAAGCCCTTCAGCCGAGTCTGGTCACACGGCGCATTCCTGAACATCGACGGCGCGAAAATGGCCAAGCGCGTCGGCAACGTGCAGAACGTCGCCGACCTCCGTGAGCAGCGCATCTCGGCGGCCGCCGTGCGCTACTTCATGTTCTCGGCCCATTACCGGCAGGAGCTCAATCTGTCGGCCGACGCGCTCGAGGCCGCGCTGAACGCGGTCCGTCGCGTTGGGGCGTTCAAGCGGCGCCTCGATGAGGCTCGCAGCGGAACGCCGGCGCTGAGTGCGGCTGCAGAGAAAGCTGTCGCGACGGCGAAGGAAGCGCTGTTCGACGATCTGAATGCCCCGAAAGCACTCGCCGCCTTGCGCACGTTCATGACGGAAGCCAATGCCGAGCTCGACAAGGGCGGAGAGGATGGCGATGCGCTGAGACGAGCACGCGACGCGTTCGCCCTAATCGATGGAGTGTTGGACGTCGTGCCCGAGGACGAGACCGAGCCCGAACTCGCGGCACGTGTCGAGGCGTTGATCGGCGAGCGCAAGGAAGCCCGAGCGCGGCGGGACTTCGCCGCTGCTGACGCGATTCGGAAGGCGCTCGAGGAGGAAGGCATCGCCGTCGAGGACGTTCCCGGCGGGACGCGCTGGACTCGGGTCAGGTAGGCTCGCTGCGCTCTAAGTCCGCGCGAGTCCATCGCTTGACACCCTTCACCGATCTGCTTATTCTACGTGTCTCGTGCAAAATGCGCCGGGCTGCTGACGTAGCTCAATTGGCGGAGCACCCGATTTGTAATCGGGCGGTTGCGAGTTCGATTCTCGCCGTCAGCTCTGAGGGCCACGGAGTGTCGGGCGGTGAGTGCGAGGATCGGGTGGGGTACCCAAGTGGCCAACGGGATCAGACTGTAAATCTGACGGCTAACGCCTTCGAAGGTTCGAATCCTTCCCCCACCATCATCCGAGCGGCGAGGGAGTCGCGCTGGTGAGTTGGCGGAGGAAGGAACAACTCGCGGGAGTAGCTCAGTTGGTAGAGCGCAAGCCTTCCAAGCTTGATGTCGCGGGTTCGAGCCCCGTCTCCCGCTCTCGAGGACGCAAGACGGCAGGTTGCGACACGTTAGGCAGGGCCGCGGTGCAACTCACCGCATGATGTAGAGACGCCGGTGGGACTGTCAGGTCACCGGAGTAACGACGCGCGGCGTGAAGGCGCGTGGAAGGCGGCACGGCGGCACGGCAGCAAGGCAGCAAGAGACTCGCTCGCGTAGCTCAGTTGGTAGAGCACACCCTTGGTAAGGGTGAGGTCATCGGTTCAATCCCGATCGCGAGCTCTGGCGGATGGTCGTCGATGGCGAGACGGCAAGGACCGG
>Ga0307312_10000812_pt1 | contig 15316 bp, 14 predicted proteins | sample ER_DNA_202_FD_194489 | JGI IMG/M metagenome (GOLD analysis project Ga0307312, IMG submission 194489) | Bulk soil microbial communities from the East River watershed near Crested Butte, Colorado, United States - ER_DNA_202 | ecosystem: Environmental > Terrestrial > Soil > Floodplain | place...
CACGCGTGTTCACTTCGTGACCGGAGGCTCGGAGGCGAACGAAACCGCGGTTCGGCTCGCCCGCAGCTATCACGTCGAGCGCGGGGACGCAGACCGCTGGCAGATCATCTCGCCGGCCCAGGCCTACCACGGGCCAACGGCCGTGACCCTCTCGCTCACGGGGCGGCCCGCCCTCCACCACCACTACACGCCCTACCTGAGCGAGCACCTGCATATACCACCGTCGACCAAGCGCCTCGACCCGACCGGCCAGGCGGCACTCGAGGCGCTCGATCTGGCCCTTGAGGCGGGCGGGCCCGGAACGGTGTCTGCGTTCTTCTGCGAGCCGGTGAGCGCGGCCTCCCTGCCGGCCTACAGCCCGCCAGCGGCCTTCTGGGAGGGACTGGCGGAGCGGCGTGACCAGCACGGCTTCCTCATCTGCCTCGACGAAGTGGTCACGGGGATGGGAAGGACGGGCTCGTGGTTCGCCGCAGAGCGGCTTCCGTTCGTGCCGGATGTGATCACGACGGCGAAGGGCCTCGGCGCGGGCTTCGCGCCGGTTGGGGCCGTTCTCTGCCGGGAGGAGGTCTATCGAGCAGTCGCCGAGGGGTCGCGGGCGTTCGAGCTCGGGCATACGTGGGACGGCGCTCCGCTTTCCTGTGCGGTCGGGCTCGCAGTCGTCCGCTATCTGCGGGAGCACAGGCTCATCGAGCACGTGCAGGCAGCGGGCCCTCGCTTGCACCGAGCGCTCGCTGCCGCCCTGGCCGATTGCGAGCTCGTGGGTGACGTGCGCGGCCGCGGTTTCCTGCTCGGAGTCGAGTACGTCGATCCGAGCGACGGCCAGTCCTTCCCTGACGCCGCGCTCGGCGTCGCGCGGAGGATCGACCTGGAAGCACTGGAACGAGGCTTGCTCGTCTACTCGACCCAGCCCACAGCGGACGGGTACGCGGGTGACCAGACGCTGCTCGCGCCGGCGTTCACGAGCACCGACGAGGAGCTCGACCTCATCGTCGAGCGCATGCGGGACACGGTGCGCGCGGTCGAGCGCGAAGTGAAGGGGGAATTGGCATCGGATCGCAGTAGGATCGCGGTCCCGTCACCAGGAGGAGACGCAAGTGGCTGAACAGGCAGTCAGCGGGGCCGTTCCGAAGACTGAAGGACTCTTCGTGCGGCAATCGTCGGGCCTCGTTCGCGAGTTCCGACCGACGGACGTCTTCATCTTCAACACGCTCGGCTACGCGCTCGGCCTCGTGATCGCGGTCGTGCCGACTTTCGTGGCCGCTCTCTGGCCGGAGCAGAACGTCCTGCTCATTGTGACGCTGGGGACGATTCTCACCGTCTCGAACGCCTTGATGTACGGCTATCTCGCCGGCGTCATGCCGCGCTCGGGCGGCGACTACGTCTACCTCAGCCGGGTCGTCCACCCCGGAGCGGGCTTCACGGCCAACTGGGGCTTTACGTGGTCTCAGTTCCTCGGTCTCGGGCTCTACGCCGCGTTCACGGTCAACTTCGGAGTAGCCGTGGCGCTCGCGACGCTCGGCAACGCAACGGGCAACGACCGGCTCATCAGCTGGAGTGAGAGCGTCAGCGGCAAATGGCCGACGTTCCTGATTGGCGCCGGAATCCTGATCGTCGTTCTCGCGGTGCTCTCCCTGAACACCAGAGTGATCCGGAACATCTTCCTGATCGGGTTCATCCCCGCGATGATCGGGACATTCGTCACGATCGGCGTCCTCTTGACGACGAGCAAGGACGAGTTCGTCTCGAAGTTCAACTCCTTCATGGCGGAGCGCGCAGACGGGCAGACGTACCAGGGAATCATCGACTCGGCCCACCAGCACGGCTTCTCTCCAGGCTCGGCGACCTTCGTGGGAGCGCTTCTCGCTATCCCGATCGGTTACTGGATCTACATCGGGTTCACCTACTCCGCGTACATCGGCGGAGAGGTCAAGCAGGCGGCGAAGACGCAGCCGCGCATGATCATGGCGACGCTCGGGTTCGCCTTCCTGGTGTACCTGCTCGTCTTCTGGCGGTACTACGACATCGTCGGGAGGGACTTCACGAACTCGGTCGTCTACCTCAACGGGAACACGGACGCGGGCTCCGGAATCCCGGTCTCCCCCGTCCTCAACTTCTTCGCGGGGATCATGACCGGCTCCACGACCCTGAACGTCCTCATGGGGATCAGCTTCATCCTCTGGAACGGGCTGCTCCTTTTCGTCATCGCCATGGTCTGCACCCGCAACATCTTCGCGTGGTCTTTCGACGGCATTGCACCGCGGAAGCTGGCGACGGTAAGCGAGCGGACGCACGCGCCGTGGCCGGCGGCGATCCTCATCACGGCGATCGCGATCGTGCTACTCGCGCTCTATGTGTTCACGAGCTTCTTCACGATCGTCGTCAACTACATCGTCATCTTCTCGATCGCTTTCTGGATGGCGAGCTTCGCAGCGATCCTGCTCCCTTACCGCCGGCCCGAGCTCTTCGCGGCCGCGCCGGCTGCCGTGAGGCGGAAGTTCGCGGGTGTTCCGGTCATGACCCTCCTCGGCATCGGCAACCTCGCGCTCTTCACGCTGATTCTCATTGCGTCGTTCAAGACACCAGCGTTCAGCGGGCCGACGGGCGGACGGGCGAACCTCTTCGTCGTCGCGATCTACGTCTCCGGCGTCGTCCTTTACTTCATCGCGCGCGCCCTCCAGAGACGCCGTGGCGTCAACCTCGACCTGCTCTACAAGGAGATCCCGCCCGAATAGCGTGCGCCTGTTCTACACGACCGACGTCCATGGCTCCGACCGGTGCTTCACGAAGTTCGTGAACGCCGCGGCCTTCTACGAGGCGGACGCGATCCTGCTCGGAGGCGACCTCACGGGCAAGGCGATCGTCCCCCTCGTGCGCAACGGAAGCGCGTATCACGGGCGCTTTCTCGGAGACGAGATGGAGGTTGAGGAAGGCGATGCGGTTGTCGAGCTCGAGCAGAGGATCGCCAACGCCGGCTACTACGCCTACCGCTGCGACCGTGAGGAGGAAGAAGCGCTCGGCGAGAACGCCGAAGCGCGCGAGCGCCTCTTCCTCCAGCTTATGAAGGAGCGCCTCGAGCGCTGGGTGGAGCTCGCCGAGGAGCGCCTGAGCCCGAGTGGAGTTCCTTGTTTCGTCAATGCCGGAAACGACGACCCGCCCGAGATCGACTCCGTGGTCGAGGGCAGCCCCTGGGTGCAGTTCCTCGAGGGCCGCGTAGTCCAGCTCCCCGATGGGACCGAGGTTGCCAGCTGTGGTTTCGCGAACCGCACGCCATGGGACTGCCCGCGAGACATCGAAGAAGGGGAGCTGGCCCAGCGGCTCGAGGCGGTCATCGGACAGCTAGGCGAGCCCGGGCAGTCGATCTTCAACTTCCACTGCCCTCCGTACGGGACCGGAATCGACAGCGGCCCCAAGCTCAATGAGGAGTTCCAGATGCAATCGGGCGCCGGTGGCGTCGAGATGCACCCGGTAGGAAGCACTGCCTGCCGGAAGGCGATCGAGCACTATCAGCCGCTCCTCGGCCTGCACGGTCATCTGCACGAGTCCCGCGGCACCTACAAGCTCGGCCGCACGATCTGCATCAACCCCGGGAGCGAGTACAACGAAGGCATCCTCCGCGGCGCCCTCGTCGAGCTCAAGAACGGGAAGCTCAAGAGCCACCAGTTCACGGCGGGCTGAATTGGGCCGGGCGCGCGCGAGAGACCTCGGCATCGCCATCGGGACGCTCCCCCCGGGCGAGCAAAACGCGATCACCGACGTCCGCGGTGTCCGCGTTGGTCACACCACCCTGGTCGAGGGTGACAACGTCCGGACTGGGGTCACCGTCGTACTGCCCCACGAAGGCAGCCCGTGGTACGAGCCCGTCTTCGCCGGCGCCCACCGGCTGAACGGAAACGGCGAGCTGACCGGCCTCGAGTGGATCCGGGAGTCGGGGATGCTCTGCTCTCCGGTCGGCCTGACGAACACCCACTCGGTTGGTGTGGTGAGGGACGCGCTCATCTCGGCCGAGGTGGATATGCGCGAAGACGAACGCGAATTCTGGAGTCTTCCGGTCGTCGGGGAGACGTGGGACGGCCTGTTGAACGACATCAACGGGATGCACGTCAAGCCCGAGCACGTGCGCGCCGCGCTGGATGCAGCCTCGGAGGGCGCCCTCGAGGAGGGAAACGTCGGCAGTGGCACGGGGATGATCTGCCACGGCTTCAAGGGCGGAATCGGCACTGCCTCCCGCGTCGTGGCGGAAGCGGGTGACGCAGTCGTGGGCGTCCTCGTCCAGGCAAACCACGGGCGCCGGGAGCGCCTGCGAGTGAACGGAGTACCGGTCGGCGAGGCAATCCCGGTCTCCGAGGTCCCCGATCCGTACGGGCGTGTTCCTCCGGGCGCGGGCTCGATCATCGTGATCGTCGCGACCGATGCGCCACTCCTGCCGGTGCAATGCGAGCGCCTCGCTCAGCGCGCGGGGCTCGGAATCGCCCGGGTGGGCGGAGCAGGCGAGAACTCGAGCGGCGATCTCTTCCTCTGCTTCTCGAGCGGAAACCGCGGCCTCCCCTCGGCCGACTACGGCTCCGAGGCGCCGCTTCGGATTCCGGTGGAGATGCTGGCGAACAACTACATCACACCGCTCTTCTACGCGGTTATCGAGGCAACCGAGGAAGCGATCCTTAACGCCCTTTGCGCGGCCGAGACGATGACCGGCGCCAACGGCTCGACGGTCTACGAGCTCCCACTCGACCGCCTGCGCGACCTCGTGGCCGCCGCCTGAACAAGCAAGGCCCGCTCCCGAAGGAGCGAGCCTTGCCGGCCCTCACGGTCTGAGGAGGTCGCCCTACGAAATCGCGCGCACGACTTCGCAGTTCACGGCCGTGTCTCCCGGCCGGAGTACTGCGCGATCGCTGTCGGCACCGCAATCGAGGCTGTCGACGGTCCCGTCGTCGGCGGCGGCGATCAGATGGTCGTTGCCGTCACCACCCATGAGGTTGTCCGCTCCCCAGCCGGCCCAGAGCCAGTCAGCTCCAGCGCCGCCGTTGAGCGTGTCGTCTCCAGGGCCGCCGAACAGGTAGTCGGCTCCGTTCTCGCCGTTGAGCGTGTCGTTCCCGAGCTGGCCGAAGAGGAAGTCGCTTCCGTCTCCCGCATTGACGGTGTCGTTGCCGGCCCGGCCGAAGATGAAGTCGCGCCCGGCCGTTCCGGTGAGGACGTCGTCGTTGGGGGTACCGACGACGTACGTGATACCGCCGGGGCGATGCCCGACGACGCTCCTGACCCGCTCACAGTTCATGGCGCGGTCGCCTGTGCGGATGAAGGCCTTGTCCCAGCCTGGTCCGCAGTCGACCACGTCCACCGCGTTGTCATCTGCGGCGGCATAGACGATGTCGTTTCCGGCGCCGGCGTCCACGACGTCCGTACCCGGGCCCGCGTAGATCAGGTCGGCACCGTTGCCGCCATCGATCGAGTCGCTGCCCGAGTTGCCCCAGATGAAATCGTGGCCGTCGTCGCCCGAGACGGTGTCGTTACCCCGGCCGCCGAAGAGGAAGTCGCTGCCCTCCAGGCCGGCGATGGTGTCGTTACCGGCGCGCGCGTAGATGAAATCACGGTTGGGGCTGCCGGTAAGCGTGTCGTCGCCGGGCGTTCCGACGACGGTTTTCGCCGAGGCGGCCGGTGCCACCGCAAGCACCACGCCGAGCACGACGAGTGTAAAAACGATCCTCCGCATCGCTGGCTCCCTTCGAGGGTTGTAACTAGGAGCGCAAGCCAATCACCCGCTTTTGATGCGGCTGTGCGGAATGTGTAAGCCCTTCGTTAAACCCGTCTAGGCTACGGTCGTGCACACGATCGAGCTCACGGAGGACGAGCTCCGCCTGTTGCGCTCCGCCCTCCACTCGTACCTCGAGGACTTCGGTCACGACGAGGCCGACGTCCTGCGCGCGATCAAGCAGGTTCTGGCAAAGCTTCCCGCTTCCGAGTGACCATCCTCGACACGAGGATCGACCGGGAAACGGCCGACTTCCAGGCCCACCGCGAGCAGATGGAGAGCCTGGTCGCCGAGCTCCGGGAGCGTACGGCGAGCGTGTCGGAGGGAGGCGGGGCCGAGGCCGTCGAACGCCACCGGTCGCGAGGCAAGATGCTCGCGCGAGAGCGGGTCGACGCACTGCTCGATCCCGGCGCGGCCTTCCTCGAGCTCAACGCCCTCGCGGCCTGGGAGCTCTACGACGGCGACGCGCCGGCGGCCGGAATCGTCACCGGCATCGGGTTGGTCGACGGGCAGGAATGCGTCATCGTCGCCAACGACGCGACGGTCAAGGGAGGCACCTACTACCCACTGACCGTGAAGAAGCACCTGCGGGCGCAGGAGGTGGCCGAGCAGAACCGGCTCCCGTGCATCTACCTCGTCGACTCCGGCGGAGCTTTCCTCCCGATGCAGGACGAGGTATTCCCCGACCGAGACCACTTTGGCCGCATCTTCTTCAATCAGGCAGTCATGTCCGCCAAGGGCATCCCGCAGATCGCGGTCGTGATGGGCTCGTGCACGGCGGGGGGCGCGTATGTGCCGGCCATGAGCGACGAGACGATCATCGTCAAGGGCACGGGAACGATCTTTCTCGGTGGCCCTCCGCTCGTGAAAGCCGCAACGGGCGAGGAGGTGACCGCGGAGGAACTCGGCGGCGCAGACGTCCACGCTCGCGTCTCAGGGGTCGCCGACGACTATGCGGTGTCCGACGAGCATGCGCTCGCGCTCGCCCGCGAGATCGTCGCGAACCTGAATTTGCCCCACCCCGACCTTCCGTGGGAAACGGAAGAGCCCGAGGAGCCGCTGCTCGACCCAGCCGACCTCTATGGCATCGTCCCCGCCGACTACTCCAAGGGCTACGACGTGCACGAGGTGATCGCGCGCCTCGTTGACGGCAGCCGCTTCCATGAGTTCAAGCCTCTTTACGGCGACACCCTCGTGTGCGGGTTCGCCCACATGGAGGGCTTCCCGGTCGGGATCCTCGCGAACAACGGCGTCCTCTTCTCGGAGAGCGCACTCAAGGGAGCGCATTTCATCGAGCTCGCCTGCAAGAGGCGCGTCCCCCTCGTCTTCCTCCAGAACATCACCGGCTTCATGGTCGGGAAGGAGTACGAAGCCGGGGGAATCGCGAAGGACGGAGCCAAGCTGGTGACCGCGGTCGCCTGCGCGCAGGTGCCGAAGTTCACCGTCATCATCGGCGGGTCTTTCGGTGCCGGAAATTACGGCATGTGCGGACGTGCCTATTCACCACGCCAGCTCTGGATGTGGCCCAACGCCCGCATCAGCGTCATGGGCGGGGAGCAGGCGGCTGCGGTGCTCACCTCTGTCGGCCAGGCGGACCCGGAGGAGATCCGCGCCAAGTATGAGCGCGAAGGCAATCCCTACTACTCGACCGCCCGCCTCTGGGACGACGGCATCATCGATCCCCTCGACACTCGCCACGTTCTCGCGCTGGGGATCGCATCGAGCCTGAATGCGCCGATACCCGAGACCGTCTTCGGGGTCTTCCGGATGTAGGAGCTCTATCCGAGCGGAAGAGGAACCGGCGGGAGCGCCGGTGGAGGAGGCAGGGCGGGCTGAACGGGAAGTGACGGAATGGCGACCGGAGCAAGCGTGTCGACCGGCGCAAGCGTGCCGACCGAGGGAACCGTCACCTTGGGAAGCGCAAGGCCGCCGCTTCCACCGCCCCCGGTCCCGCCCCCGGAAACCGCTGTGGTTGCCGACCGATGCCGGCGGGCGCGCGTGGAACCGCTGGCTGGTGCCTTCGCGCGCAGCAGATGATCTCGCGTCTGGGGTAGCGGCGCCCCCGCAGCCTCGGCTAACGAGGGTGCCCGGTGAGAAGGAACCGTCGGCGCCGCCGGCCCACCCGCTGGCCCCGCCACGATCGCGACGCCGCCGATCATGGCCGCGACACCCGCCCGACCGAGCGAAAAGCTGAACGAACCAAACCCGGGGAGCGGGAACGCGAGCCAGCCCCGAGCGCGGCGCTTCTGCGTCACCGGCGCATGCTCCGAGAGCTCGAGCTGCTCGCTGAGGTTCCGCCGCGCGCGGAAGATGAGCGTCTCAACGGCCGAGACGGAAAGGTCGAGCTCTGCAGCGATCTCCGTATACGAGTGGCCCTGAACCTCTCGGAGGAGGATGACGGCGCGCTGGTTCTCAGGCAGGCGCCGGATGGCCGCGGCGATCTCGCCGGCTGTCGGCCCGTCCACCTCGGCGGCCGCGACGGCGACCTCGGGGTCGAGTCCGACCTCCTGCGGGCGCCGGGAGAGATCTCTGTAGCGCCTTCGGCAGACATTGCGCGCGATCGTGACGAGCCAGGCCCGGGGCTTTTCCGGCTCTTCGCCGCGGCGAATCGCCCGGAAGGCGTTCAGGAAAGCAATCTGCGTGACGTCCTCTGCTTCGTCCGGATCGCGCACGTCACGGAGCACGGCTCCGTAGACATCGCGCCTGTGCTGGCGATAGAGCCGCTCGAACGAAGTGTCCCTTCGAAGCCGCTGCTCAAGAGAGGGGCTCACGCGCCCTATATGCCCACCGAGGAGACAAACATCACATCTCCGCCATGCAAGTTTCGGGCCTCTCGGGGACTCTGAGTCTGAGTCGCCCAGGAATGATTGTTGTGGAACCGTCCCAGCTCGAGATCAGAGTCAGCCGGCCAGCGGACCTCGACGCGGTGCTCGAGTTCTTCGAACGCACCGAGTACGGCGCAGAACCGGTGGACGCGGTCACGGTTGGGCTGACGGCGCCGGATCCCTTCGCCCTGGCACTCGCAAGGCGCGAGATCGATATCTATCTGCGTGTTCTCCGCCGCGTCCACCCCCACCTCGAGGTGTCCGTCTTGGACTGAGCCCTAGACGCGCCTAGAATCACACGCACCCCCTCACCGGGCGCAGTGCGCCCCCTGGACACGGCCTTGAATTCTCAACAGGAACGGTACGTTCGGAACGAAAGCCTCTTCCGCGAGGTGAACGAGCGCATCGCAGAGGTGAACGAAGGCTTCGAAGTGGCCGGCCAGACTGACTTCCTGTGCGAATGCGGCCGGAACCAGTGCCTGGAGACCGTGCAGCTCTCGCGGCCCGAGTACGAAGCCGTGCGGGCGGAGGGCGACCGCTTCGTCGTCAGGCCGGGCCACGAGGTCGAGAGCGTCGAGCGCGTCCTCGAGCGGCACAAGACCTACCTCGTGGTCGAGAAGATCGGCGAAGCGGGCGACGAGTCTGAGGTGCTGGACCCGCGCTCGTAGCGGCTAAAGAATGACCTCTTCCGGGAAGACCGCGCCGGCGCTGAAGCGCTCCAGCCTGTAGGGCGACAGGTCGAAGCTCGAGGCACCGTGGAGGACCTCTTCGGCGACCGCCCGCCCGACGGCCGGCGACTGCATGAAGCCGTGCCCTGAGAATCCGCAGGCAGCGTAGAGCCCGTCCTCGACGAAGCCGATGATGGGGTGTGCATCAGGCGTCATGTCGTAGAGGCCGGCCCAGGTGCGTCCCACCTGTGTCGAGGACGCAGCGGGAAACCGGTGGGCAAGGCGCTCGAGGCGGTCTGGCAAGAGCGATTCGTCCACGGTCTCCTCGAAGCCCCAGCGCGGCTCCGGATCGGGCATCGCGACTCGAAGCGTGTCGCCGCGGCGCCTGAAATGAAAGCCGGACTCGGCCTCGAGCACCATCGGCAGCCCATCCGGGATTCCCTCCATGGCGGTCGTCTCGAAGAGCTGGCGACAGAGCGGTCGGACCGGCAAGTCGACCCCGTGTCGCGCAGCCGCCTCGGCCGAGTAGGCACCGCAGGCGAGCACCCGGATGTCGGCGTCCAGCTGTTCGGCGGCGGTGTGCTCGCGCAGGTCCACCCCGAGGTCACCCGCCCGCCGGACGAGCTCAGCCGCGACGGCCGGCGGATCGGCGACCCCATCCTCGCGGCAGATGACGGCGCCGACGACGTCCCCGGAGAAGATCCCGGGCGCCAGGGCCTCGGCTTCGGCTGGGTCGAGCTGCTCCACGGGCACGCCGAGTCCGGCTTGGAGCTCACGGCGCTCTTCGAGAGCCGCGAACCCATCGGCGCTGGTCGCGAGAAATAGGTACCCCACCTGGTCGAAGAAAGGCGGGCCGAGCTCCTCGAAGAAACGGATGCTCTGCTGGGTGAGCCGCACCTCGGCGGCGGTCGAGAACTGCTGCCGGATGCCCCCCATCGCTTTCCCCGTGGCGCCTCCCGCAATCTCGCCGCGGTCAGCGAGTACCACTTCGGAGGCTCCCTGGAGCGCGAGGTGATAGGCGATGCTCGCGCCGGTCGCGCCGGCCCCGGCTACGACGATTCGAGCCATTCGAGGAGCTCGACCCGCTCGGAGGGAGTCAACCCACGCAAGGGCGCGCGAACGTCTTCGCCCACCGCGAGTCCGCGGCGGCCGACAACCGCCTTGAGCGCTGCGTGGCGTGGAAAACGCTCGATCTGCCCCCGGAGCTCGCCCAGGTCGACGGCCGCCTCCGGCGTAGGATTTCGGACAACTGCCGCGACCTCGGCCGGGAAAGCCGCCGCGAGCCCGGAGACAGCTCCTGCCGCGCCTTCGGCGAGCCCGTCGGCGAGCAGGGCCTCGGCCCCCACGAAGACGTCGAGGCCTTCGACGAGGTACGGACGCACCTTGTCGAACGGAGAGTCCGACACCTTCAGACCTGCCAGGTTCTGTGCTTTGTCCCGCAGGCGCTCGACGACTTCGAGCGGAATCGCGTAGCCGCTGGCCGCCTCGAACTCGTAAAGGTAGAAGGGCGTCGGCGCACAGGCTTCCGCCGCCCGCCCGAAGTGGCGAAGCAGCGCCTCCGTGTCGAGTCGGAAATAGGGCGGGCCGATGACGGCAATCCCGTCGGCGCCGGCGGCCGCCGCGTGCTCCGCGAGCGCGACGGTGTCGGCGGTCGTTTGCGCGCCACAATGGACGGCGACCTGGAGACGGCCGGCTGAGGCGGCGAGGAAGAGCTCGGCGACGTGCTTGCGCTCCGCCACCGAGAGCAGGATGCCCTCGCCCGTGGTGCCGAGCGCGAGGATGCCGTCGAGCTCTCCATCGACGAGGAAATCGAGGTAGGGACCGAACGCCTCGTCGTCGAGCGCGGCACCGCCGTCCCGAAGCGGCGTCAGCGCCGCCGCGAGCGCACCGCGAATCATGCGGTGAACTTTAGAGTTCGTTTCAGAATGGGGCTCGTCGCCGGGGCGCGATAGAGGGATGGGAGGCAAGGACGCAGGGAGCGCTCGTATCGAAGAGATACGGGCGCGACTGAGGACGCGGCCTCACGCCGTCTAGCGCGATTCCGGCGGCACAGCTCTCATTTTGGAACGAGCTCTTAAGCTCCCCGTCGTGAGCGCGCTGCGGATCGAACGGGACGGGCCCGTGCTGCGGATGACTCTGGCTCGTCCCGAACGGCGCAATGCCTTCGATGCGGCTCTGATCGCGGAGCTGACCGAAGCGTTCGCGGACGTCGGTGACGCCCGAGCGGTCGTCCTTGCGGGCGACGGCGAGAGCTTCTGCGCAGGCGCTGATGTCGACTGGCAGCGCGCCTCGATCGAGCTCTCGTATGAGGAGAACGTCGAGGACGCGCTCCGGCTCTACCGCATGTGCGAGGCGATCGAGCGCTGCCCCGCGCCGGTCGTCGTGCACGCCCACGGGTACGTCCTCGGCGGCGGTAGCGGGCTGGTCGCGTGCGCCGACATCGCCGCGGCGGCGACGGATGCGGTCTTCGGCTTCTCGGAGGTACGGCTGGGGATCATCCCTGCGGTCATCTCGCCGTTCGTCTTTGCGAAGATCGGCACCAGCGAGGCTCGGCGCTGGTTTCTGACCGGAGAGCGCTTCGGCGCGGAGGTGGCACTGCGGATCGGTCTTGTCCACGAGGTTTCCGATACCCCCGACGAGGCAGTGGCCGGAATCGTCGAGGCGCTGCTCGCGGGCGGGCCGGAGGCGGTTCGCGCCGGGAAAAAGCTCACGCTCGAGCGCCCCACCGGCCGGGAGACCGCCGAGATTGCCGCGAAGCGGAGGACGAGCGACGAAGGGCAGGAGGGCCTCCGCGCCTTCGTGGAGAAGCGCGCGCCGGAGTGGAGATCCACAAGCTCCTCGTAGCGAACCGGGGGGAGATCGCGGCCCGCATCTTCGCCACATGCGACCGGCTCGGCGTCGAGACGGTCGCGGTTTCTTCCCTGGATGACCGCGGGGCTCTGCATACGCGCCGCGCACGAGAGACACTCGAGATCTCGAGCTACCTCGATCCCGCGGAGCACCTGAGGGTAGCGAACGAGAGCGGCGCGGACGCCATCCATCCTGGGTACGGCTTTCTCGCCGAAAACGCGGACTTCGCCGCGGCTGTGGAAGCGGCGGGCGTCACCTGGGTCGGTCCGCCCCCCACGGTTCTCCGGTCCGCTGGAGACAAGCTCGAGGCGAAACGGCTCGCCGCGGAGGCCGGCGTGCCCGTCGTGCCGGACGGGAGTGCGGACGTCATCGGCTTCCCGCTCATCGTCAAGGCTGCCGCCGGCGGCGGGGGGCGCGGGATGCGAGTGGTGAATTCTCGGGAGGAGCTCGACGAAGCACTCGCGGCCGCAGAGCGGGAGGCAGAGGCCGCTTTTGGCGACGGGACCGTCTTCTGCGAGCGCTATGTGAAGCGCCCGCGGCACGTCGAGGTGCAGTTGCTCGCGGACAGCCACGGTACGGTCATCCACCTGGGCGAGCGGGAGTGCTCGATTCAGCGGCGGCACCAGAAGATCCTCGAAGAGAGTCCGTCCACTGCATTGGACGTCGAGCTTCGAGACGCGATGGGCGAAGCCGCAATCGCGTTCGCCCGGGCGGCGGGCTACGTCGGCGCGGGAACGGCGGAATTCATGCTCGAGGACGGGAGCTTCTGGTTCCTCGAGCTGAACGCGCGGATTCAGGTGGAGCACCCGGTCACCGAGCTCGTCACCGGCCTCGACCTCGTGGAGCAGCAACTGCGGATCGCCTCGGGCGACAAGCTCGAAGTCGCCTCCCGCGAGCCGGAAGGCCATGCAGTCGAAGTGCGTCTCTACGCCGAAGATCCGCGAACGTTTCTCCCGCAGGCAGGCCGGATCTACAAGCTGCGGCTCCCGGAGGAGATTCGTGTCGATGCAGGGGTCGAGGCGGGAGACGAGGTTCCGGTTGCCTACGACCCGCTGATCGCCAAGCTCATAGCCGCCGGCGAAACGCGGGCTGAGGCGTTCAACCGCCTGGCCGCCGCGCTGCGTGAGACCGAGGTGGGCGGACTGACGACGAACCTCCCGTTCCTACGCTGGCTCGTTGCCCACCCGGAGGTGAGAGCCGGCCGCACGACCACGCGTTTCCTCGACGACTATCCGCCGTTGTCGCGGGCGCCGAGAGTCTCGCCACCCTGGACGGGATCCTGGCGACTGAACGGACGTCGCGGCAAGCCGAGGCCCTTGCTCACAGTCGAGCAGACCGCGCATCCGGCGAGCACCAACGGTCACGGCCAGAGCTCGATCAGGGCGCCCATGCCCGGAATCGTCCTTCGGGTGCTCGCCGTCGAAGGCGACCGCGTAGAGGCGCGACAGCCTCTCATCCTCCTGGAGGCGATGAAGATGGAGACGCCGCTCGTCTCGCCTTTCGAGGCCGTCGTTCGCAAGGTGCACGTCTCCGAGGGAGATCGCGTTGCGGGGGGTGCCGTCCTCGTGGAGCTGGAGGAGTAGCGTGGTCGATCCGCTCGAGCTCTTTCGGGAATGGTTCGAGGCCGCGCGTGCAGCGGGGTTGGACCTGCCGGAAGCGATGACGCTCGCGACGGCGGACGCGAATGGCAAGCCGTCGGCTCGCACAGTCCTCCTCAAGGGCGCCGACGAGCGCGGCTTCGCCTTCTTCACGAACTATGAGAGCCGCAAGGGCCGCGAGCTCACTGAGAATCCTCGCGCGGCACTGGTCTTTCACTGGGCCCAGGAACCGCGGCGCCAGGTGCTTGTCACCGGCCGAACGGAGCGACTCCCGGAGCGCGAGTCGGACGAGTACTACCGCAGCCGCCCGGTTGGCAGCCGCCTCGCGGCCCGCGCCTCACGCCAGAGCAGTCCGCTCGGAGACAGGAAAGAGCTCGAGCAGGCCTTCGCGGAGGCGGAGGCCGCCTACGGGGACGATCCTCCGCGGCCGCCTTACTGGGGGGGTTTCCTCCTCGTGCCAGAGACCATCGAGTTCTGGGAAGGCCGGGAGAACCGCATGCACGACCGCGTCCGTTACACCCGCAGCGACGACGGTTGGAAACTCGAAGTGCTCGCTCCCTAGAGCCCGTCTCAAAATGAAGACCTGAGCCGCCCGAATCGCACTGGGGCGCGAGGCCCCATCTTGAAACGGGCTCAAATCGACGCCATCCCCGATCGCAGGGTTCCCAGGCGGGCGCCGATGACGGCGTCGGCCGCATCACGGCTCTCCGGATGGCCGGTGACCGCGGTCACGAACTCGTCGCGATCGAGGGTGAAAAGCTCGACGTCCGTGCGGGCGACGACCGTGGCCGTTCGAGGCACCTCTCGCAGCAGCGCGATCTCGCCGAAGTAATCGCCCGGGTCAAGCTTTGCCGTCGGCTGCCCTCCCACGATCACATCGACCTCGCCGGATGCGATGACGTAGAAGCGGTCCCCTGTCTCGCCTTCGCGCACGATCTCCTCGCCGGCGTGGATCCGCAATGCACGCAGACTGCCCGCCAGATGCTCAAGCGATGGCCCGGGAAGCGGCGCGAACATCGGCAGGCCGCGCAAAAGAGCGAGCTCACGCTCGGGAACAGTCACGTCGGCGTCGATCCTGACGAGCCTGCGCCAGCTGAGAGCGGTCAGAACCGGAAGTAGTGCGCCCGTCGCGATCAACGCGCCTCGGATCCCGAAGACGGAAACGAGGAGTGGCGCCAGGATCGCACCGAGCCCGACCGCGGCAACGAGCAGACTTTCGATTACCCCGAACACGCGCGCCAACACCTCGTCGGGGGCCGCCCGCTGGAGAAGCGTGAGGGCGGCGACGTCCACAAGGGTGTTGCCGACGCCGAGCACCGCGAGCAGCACGAGAGCAGGCGCTTCGTGCGGCCAGACGCCGATGAGAGCGATCGGGACCCCCCAGAGGAAGAGCCCGAGCCCGAAATCGGTGGCGAGCCGGCGCCTGCCGACGAGCGCGAGCGCGACGACGGCTCCCACAAGGCCGCCGACACCGACGGCGGAGTTCAGGAACCCCGGCCCGGACTTCCCCAGGTCAAGGAGATCGAGGGCGGCCACGACGATGAGAACATTCAGCGCCCCGGCGACCAGGGTCTGCGCGCCGTAGAGAGCGACGACGAGCCGAAGCCGCCCTTCCACGGCGATGGTGCG
>Ga0307312_10000815_pt1 | contig 15297 bp, 20 predicted proteins | sample ER_DNA_202_FD_194489 | JGI IMG/M metagenome (GOLD analysis project Ga0307312, IMG submission 194489) | Bulk soil microbial communities from the East River watershed near Crested Butte, Colorado, United States - ER_DNA_202 | ecosystem: Environmental > Terrestrial > Soil > Floodplain | place...
ATTCTTTGTCCTTTCTTGCTATCTAACGCCTTAGTTCAGCTGCAAGCACACTATCACCATTGCGGCGAAGCCGCATCCGAAAAGTGATTGTCAGCTGCAACGTTCGTTAGATCGTAGCGTCGAGGTCACTCAACAGTGTACGCACTATCGCGTCGGGCGAGTCGGTACTCGTGCGAACGTCGCGGTAAATGGCAAGGTCCCGCCACGGAACCCCACCTTGGAGGATGAACCAGTAATCTCGGGCTTCCCATTGTAGCGATAAGGCTCTCTTGGGATCCCTACGGTACAGTCGCGATCGATGTCCGAAAGACTCTGGAGTGTAGTGCTCTTCCTCGAGAACATAGCCTCGAGCACCAAGCGCGCGATCCATTATTGCGAAGACATCGAGAACGTCAACCATGCGTATTGTCGATCTAACGCCTGAGTTCAGCTGCAAGCGAGCCAAATAAGAGCGAATGCGAAGCATTCGCAATCCTAAATCGCTTGTCGGCTGCAACGATCGTTAGGCGTCACTTCGCGATTCGAAGTCGAGCGCTAGTTCGACCGGCGAACCGAAACACGTTGCTGCAGGATTAGGCAAGGTCACGGCGCCTTTCTGAATATCCTCGACATCGTCTCCGCATCTACCACACCCATGTCGACGAGTTTCAGCGACTTGACCATCCTCAGCGTCGTAGTCTTGTATCTTCGGAAATGCGATGTTTGCAGATGCGACTCGTAGGCTTCGCGGTTAGCATAGAGCTCGAGAATCCTCACCTGAGTCGGATGCTCTTTCTGATACATCGGGAAGATCGCAATGACGCCAGGCTCCAGTCGGACTGACGCCGCAGCTTCTTCTTTCAGGATCGCCTTATACTCCTCGAGATAGCTGGATACTATTTCGATCTCCGAGACACGCACCATGATCTCGGTCTGCTGACCGGCTACAGCCGTGGGACCAAACGGGAGTATTGCCATACTGAAGAGTGGCACGAGTGCTCGGAAAAGGCAGGGCATCGTTTTCCCTTTCTGTGTTGATGTTCGGTGACGCCTAACGCCTAAGTTCAGCTGCAAGCACAGTATCACCATTGCGGCGAAGCCGCATCCGAAAAGTGCTTGTCAGCTGCAACGTTCGTTAGACATCAGGCCAACCTGCCCTCGCCCTGCTCCTCGGGGAATAGATCCGAGTATCGCGGATCGCCATACTCCCACTGGCAGCCGCTCGCCACGAGATACTCAACGATGCTGTCCAGAGCGACTTTTGGAGGGATGTCGATGGCGAGGTAGCGTGGATTGGCGCCCTCATAAGAGGCTCCGAGTGCAACAAGTCCGTCCAGCACCGCCTGTGACTCCAGGGACCTATCGGCGCCCGGATCGAGGATAACTCGAACGGTTCGGTGCCCTGCCTTCTCGACCACTCGGACAAAGGTGAGCGTCCCGTCGTCTGCAGGGCGTGCTTCTATGATGTCTTGCCACGACACTCCGTAAGCAAAGAACGGCGAGTTATCGAGCCGGTACCGGTCGGGCCCCACCCGCTCGGCCCAGAGAGTCTCGACGTTGTCGTCGTCTTGGATCAATACTTTCACTTGGGAACTGTCTGTCACATCGATGTTCGCTGATGTCTAACGCCAAAGTTCAGCTGCAAGCACATCTAACATTTGCGCGCGGAGCGCGCTACAGAAAAGTGCTTGTCAGCTGCAACGTTCGTTAGGCGGTGCGCGGCGGGAAATAGCGTCATTCGTGACTTGCCAGGAATATGAGCGGAGCCTCGGTCACGGTGTTCAATCCGGCGCCGTTGCTAGTTTCTCGCCGATACACGGTTAAAGCATCACCGCTAAACCGGGCAAAGCTGTGTTGGGAGAAACCGCCGCCGAGATCCACTGTGAGCTCGAGAGTTCCTCCGCCTAGCACATATGTGCCTAGGGTGACATTAAAACTGGAAGCGTCAGGACGGCCATCGTCGCAGACGAGCAGCCGCGATTCCGTCTGAGTATATCGGTTCCCCGCGACAAACTGGAGGTTCATTCCGGTCAAACGATCGCCGCACGAATAGCTCGGACCTCCTGGCTCGATTGAGTTGTAGACGAGTGTACGGGTCGTCACCGGCAGCGTCTGCCCCTCGTAGGTGACAAGATCATAGCTCCCCGCCAGACGTGCCGATTCGGTGGCTCCGCCGCATCCTGACGCAAGACTGGCGAGAACCCCGACGAAAAGAACTGGCAACGGGAACGCTCGAAGACTCATTCCGAATTCTACTCGATTGTTTTGCAACCGCCTAACGCCTTAGTTCAGCTGCAGGGCGATCAATAAAAGAACGCGCGAAGCGCGTTCCATCAATAGCCGCCCTGTCTGCTGCAACGTACGTTAGACGACATGCCAACGCGATCAAGACGATGAGCCGTTCTCACGCATGTCTATGAAGGAGACACTGGAACTGCGAGTAATCGACGCGAACGATGCTGGGATATTCCACAAAGAGGAGGGAACGCTGTTCGCGGGCGTTGGAATACGAAAGGTCGTTCTCTCCTCGGCGGACTCTCGTTTGGCGGCTATCCAGGCACGGCAAGCTGAAATGCGTCGTGAGGGCCGCTCTTTATATCTCGGATGGTCGTACCAAAGACGGTACTCAAAAGCTGAGTTGCGCGATGCGGCTCTTCTGACACTTGCCGGAGGGTGGTCAAGCGCTCTTGCCGGAAGCAACGCTGGGACGGTCTACGAGAAGGCGAACGCGTGTCCGGTATGCGGTGCCGGACGAACTCGTTTGTCACCGCTGCGTTTGCATCTTGGAAAGATTCCTCGCGTGAAAGACATTGTCCGAGCGGGAAGCGGCGAATGGATCGTATCGGAGCACTTCGTGAGCGCCTACGACGCGGCCAAGGCGACGGGTGCTTCCTTCTCGCCCGTGGAGTTCCCCCGAACGCCGACGGAGAGAGCGCCTCGCTGGTTCGTGCTGAGCTCAGTGGCGCCGCCTGTATCAATGCAAGGGGGGACGCAATTCGCCACCGATGCACTTCCCGATGCTGAGCTCGATGGACGATATGTGTGTCCGCTTGGCGATACTGTGGGATTCACCCGGATCTCTGAAATACGCATCTCCGAGCCAAACGCGTCCTTGATGGATACTGTGGAGACGCGCGAATACCTCGGGAGTTCACAGGGCTGGGCCGCGCCATATCGCGAGACCCTCATCAGTGGCCGACTCTACCAAGCTCTGCTGGGCGCGGGCGTTCGGGGCCTAAGTGTCGAAATCGCTCGCTCTGCTACGGGGGTTGGTGTCGTCTAACGCCTTAGTTCAGCTGCAAGCACATCAACATTTGCGCGCGGAGCGCGCCACCGAAACGTGCTTGTCAGCTGCAACGTTCGTTAGACGGCGAGTTGGCGGCACGGACATCTCTCATATACGTGCCGGCGCCGCAACCCCCAATGCAACCAGACGACAAGGGATTCCCTTGCTAACAAGCCAACCCGTCATCACAGGTAGCATCTCGCGAGTTTCTACAAAGAATAAAAGTCTGCCACCGAGCGCGTCCGTTGCCCACGCGGTGATGCGCACGCCGGTGAGATCTCGCATTGAGCTATTGAGATACTCCATCCAGTCGTACAGCTCGGCGTAGTCCCATCTAACTCTGTGCACAATGACAGAGTCCGGATGCGTTCTAGAAAAATTCGGGTAGTTCGGAGGTAATATCGTGTCTAGTACTGCAAGAGCTGCGCGTTTTTGGCTTGGATCTCGAAGCCAAAGCCGTCCGATATTGCGGAGGGAGTCGACCATCGTACCGAAGGACCATCCACCAGGAACGCGCCGCGCCAACCAGACGCTCAGGCGATCGGGGTCGTACTTGGCAGGCGGACCGGATACGGTGTCAGATGCCCTAAAACTAGGAAGAAACGTTGGCGAGGTCTCGCTGCATCCAGGACTCGGATCGACCCAAATCGGTTCATAGGCTGATCGCGCTGGCGCTGGCGGTTCTATGTGGACGCAACCCAACGCGACAGTGAGTCCCATAAGTAAAAAGTCAGGTGGGTTCCGCACCTAAAAGTCCCTCTTCTTCTTGTGGCACTCGCCGTCTAACGCCTTCAGTTCAGCTGCGAGCGACCGCTCGAACAGCGCTCATCATTCTTCCTTAGCATTCGCGCTCGTCTGCTGCAACGTTCGTTAGGCGGCGGCGAGGCGTGCTGACTAGTACGCCGATATCCCGCCTTGAATTGCTCTGTCGATTTGCCATTCGCCATTCCGTCGTCTGAGCATGTAAAGAACCGTTTGTTCCAGGCTTTGATAAGGTCGCTGGCAACTCCATTTCATTGTCGCCACGGCACGATCTCCCAGCAATTTGTCCAGCCGAGTGTATAAGACGAAACCGTGTTTCCCCGGCGACGGATTCGAGGGACAAAGTAGGTAAGTGCCGCGCGGAGCGATCTCGTAGGCTCCACTACGAGCTAAGCGCTTAAACACTGATGCCGTCAAATCATCGCTGAAGCCGATATAACGGAAGTGGGCTGTATCACCGAGAACCCCGTAACCGACCGACTGGCAAAGCGGAGCCAACACCGAGACTTCCGAGGCTCGATGAATGCAGCCCAACACGCCCGTTGAAACTATCGCTAAGGCCCAATACCTACTGCGCATATTCGTCCGCCTAACGCCATAGTTCAGCTGCAAGCACAGTATCACCATTGCGGCGAAGCCGCATCCGAAAAGTGCTTGTCAGCTGCAACGTTCGTTAGGCATCAAGCGGGCTCCTCTCGAAGCCCGCGAACGTTCGGATGCGATTCAAGACATCGACGGACAGCCGTGAATAAGGATGCCAGCGACTCCGCCCTCTTGTCTTTGCCCAGGAGACGAGCGACCAAGCCTCCTTCTGCAAATGCGAATACTCGCCACTGATTCGGCGCTTCTTCCGTGCTAGCACATGCCACATAGAGCTGGTGAGGCGTAGTTGCGACCGGAACGCACCAGCCGAAATCTTCAGCGATGATGGCGCCGGCGGAGAAGCCGGCAGCGCGGAGTTCGTTGGCAAGCCATTCGGCGAGAGCCTTCCCGTAGATCCCGGGATTCGTCGACTCATCCTCACCGGGGATAACCGCGAAGGCGGAGGACTCGAATTCAAGAAGTGCACTTTGCGTCATGATGCCTAACGCCTGAGTTCAGCTGCAAGCACATCTAACAGTGCGCGCGTAGCGCGCAATCCAAAAGTGCTTGTCAGCTGCAACGTTCGTTAGCTAGCGCGCGGCAAGAGACAGGCCTCATGCCAAATACCGGGGACACCCTCGAGCGTGTAGAGGACGTCACCACCGTGGTAATAGCCAACCGTACTCACTTTGGCTTCGCGAGTTGCGTATTCGAGCTGCTCGATCGAGAGCGGATGATGATACTTCCACTCTGAGCGGAAGCGTTCGAGGGTCGGGAGATCCGCTACTCTCACCTCGGTACCTTTTGGATACTCTTCTTGATAATCGGGCATTGTTGAAATGCCGTCCGGGAGTCGAACCCGGTGGAGGCTCCGGCGCCCGTTGAACTTTGTGGGAGTCGAACCCACCGCGCCGGCCTTCCTCTGGCGAACCGCGCCACGGCGAGAGAAATCTAAATACGAGTGCCGGGAAATCAGACTCGTCTAGCTAACGCCTTAGTTCAGCTGCAAGCACGTACAACCATTGCGGCGAAGCCGCATCCGAAAAGTGCTTGTCTGCTGCAACGTTCGTTAGGCATCGCGCAAGGCGATGTATCATTGGTCGAGCCCCGAGATGCGTAGCAATTACAGCCGCGCTTTGATAAGCCATCTTTATACAACGGAGCATGGCCAGCCTTCCTAACGGGAGCGCCTTAAGCCGCAGCGCGCTGAAGAAGGAGCAGTCCTCAATATCCGAGGCGCGTCGGGACCTTCGAGCGCTTGTTAGGCACTGGAAACGGGACGCCCCGGGCTCCATCCGTAGAATTCGGCTCCGAACTCCGCACCAATTGTGATCATTCTCTCGATCCACGCGTTGACCTGATCGATTTGTCTAGAGGGCGCCGCATCATAGCCATGAACCATCCAACGGCGCCAAAGCGCGAAAGGCCTGCTCTCTATTTCAACATGCCCTATGCCGGCAGCCCGGAGACGCTCGGCAAGGGCAAGAGCAGTTTCTTCATCGCTTACCCGGAATTGAAAACCAAGCATTGGTGCCTCGCCAGCCTCAAGCCATGGACCCATCACAACATCCCAATATTGGGCTGTTCGCTGTTTCTGTCGGGTGATGGTGCGTTGATATCTGGGCGAGAGAGTCATGTTCTTTTGGGCGCTGCCTAACGCCTTAGTTCAGCTGCAAGCACATGTAACAATGCGCGCGCAGCGCGCAATCCAAAAGTGCTTGTCAGCTGCAACGTTCGTTAGGCAGCGTGGCAGCGATGCACTACGTGGGCTTCGCGAGCAGAACCTGTTTGTCGCGCGAAACAATGGCATGTTTGTACGATCGTTGGTCGATGTACCATACTTGGACATAGCCTTGCGAGAACTCGTTCCATAGGTCGCCTGGTATTCCGGTTCTCGGGTTCATTCCGCGTGTTTGTAGCGCGGGGATTAGTGCGTCCGGTAGGGGCACCGGAGTACTCTCTTTCAATTCCTCGATCGGCCCATCCCAAGCGTATCGTTTTTGCTCTAATTCGACTTGCTGCCAACCCGCATCATCGAGGGCCCTTTGGGCACCCAGTCTTCCCAGTTGGATTGATCGTTCGCAGAAGACTGACGGATTTGCGAGGCGACCACCGAGTTCTTCGATCATTTGGCTCGCTTGACCCTCTTGCTCCAGCGATAACAGCTGCAAGTGCTTCAAAGGCTCAATGACGTTTTGTGGCTGAAGGCCACCTCCAAGAACGGGAATCAATACACGTCGAGTCATCCAAGCAGCTCCGGTTTCGAAGATGACCCATGGCCGTAACTGACTGGCAGGCGTTAGCAGAACGACGTACTTACTAGCGCCAGAAAGGTGATCCGTGATGTGTTGGAACCACGGCCGCCCGGACGGAATTTGACCCAGACGCGTCGTGCGAAAAACGTCGTACCCTTTCACATCGCGTCTAAATGTCTCCTCCAAATGCTCCGCTAGTGCGACATCCGCAGCGGCGTGGCTCAGGAAAATGACGGGCTCCCCGGTTAGTTCTTTTGGAGCCAGTTCTTGTGGCACGCGAGATTGACCAGATCGACGCGCGCGGATTTGCTCAAGAAGGGGATTGAAAATTGTTGCCAAATGCTCTCGCCTTGAGTTGTACGAGGGCAAATCGCCGCTTCTCCAGCGGCCGTACCAGTCCCATAGATCGGGAAAAGGATTCGAATTAGCGATCCCGAGACTTGTTAGTACCGCGTCGGTATCAGCGAAAAGGGTGCGATACTCATCGTTGACTTGATCGATACCGCCTTTGCCAGTCGATACACTGACCATTATGTCTCGCATCCTTTGAAGCCGAGCCAATGTCACGTCAGAGTCGAGCGGGTCGCGCGCCTGAAGCGTGCGAAGATACTCGCGGCCGCCCATAGTAATACGCGGGTTTAGATACTCCATGCCATCAAACGACGTGGCATCAATTGCCGTGAGATAGCCGGCCTCGACCAACTCGCGGACGACTTGGATCGGAAATTCGGACGACTCGCTGAGTGATTCTGGGAGGGAGCCCCGGGCGGCAAATTCAAGGATGCGACGATGTTCGTCCAATGAAACTCCGATGCTTGACCAGTTGGCTAACGCCTAGGTTTAGCCGAGGCGGGGCATATCATTACGCGTAGCACGTGGAAGCGACAATCACTATGAGAAGTGACCAGGGGAAGCCCGAGGTTCTCAGTGCTTCGACATTCGCGATCCGCATAGGTCCGCCTACGCCCGGGTTCAGCTGCAAGCACGCTACCACTATTGCACCGAAATCGCATCCGAAGAGTGTCCGTCAGCTGCAAAGTTGGTTACGTGACATCGGTGGACGGATCTCCACCCCTGCGCCGTTTAAGGTCGGCAAGGCGTGTTTCTGCCTTTCGCGCCAACAGTGGCGCGCTGTACACATATTCCAAGATCGCGCGTGTGAGATCGTCGAGAATCGGTACTTCGCTGTCTGTCAGTTCACCTAGACCCGCATGAGCGCCGACGTTCCTGAGGTGCCGAAGGCCGCGAGCGACATCGGCAAGCTTGTCAGGGATCTCATGCTTGCTCGAAAGGCCGCGGAGTTGGTCGGCAAGGGTGCGACCAGTTGCACCGCGGTCAACGCACACCTTTTCAAGCACGCGTCCCAGCAATACTGCGAACGCATTCGCGTCAACTGCACGCACGCTAAGGGCAGCAGTGTATGCCGTGTGAACCCCTTGCGGCAGACCCTCGGGTATTCCGCGTTCGGTTGGATAAACGACTTGATACTCAGAGTCCGGCGGATCAGCAAAGTCATCCCAGTAGTGCGTCGCCAGATTGATTTTGCCACAAGCCGGGCACTTGATAAGTTCGAAAATCGGGCCCGCATCCCACGGCCCGACAGTTTGATCGTAGGGAGGATCTGGCACAATAGTATGCACTTCTGAGTGGCTGGCCTTCACAGCCATCGGCGCTTTGTTTCCGCAGTGTCGACACTGCACAACGGGCGAGAAGCGCTGTTCCTCTTTCATTGCTGTGATCTGTGGAAGTCACCTAACCTCAGAGTTAAGCCGCGGCGCTGAGTGTCATAACTCAACCAAACTGCTGCTAATCGCCGTCTACTTCAACTCCTCGTTAGGTGTCCACGATCGTTGACCAGCGGTCATTCGCGAACTGAGCAAAGCGGAGAAGCAACGCGAGCGATGTATAAGCTTCGTTGTCGGTGATGCCAGAGGGCGCACCGTGCGCGGCGGAATCTCGCCAGTACTTTAGCAGGGTCGTGAAGCCGCCCAATTCGCGACGAACGGCATCGGTCGCTTTGCCAAGCAATTCCTTCTCAACACGCCCTCGTCCTCCTTGACTGAGATACGCGGCAAGTACGCCGTCACTATCGCTTGTTTGCGCGATACGCATGCTTAACAGGATAGCCTCGGCAGCCGCGCCGCACATCGCACAACACGCCAAGTAGGCGTGCGCGCCATAACATCTAATGGCTTCCTGCGCCCGTTCCTGAAAGGCTGGTCCGAACCGCTTTCCATGAGGGGCGAGCATCTCCGCGAAACGCCCCGGCTCTGTGGGCACGTAGTCGTCTCGCGTGTGCTCCTTCAGCCACTGAACCCCGAATGGCGTCAGCGAATACCCACCGCCTCCACTACCGTCATCAGTAGCTTGACTGCCAAGCTGGCGAACGCCCGGACGAAGAATGCCCCGCCTACAAAGATCCCAGGCCGCTGCGAAGAAGGCTGGGGACTCACTTCCTATGCCCGCATGAATGGCGGACTCGCGTTCAAGTCCCTGAACGTTCGTCAGACGCGAGGTGACGAAATCAATGAGCACGCGCCGCAGATAGACTTGATAGCCGTACTCAGCGAAACGATCGCAGTTCGCGCGCATTCCGCTAACGAGAAAGTTGGTCGCGTCTTCTGGTGATGACATGCGGTACGAGTTGTCTGCCTAACGCCTTAGTTCAGCTGCAAGCACATCTAACAATGCGCGCGTAGCGCGCAATCCAGAAGTGCTTGTCAGCTGCAACGTTCGTTAGGCAGCGGGAACGAGAAAACGGAGGTGCATCAGTCGTCTATGTTCCAGGGTCGTCAGCGTTGGTGGTCTCAATTGGGTTCTTGCCACGCTGAGTTCGCATATCGCGCATCCTAGGTGCAAAAAGGCCGAGTCCTATGCAAATGAGTCCCACGGCGGCAGCCATGACTAGCAACTCTGTCGTACCAGGGGGAGTTTCCCTAAGTCTCCTGACGGATGAAGCAGTTACCATGAGCCCGAAGAACCCAGAGTACACACGCAAAAGCTCGGGCAATGAAGGGCGTAAAGGCAGGTAGCACCATCGCCAACCGAGTGTGAACAGGAAGACGGCAATGACAAGCCCGGTGACGAGTGGAACAGGCGGCAGCGGGGAATCGTAAGCCACGCGAAGGAGCAGTGCTTGGCTCACAATTGAAAACAACAACACCCCACTCAGAACCGACGCGATCCCGAGAGCATACCGCCAGTTCGCGCGCCACAGGCGCAACTCATCTCTCAGGGATGCTTTCTGTGGAGCCGATGCCGGAGTGTCGTCCAGTTTGTTACCTCGTAACCAAAGGTGGTCTGCCTAACGCCCAAGTTCAGCTGCGAGCGACTCTAACATAAGTGCGAGACGAAAGTTGCGCGCCGCAGGCAAGGGGCTCGAAGGGCGCGCAACCCAACGACTATCACGCGCTCGTCTGCTGCAACTATCGTTAGGCAGCGGGTTACGGCGAGACGCTAAAAACGTCGCTCCACGCACTTTCAACACGCACTGGGTTATAGGTTTTTGTGTCAGTTACGCCTTGGATGACGACGCGCATGCGAAACGTTCCTGCGGGTAGTGCGAACATTCCTATCGTCGACGGGTCTCCGCGCGCGCCGGAGAGAAGAACGTTGCCTACGACCGAATCACGTGCCGGCACACGAAAGGTTTCGAGCGGAGGAAGGCACGGTCGCGCGCCGGAGGGGAATACGATAACCCCCTGCATGTTCTGGAGTTCTAGAGTGATAATGCAGCCGGCCCCGTAAACCACGACCTGACGAGGCAAGCGATTGTACGCGACGAAACTAAACTTTGCGCTGCTGTCAACGCTGTAGGCTTGCTGACCGAGTCCAGCGTTAACTTGAAGGGACACGATATCGCTGAACAACGCAAAGTTGTCAGGAGCCACTGATTCAGAACAAGCTGTGGCAACCCAAATCAGCCCGAGGAACGCGAGATACGTTTTCTTCATAAATACCTCCTGCGCCGATGCTGCCATGCTTCACTGCATTAGGTCTGCCTAACGCCTTAGTTCAGCTGCAAGCACACTACCACCATTGCGGCGAAGCCGCATCCGAAAAGTGCTTGTCTGCTGCAACGTTCGTTAGGTGGCTGCGTCACTGAGCGCGACCGGCTCCGTTCGTAGCCCGCGCCACTTGTGTGCTTTGATGAGATCAACAACGCGCCCCGAGACGAGAATGGCGCGGTTCGCGGCGCCACCACTCCCGAACCACTCGTGTGACTTCGCAATGTCGGGGGCAGCAGCGAACGCGTGCGGCGCGAAGACGAGCGGCTGACGCAAGTGATACTTGACGCGGCCGCAGAAGGGGTAGTCAGGTGGGTAGCGCTTTGGTCCGCCGAACTCGGATCGCGCTTCCTCGTTATCAGGCTTACATGTGACCGTCTGCAGGCCGTCGGTTTGAAGCCCAGGTTGAAGAATCGTGAGAATAATCAGCTGCTGAATTCCTTTGAGAGCGCGACCCGTGCGGTGGTGCAAAGCGGGGCCGAACCCAACGCCGGTGACGCGCTCGCGTTCGAACACATCCGGCACTTCTGGGCGTACGAACAGCTCGTCGAAAATCCAGTTAAGCTGGAGTAACTGACTGTGTGAGGGCTTCGGCTCAGATCGAAACCGGAACGGGCGCCGTTGGACGCCGCCAGCGCCACAGCGCTCGCAGTAGCCGGCGACGTCGTAGGTCGCTCTCGCGTAACCGTCCTCTGGCTGCGGATAGCCAAAGTGCGATGTGGCCCCGACGACGTACCACTCATTGTGTTGATCGGGTTCCATTTACCTCGGTGCGTATGGCCACCTAACGCTTTAGTTCAGCTGCAAGCACACTATCACCATTGCGGCGAAGCCGCATCCGAAAAGTGCTCGTCTGCTGCAACGTTCGTTAGGTGACACGGGGTATTCACTCAGGAAGCAGCAGAAGCCTGATTAGCGAAAACGAGAACGCGAACAGCGCACCGCCCCAAAATGTGGCCAACCGTGATCGTGCGCGATCATTCTTAGCCTCCACTCGACCGAGGAGGTGCATTACGCCGCCGACTGCCAGTGGCCCAATCACAAGGCTGAGCCCCGCCACTGGTGGCCGAGGGAGAACGCGATGGGGGACAAGCCAGGCGGTGAGCGCGCCCGCCGCACTCCCTACCAATGCGATGCCAACGGCCGCCCACGCTAGGTGGCCCTGGTTCGTGCGGCCGAACGCCGCTCGCGCTGATGTGAAACCAAGTTCGGCGATTATCTCGAGAACGATCTGGAAGACTATCTCAATCAGCAGTTCGGCAAGCAATTCCAGAACGCACCTCTCCTGTCGATCTCAGCCGGCACTACGCTCGGGTGTCACCTAACGCCTTAGTTCAGCTGCAAGCACGCTACCACCATTGCGGCGAAGCCGCATCCGAAAAGTGCTTGTCAGCTGCAACGTTCGTTAGGCATCAAGCGGCTCCTCGCGTAGCCCGCGAACGTTCGGGTGCGATTCAAGACAGGTGCGGACAGCCGTGAAAAGGGATGCCAGCGACGCTGCTCTATTGTCCTTGCCTAAGAGACGGGCTGCCAAACCTCCTTCGGCAAAGGCGAACACTCGCCATTCGTTTGGAGCTTCCTCGGTGCTAGCACATGCTACATAGAGCTTGTGAGGTGGGGCTGCGACCGGAACGCACCAACCGAAATCTTCGGCGATGACGCTGCCGGCCGGGACGCCGGCTGCTCGGAGCTGGTCGGCGAGCCATTCGGCGAGAGCCTTGCCATAGATCCCGGGGTTCGTTGCCTCATCTTCGCCAGGAATGACGGCGAAATCGGAGGACTCGAATTCAAGAAGTGGACTTTGTGTCATTGATGCCTAACGCCTTAGTTCAGCTGCGAGCGATTCTCTTAACAAGCGCATTGAATCTCGCGCCCGCAAGAGTCTCGAAGAGCGATCAACCCAACGACTGTCACGCGCTCGTCTGCTGCAACGATCGTTAGCGTGCGGAAGGCGAGACGATCAAGGTACGCGCGTCCAGAGTTTGAGGCCCTCTTCGCCAGTCGGGGTTTGCGGCACAATTGCTTGAACAGCGGCAGCACGGGCGGTTGCGGCACAGAAGGGAATCGTGTGCTGGCCCGCGTTAACGGAGTCCGACCGATTCTGCAGCAAGGAGACGAACTGGCGAAAATGCGTGCTAGAACCATCCCAATATCCGACCACGCGACTCTCGTACGTCGCGCCTCCCATCTCCGGGATTACGGTTGGTCCTCCGTGAACCCAAGCGCTGTCCGCAATTCGCTTCGTAGAAACGGCGTCTAGGCCGACGGTGCGGAATGCACCCGCAAACCGGGCGGCAACCGAATCGAGTGGAAGGGGAGAGCGAGTGACAGCCCACCAGCAGTGGTCCTCCGCAGCGGCAAGGAGCGGTGGGGTCAGTCTCTTGGCTTGGTGCTGGCAGGCTAGTACTGACAGCACTAGAAGCGAGATCGGTGACCAGAATCTATGCAACTGGAAGCTCTCAAGAAGGTGGATTCCGCAGGCTAACGCCTTAGTTCAGCTGCAAGCACAGTATCACCATTGCGGCGAAGCCGCATCCGAAAAGTGCTTGTCAGCTGCAACGTTCGTTAGGTAGCTCGGGCGGCTCGATTCATCGCTTCGGGGCATAGTACCAGCCTCCGCATTGAACATCCACAGTCGGGCCGGGAATCCCAAACCAGAGTAAACCGCGGACCTCGGCGCGATACTCGCCGCTCTCATCCCTAGGACGCGTGTCGTGGCAGTGTCCAGGTTCCTTCCAAACGCGGGTGACCCTGAGGCCTGGCGAGATTACGTGAGCAATTGGATGGAAAATCCAGTAGACCTGCTTCGCTTTGAGAGCGACAGCGTAAGCAGTCGGATCGGAGGTATATCGATCGACTCCATCGGGAATCAATCGCGGAATCGCGAAACCGAGAATCAGGAAGGCTACGATCGCGATGAGAACTCTCAGCCGCACACGCCTGATTGTAAGACAATGAATGAGAGAGGCTATCTAACGCCTTAGTTCAGCTGCAAGCACACTACCACCATTGCGGCGAAGCCGCATCCGAAAAGTGCTTGTCCGCTGCAACGTTCGTTAGGCATCGTCGCGGAGGGACACATGGTCTCCCCGGCTGCGTGGTTCACCGGTCCACCAATCACGGTCCTTTCTCCTCACGATCTCCTCCCTAGAAGAATCCGCGCGTATAACACTCGCAGTATCGCCGAGGTCTATGCGATACGTGGGAAGTCGCAGTCCTCTGACACCTACGGCAATGACGAAGACAAATAGAGCCGTTATCGTTGCGCGCTCCCACATCGGTATTGAAGGGTCGCTTGGCAACGTGCCCGGTCGAACCATCCACAAGGCGCCCGCGATTAGCGCAATTATTCCGAGGCACACACACCATATCGCACTCACTCGGCGCACAACGTTGAAGTAGGGTGGGTGCGTTGTGCGTAACGTTCTTTGAACTGTCGAGAACAACAAAGAGGCGATCGCGGCGATGAGAAATAGTCGCATGTAATCCCCCAGCTATAGACGATGTCTAACGCCTTAGTTCAGCTGCAAGCACACTATCACCATTGCGGCGAAGCCGCATCCGAAAAGTGCTTGTCAGCTGCAACGTTCGTTAGGTAGCGTGTGGTGTGTTTACGGTGCGGGCTCAAGCGAAGCGGAAATGCGGCGGGTGCGAACCTCGCATGTCCCGGCGAGGCATTAGTGAGTCCACGGACGGTCGTTGTGGTAACCGCATCCCTCCGGTCCGAGGGTTCGGATCAGGACGACATACGCTGGCGCTGTGCGGTCTGCCGCATCGTTGATCCTGAGGACCGTGGAAATACTGGCAGAATCTGTGGTAATCCATCGGACTTCGTGCCATGTCGGGTTATACGGGTAATGGCACTCCACAGAGGGTCCCAATCTGCCCGCGAGCTCGCTTTCCATGGAACGGCCGACACGCATGGCGGTGACGCCATCGGGCTGAATCCACTGTCGCCCGACCTTTACCACGCGGTTCGTACCTGTCCAGTTCACCCAACCCCGCATGTCACCAGCTACGCGAACGCAGCCCTGCGGAGTTGTGCCAAAATCTAGATGCCGCGTCGGGGCGCAGTACAAAGCTTGTGTCGAGGCGACGAGAGAATCCGCGTTCGCACTCAGGGGGCCTTCGAACCTCTCCGGCAAAATAGGCGTGCGGTACAGCGCGCACGCGGTGATCGACAACGCTGCAGGAATAAGGAGTACGTGACCGTGGCGGTGCCGCATATCTCTTTTCTCCTCGTGATCCAGACTACTTGAAGTTCTGGTTTCATGGCGCATGGAAAGCGCGTGGGTCTACCTAACGCCTTAGTTCAGCTGCAAGCACACTATCACCATTGCGGCGAAGCCGCATCCGAAACGTGCTTGTCAGCTGCAACGTTCGTTAGGTAGCGTGCCAAGGCCACCTTATTTCAGTTCAATGAGTA
>Ga0307312_10000816_pt1 | contig 15294 bp, 16 predicted proteins | sample ER_DNA_202_FD_194489 | JGI IMG/M metagenome (GOLD analysis project Ga0307312, IMG submission 194489) | Bulk soil microbial communities from the East River watershed near Crested Butte, Colorado, United States - ER_DNA_202 | ecosystem: Environmental > Terrestrial > Soil > Floodplain | place...
GTCGCCATGCGGCCGAGCATAAGGAAACGCCCCGCTACAATCCAGCGCCCGGGGGCGATTAGCTCAGTTGGTTAGAGCGCCGCTCTGATAAGGCGGAGGTCCGTGGTTCGAGTCCACGATCGCCCATAAGCCGTCGGAAGTCCGGCCGCTTCGCGGCCATGATGACTTCCGACGGTTTCTTCTCTCGATCCAAGCCTTAGTGGCCGACGCCGGCAAAGCCGGCATCGGCGGCGGATGAATTAGTGCAGAACGGTGGTGCGCTGGAGGTAGTCCTCGATGGCGAGCAGGAACGTGTTGTCCTCGGCCAGCTCCTTCAACGTTCCCTTGGTCTCGTCGTCCAGATCCTCGTCGCGCGCCAGCTCGCTCAGGAAGTTGCCCATATTGCCGTCACGCGACATGGCGGCCATGCGGAGGAAAATCCGCTTCGCCTCGTCGTCCTGGCAGATCGCCTCGAGCGACTCCATGTCGTTCAGCCACAGTCCGAGCATGTCAACCGTTCAACGCCCCGGGCGCAGAACGGGATACGCGTTACTTCGCGGCTTTCTCCAGTGCCTCGACCAGCTCCTCGAGCTCGGTCTCGTCCGCGAAGGAGATTTCTAGACGATTCGACACGATTCGACTGGAGAAGCCGGTAATTCGGTCGGCCGCGACCTTCGCCCGTGCCACGAGCGTCGGATCGAGTCTGGAGACCGGTCGCCGCTGCTTCGTCTTCGCGCCGGCCCAGCGTGCGGCGCGCTCGGCGGCGCGCACCGACATGCCCTTCTGGACGATCTTGCGGGCCAGTGCGCGACGGCCCTCGTGGTCCGGCACCGCGAGCACCGCTCGTGCGTGACCTTCCGTCAGCTGCCCCCGCTCGACCATCTTGAGCACGTCCTCCGGCAGCTCGAGCAGCCGCACGCGGTTCGATACCGCCGGCTTCGACTTGCCCACCCGCTCTGCGAGGTCGCCGAGCGAGAGACCGAACTCGTCGAGCACTACCGCGAAGGCCCGGGCCTCTTCGACCGGCGACAGATCCTCGCGCGCGACGTTCTCGACCAGGCCGAGTAGCAAGGTCTCGCGGTCGTCGGCTTCGCGGACGACCGCCGGGACGGTCTTCAGTTTCGCGTCACGCGCAGCGCGCCAGCGCCGCTCACCTGCAATCAGCTCGTAGCCGCCGGCAGTTCGCGGGCGGACGAGCACCGGCTGGACGACTCCCGCCGCGCGGATCGAGTCCGCCAGCCCTGCGCCGGCATCCGAATCGAAGCGTCGCCGCGGCTGACGCGGGTTCGGGTGGATCGCGTCGACTGGCAGCTGGGCGAGCTCGCTCTCCGTCGCGCCACCGAGCAGAACTTCCAGGCCTCGTCCGAGGCCTCGTCTCTCACGCGCGCTCGACAAGTTCCATCGCCACCTTCCAGTAGGCGTCCGCGCCGCGTGAACGGCGGTCGTACGCGATTGCAGGGAGACCGTGGCTCGGCGCTTCGGCAAGACGCACGGAGCGCGGCACGGTCGTCGTGAAGACGAGCTCGCCAAAGTGCTTGCGCACCTCGGCCTCGACGTCTGCGGACAGCCGCGTGCGGCCGTCGACCATCGTCAGGAGCACACCGCCCACCGCGAGCCGCGGGTTCAGACGTGCCTTGACGAGGTTGATCGAGTGCACGAGCTGCGACAGGCCTTCCAGTGCGTAGTACTCCGCCTGCACGGGAATCAGCACGCGGTCGGCGGCCGCGAGCGCGTTGACCGTCAGCGGCCCGAACGACGGTGGACAGTCGAGGAAGACGAAGGAGTACTGCTCGGTCCCGCTCGACAGCGCCTGGCGAAGGTACGTGTCGCCGTCACTGTGCTGCGTCAGCTCGACGGTCGCGCCGGCAAGATCCGGCTTTGCGGGAATCAGGTGCAGGTTCGGAAACTTCGTCGGCTTCGCCAGGTCCTGCAGCGAGGCGCCGTCGAGGAGGTCGTACGTGGACGTGCCGTTGGCCCGCTCGCCCAGCCCCGACGTCGCGTTTGCCTGCGGATCGAGGTCGATGACGAGCGCCGGCTCACCCGCTTCGGCAAGGCAAGCGGCGAGATTGATCGCCGTCGTCGTCTTGCCGACGCCGCCCTTCTGGTTCGCCACCGCATAGACCTTCGCCACCTCGCCAGAGTACTCAGAGAAGCGGACGCTTTCTCGCGACGCCGACGCGTCGCGGAAACCCCTCCGGAGTCGGCCGCACTTTGCGCAAAACGAGAAGCCCGTCACTGGAGCCCGCGAGCTCGCCGCCGAGCTGTTCGGCAACACGGGCCACATGCTCGAGGTCGACGCTCGGCCCGACCCAGAGGACGGCAGCGCCACCTGGACGCACGAGCGGGAGGCACCACTCCGCGGCGACCGGCGGGATCGCGAGCGCCTTCGCGACCGCGACACCGTAGGTGTCCGTCTCCTGTTCCTCTGCACGCCCCTCGATCACGCGGGTGTTCGGCGGCGCCCAGACGCGCAGGAAGTCGCACTTGCGACCGGTCGCCTCCAGCAGGGTGACCTCGCGATCGGGGAGCGACGCCGCGAGCGGAATCCCGGGCACTCCGCCGCCGGAGCCGACGTCGACGATCGACCCGGCGAATGCCCGCACGCGCTCGAGCCCGCGCAGAGAGTCCTCGAGCAGCGCCGTCCGAGCCTCGTCGACGTCCTTGATCGCCGTCAGGCCTGGTGTGTCAACGAGGGCATGGAGCCAGCGGTGAAGCCGCTCGTCCGCGTCAGCGGACCGGTGGAGGGGGTCTGGGGGAACCGGGAGGTTCCCCCAGCTCGACCCGCTCACAAAGGATGAACGACGACGTAGCGGTTGGGCTCAGTGCCCTCGCTCGTCGTCTCCACGCCGTCGAACTCCTTCAGGCGCAGGTGCACGACCTTGCGTTCGATTGCCGTCATCGGCTCGAGGTCGACCGGCTCGCGGTCGGAGAGCGCTCGCTCCGCGGAGCGCACCGCAAGCGACTCGAGCGTGACACGCCTCCGGTCGCGATAGCCCGCCGCGTCGACGACGACCTCCTTGCGATCCTCGGGGTGACGTCGCCACATGACCGCGTTCGCGAGGTACTGCACCGCATCGATCGTCTGCCCGTGTCGACCGATGAGCATCCCGAGGTCTACACCCGAGCACGAGACCGTGATCATGTCCTCGCTCTCCTCGACATCGATGCGCGCGTTCACTCCGACTCCGTCCACGATCCGGGTCACGAGCTCCCGCGCTTCTGCGGCGAGCTCGGATTCGTCGACCGGCTCGGCCTCGTTCGGCGTCGCGTCGGCCGAAACGGTCGCGATGACCTTTGCCGGCGCGAAGCCGACACCGAGCAGCCCGCGCTCTCCCTCCGTCACCACCTGGAAGCGCACGGCCGACTTGTCGAGACCCGGCTGCCGCTTCTCCAGCTCCCGCAGCGCCGCCCATTTGGCCTCGCCGACCGTCTCGCCGGTCGCCTCGACCTGCAGCTCCATCAGCGCCGCGCCTTCTTCTTGCGCTTCACGCGGCGCGGTGGCCCGGGAGCGGGCTTTGGCGCCGGCACCTCGGCCTCCGGCTGCGCGCCGTCATCTGCGCTTGCCTTCGCGGGCGTCCGCGACGAGCGCTTCTGCGTCGTCGGCGGAGCCACCTTCGGAATCAGGCGGCGCGTGATCAGTCCCTGCCCGACCGTCCAGAGATTCGTCGTCATCCAGTAGAGGACGAGGCCGGTCGGGAATCTGAGGATGAACGGGATGAAGACGATCGGCAGCACCATCATCAGATAGCGCTGGGACTTCTGCATCGTCCCGGACATGAAGTACGTCGAAGCGATCTGGCTGAGCACGTAGACCGTGAGCAGGACGTAGCCCGACCAGTGGCTGTTTGCGTGCTTGGTGATGTCCGGAACGAAGTGCAACCAAGAGAAGTCGCCACGGTCGATTGCCGCCTGCCCACCGGGCGGGTGCTTCGCGAACGCACGCAACGTGTAGAAGAGCCCGATGAAGATCGGCAGCTGCGCCAGCAGCGGCAGACACGATGACGCCGGGTTGATGTTGTTCTCCTTGTAGAACTTCATCAGCTCTTCGTTCAGCTTCTGCCGGTCGCCCTTGTACTTGCGCTGAATCTCCTTCATCTGCGGCGCGTGCGCCTGCATGTTCTGCATCGAATGGATCTGCTTCACCGTCAGCGGCACGAGCAGCATCCGGACGATGATCGTCAGGGCGACGATCGACCAGGCCCAGGGCAGCCCGGACGAGTGCAGCCCGTTGAGGATGTGCCGGAGCAGATGCTCCAGCGGTGTCAGCGGGCTCGCGATCAGCGCGGCGATCAACGGAACACCTTCTGGTCACGCGCGTAGTCGACACCGCCGCGGCTCCAGGGATTGCAGCGCAGCAGGCGCCAACCGGCGAGCACGGTCCCCTTGAACAGCCCGAACTCCTTGTACGCGTCAATGGCGTACTGCGAGCAGGACGGGTGGTACTTGCACTGGCCGACTCCGAGGAACGGCGCGAGGGTGAAGCGGTACACCCAGACAGCGCCGACACCGACGTACCTCATGCCGCCGCCTTGCCCAGGACCTCGTCGACGCGCTCGCCGAGCCAGTCGAACCCATTCGCGGCGACGGCCTCGGGCATGCCCGGCTTCACGATCAGGACGTAGTCGCGGCCGGCGGGGATTCGCTCGAGGCGCTCCGCCCAGGTCTCCCGCAGCTGGCGCTTGATCCGGTTCCGGGCGACCGCGTTGCCGGTGGAACGCGGCACTGCCAGCCCGAGCCTCGGCTCGCCCTCCTCCTCACCGTCGCGCTCGAACCAGTACAGGACGAGGAAGCGTGTCGAGGTCGAGCGGCCATGCCTGTAGACGGCGTCGAAGTCTCGCGAGCGCGACAGACGGTTCCTGCGTTGCATCGGGTCCTTACGCGGAAAGGCTCTTACGGCCCTTGGCGCGGCGGCGCTTCAGAATCGCGCGACCCGCACGCGTCGACATGCGCGCACGGAAACCGTGCTTGCGCTTTCGCCGGCGCACGTTGGGCTGGTAAGTCCGTTTCACGAGGTCGAAGAGGGAGAAAAAGTTGCTCCCGAGGGAGCCGTGGACGGGCCAGTCTAGCTGAGCTCTGGTACACAACGTTATCCACAGACCGTGGGACGAGAACTCCCTCCAAATGTGACGAACCGACATGGTTGATCCACAGGTGTGGAGAGTCGTGTGGAGTTACGGAAACCCCTGCAAATTCCGCGAATTTCTTCCCCAGTTTCCACCGTTGTAGCCGCGGAAAGACGCTGGTATGCTCGCCGCTCCCCGAGCCGGAGAGGAGTGGTAACGCGGCGTGGATCGCCCAATTGAGCTGACTGCGGAAAGCCTGTGGAACGAAGTCGCCGGTCGGCTCAAAGGGGCCCTCAATGAAACCACGTACCGCACGTGGTTCGCCGAGGCCGAAGGGGCGGAGCTCTCGGACGACACCTTTGTCCTGGGCGTTCCGAACGACTTCACGCGCGAGTGGATCGAGGGCCACTTCCTCGGGCTGATCGGCGCGGCAGTGCGCGACGTCACCGGCCAGGAGCGACGAGTGGCGCTCTCGGTGACCGAGCGGACCCCCGCCGATGCGCCCATCCCGCTCGAGGCGCCCAAGCGGCACGGCGCAGCTGGCGCCATGGACTCCGGGATGAACCCGAAGTACACGTTCGACCTGTTCGTGATCGGCTCGTCGAACCGCTTCGCGCACGCCGCGGCGCTCGCCGTCGCCGAAGCGCCGGCGCAGGCGTACAACCCGCTCTTCGTCTACGGAGGAACGGGGCTCGGCAAGACCCACCTGATGCAGGCGATCGCCCAATACGTGGCGGAGCACTCGAGCGACCTGTCCGTCCGCTACGTCACGAGCGAGACCTTCATGAACGACTTCATCAACTCGCTGCGCGACAAGAGGATCGAGGGCTTCAAGCAGCGTTACCGCACCTACGACCTGCTGCTCGTCGACGACGTGCAGTTCTTCGAGCACAAGGAGCGGATCCAGGAGGAGTTCTTCCACACCTTCAACTCGCTCTACGAAGCCGGTTCTCAGATCGTCATGTCCTCGGACCGACCGCCGCGGGACATCGCGACGCTCGAGGAACGGCTCCGCTCGCGGTTCGAGTGGGGGCTGATCACCGACGTCCAGCCGCCCGATCTCGAGACCCGGATCGCGATCCTGCGTAAGAAGGTCAAAACGGACGGGATTCACGTCCCCGACCCGCAGGTCCTCTCCTTCATCGCCTCGCGGATCTCGACCAACATCCGTGAGCTCGAGGGCGCGCTCACGAGAGTAGTCGCCTTCTCCTCACTCACCGGACGTGCCCTATCGGTCGAGTTGGCCGAGGACGTGCTCAAGGACGTCTTCCCGCAAGGCGAGGCGGCGGAGGTCTCGATTCGCCGCATCCAGGAGCTCGTCTCGGAACGCTTCCAGCTGACGATGGACGAGCTCTGCAGCGACAAGCGCTCCCAGAACATCGTCTATCCCCGCCAAGTCGCGATGTACCTCTCCCGCGAGCTCACCGACTCCTCGCTCCCGAAGATCGGCAGGGAATTCGGCGGTCGCGACCACACGACGGTGATCCACGCGACCTCCAAGATCGCGCGTCTCATCCGTGAGGACAGATCTGTCTACAACCTTGTGCAGGAATTGACCGCACGTGTGAAGCAAGTCAGATGAGAGTCCGGGCCTGTTGACACACCCGATCTATCCACCATCTGCGCCCCCTGCAAGAATGGCTCAACCAGGGGCATGGGGCCCTCCGTGCACCGGTCCCACACCCCCTATGACTACAACGAGGTTTTAAATGATTGAAAGCAACACCATGGTAGAGACGGGGATGAAAGTCGTCACTCAGCGCGATGAGCTCGCGCAAAAGCTCGGTGTGGTCGCCCGGGCTGTCTCGACGCGTGCAAGCGTCCAGATCCTGTCCGGCGTCCTCCTGCGGGGTGAGGCCGGCCGGCTGCATCTCGCGGCCACGGACATGGAGCTGTCCCTGCGCTCGTCGGTCGCTGCGCAGGTCGACGGAGAAGGCTCCGTCGTCGTGCCCGGCCGTCTGCTGGTCGACCTCGTGCGGCTCCTGCCGGACAGCGAGGTGACGATCGAGTACCGGCCGGACGAGAACGTCGTGCACGTCACGTCGGGCTCGTCCACGTCGACACTCCACACCTACGCCGCAGAGGACTTTCCGCGTCTTCCCGATCTCGACGCGGTCGGGACGTTCACCGTTGAACGACAATCGCTCCTCGACACCGTTTCGCGCGTCGCGCGCTCGGCATCCCGCGACGAGTCCCGGCCCGTGCTGACGGGGATCCTCGTCCGCTTCGAGGCCGGGAAGCTCGTGATGGCTGCCACTGATTCGTATCGCCTGTCGGTGAAGGAGACGGAGCTCAGCGGCGACGTGCCCGAACTGGAGGCGATCATCCCGGCGCGCGCTCTCGGCGAGCTCGCCCGCATCGCGCAGTCCGGCGACAACATCGAGCTCGGCGTGCACGAGAACCAGGTCGTCTTCGCGGCGGACGACGTGTGGCTGACGACACGTCGCATCGACGGTCAGTTCCCGAACTACAAGCAGCTTCTCCCGGAGGCGTTCGAGCACGACGTGACGCTGCCGCGCAACGAGGTGCTCGACGTCGTCCGTCGCGTCGGCGTGATGGTGCAGCGCACGTCGCCGATCCAGCTCCGCTTCGCCGAAGGAGAGCTCACCGTCTTCGCCCGCACCCAGGATGTCGGCGAGGCGAAGGAATCGCTACCGGTGCAGTTCTCGGGCGAGCCGCTGGAGATCGGGTTCAACGCGGAGTTCCTGCGCGAAGGCATCGAGTCGATCGCCGAAGACGAGATCCAGCTCCGTCTCATCTCTCCACTTCGACCTGCTGTCATCGAGGGCGGCGAGGACGACCCGACGTACCTGATCATGCCGATCCGGCTGCCAGGGTAGAACGGTCACTGTCTGATCGTCGACAGAGTCTCGCTTCGGAACATTCGCTCGTACGCCCGACTTGACCTCGAGCTCGAGCCCGGCTTGCTGCTGGTCGTCGGGCCGAACGGAGCGGGGAAGACGAACCTGCTCGAGTCGCTGCACGTCGGCACGCAAGGCTTCTCACCGCGGACACGCGCCGATGCACAGCTCGTTCGCTTCGGTGAACGTGCCGGGCGCATCGCACTGCAGGGCCGTCGCGGCGACAATGCTTTGCAGCTGGAAGTCACGTTGGAGGTCGGAGAAGGAAAGCGCGCGAAGGTGAACGGCGCCGCCCTGCGGGCTGCCGAGCAGCTACGCAGCGAGGTCGCGACGCTCGTGTTCACCCCCGATCGGCTCGCGGTGGTCAAGGGTGGTCCTGCGGTTCGCCGCGCGTACTTCGACCGGGTGCTGGGCCGTCTTGCCCCGGCACGCGCTTCGCTCGCGGTCGAGTACGCCGCGGCGGTGGCGCAGCGCAACGCGGCACTGCGGCGAACAGCCGGCGGTTATTCGTCCCGCGACGCGATCGCCCCGTGGACCGAGCAAGTGGCGACGCTCGGGCGCCGCCTCGTCGAAGCTCGCACGGAGGTCGTGGCGTGGCTCGCTGCGCTCTTTGCCCAGCGTGCCGAGGAGCTCGGGCTGCCCGCTGCGCGGATGACCTACGAAGGAGAGCCGCCGACCGTCGAGACGCTCGAGGCTCGGCTCGACCGTGATCTCGAGCGGGGAACGACGGGCCTGGGGCCACACCTCGACGACATCGTCTTGACAAGCGGACCGCGCGATCTGCGTAGCTTCGGCTCCCAGGGTGAGCAGCGCCTCACCGTGCTCGCGCTCCTGCTCGCCGAGGCCTCGCTGATCGCCGAGCGGCGGGGGTTCGCCCCGCTGCTCCTGCTCGACGACGTTCTCTCCGAGCTCGACCCAGGCCGCCGGCGGGTGCTTGCCGAGCGTGTGCTCGGGTCCGGCCAGACGCTCATCACCGCGACAGAGGCGTCGGCTCTTCCCGTCGATCCGGCGCAGCTGCTCGAGGTCGCCTCGGGCGAGGTGCGGGCCGCATGATGGAACGCGTCGGGGACGCGGTCGCGAGACAGCTTCGCCGCTTCGGGCCCGCGTCGGGGATGGCACCGGTCGTCGAGCTGTGGGTGGCAGCGGTCGGGCCCGAGATCGCGCGGAACGCCTGGCCCGCGCGTCTGGCCCGGGACGGAACGCTGCACGTTCACACGCAGGATTCGATCTGGGCCTTCGAGCTGACGACCCGGGCCGAAGAGATCCGCGATCGCCTCGGTGACAGCGCACCGCGTCGCCTCGCGTTCGCGCCCGGACCCTTGCCCGAGCCCGTCGAAGACGGTCCCGAAGCGGTCCGCGAGCCCCCTCCGCGGCCGAGCGCGGAACACGTTGCGAAAGCTGAATCACTCACGCGAGAGATTCGTGACGAAGAGCTGCGCAAAGTGGTCGCAAAAGCCGCAGCGGCAAGCCTTTCTCGCGGCGATAACGACCGCTCGTTTTGCTAGAATTCGGGGTGCCCGCAAGTAGGGAATTTGCAGGGCTTTTTTCATGAGTGAAGCCACCTATACCGCCAAGGACATCACCGTGCTCGAGGGGCTCGAGCCGGTCCGCCTGCGACCGGGCATGTACATCGGCTCGACGGGCGCCCGGGGGCTCCATCACCTCGTCTACGAGGTGGTCGACAACAGCGTCGACGAGGCGCTCGCGGGCCGCAACGAGCGGATCGAGGTCACGCTCCATCCCGACAACTCCGTGACGGTGAAGGACTACGGGTCCGGCATTCCGGTCGACCAGATGGAGGAGCAGGGCACCTCTGCGCTCACCGTCGTCTTGACCAAGCTGCACGCCGGCGGAAAGTTCGGCGCGGACGGCTCGCCGTACAAGGTCTCAGGTGGGCTGCACGGCGTGGGCGTGTCGGTGGTGAACGCGCTCTCCGAATGGTTGATCGCGGAAGTGCGGCGGGACGGAAAGCTCTATCGGCAGGAATTCACCCGCGGTGTCCCCAACGCCGACCTGGCCGTCGTCGGCGAGGCGGAGAAGGGCGACACCGGCACGACGATCTCGTTCCTGCCCGACGCAGAGATCTTCGAGGAGCTCGAGCTCTCGGCGGAGACGCTGCAGCAGCGGCTGCGCGAGACGGCCTTCCTCACACGCGGGCTGCGCATCGTCCTCACCGACGAGCGCGCCGGCGGCGAGGCGATCGAGTTTCACTACGAAGGCGGAATCAGAGACTTCGTGGCGCACGTCAACGCGGCCAAGGACTCGATCCACAAGAGCATCGCCTACTTCGAGGGCGAGAACGAGCAGGGCAAGCTCGAGGTCGCGATGCAGTGGAACGCGTCGTACCAGGAATCCGTCTACACCTTTGCCAACAACATCAACACGCATGAGGGCGGTTCGCACCTCTCCGGGTTCAACGCTGCGCTCACGCGCACGCTGAACAAGGTCGCACGCGACATGGGCCTGCTGAAGGAGAAGGAAGACAATCTCGAGGGCGAGGACGTGCGCGAAGGCCTGGCGGCCGTGGTGTCTGTGAAGCTGCAGAACCCGCAGTTCGAAGGGCAGACGAAGACGAAGCTCGGCAATCCGTGGGTCAAGGGGTTCGTCGAGTCCAACGTCAACACGAAGCTCTCCGAGTTTCTCGAGGAGAACCCGACCGACGCGAAGCAGATCATCCAGAAGGCGATCTCCGCTGCGCGAGCGCGCCAGGCAGCGCGCAAGGCGCGGGATCTGACCCGGCGCAAGGGCGCGTTCGGCGGCGAGATCGCGAAGAAGTTCGCGGATTGCCAGGTGCGCGACCCCGAGCTGGCGGAGATGTTCATCGTCGAGGGCAACTCGGCCGGCGGCGCCGCGAAGGACGCCCGCGACAAGTCGAACCAGGCGATCCTGCCGCTGCGCGGCAAGATCATCAACTCGGAGAAGAACCGGATCGACAAGGTGCTCTCGAACTCCGAGGTGCAGCTGCTCGTCCAGGTAATCGGAACGGGCATCGGCGAAGAGTTCGACATTGCGAAGCTGCGCTACCACCGCGTCATCGTCATGACCGACGCCGACGTCGACGGCGCGCACATCCGGACGCTCGTGCTGACGTTCTTGTACCGCCACATGCCTGAGCTGTTCGAGCGCGGTCATGTCTACATCGCCGTGCCGCCGCTCTACCTCGCGCGCTTCGGCAGCCAGTCGAACTATCTGGAGAAGGATTCGCAGCTCGAGGAGCTGCTCGTGCGCGAGCGCTTCGGCGATCTCAAGATCGAGGCCAGGGACGGCGCCGAGGTCAAGCTGACCCAGGCCCGCTACGGGCGATTCGCGCGCACCCTGACCGAGTACCAGGGCTGGGCGGCACGTCTGCGCGCAGACTTCGGGCCACAGGCAGCCGACTTCGTTCTCGCGCACCGTCTCGTCGAGAGCGAGGCGTCCTCTCCCGGCGAGGCCGTGACTGCGATCGACGCCGCAGCCGCGAACGGGTACACGTTGCAGCCGGAGGCCGACGCGGAAGCGCTCCGGATCCAGGTCATCGAGATCGAGACGAGCGCGATGCAGAACATCGTCGTGCCGGCGGAGCTCTTCGCGTCACCGATCTACGACCGCGTCCGGAAGACGTACGGCCGGCTTGCCGAGATCGTCGGCGGTCTCCCGCCCTTCTCGTTGAAGCACGGGAAGCAGAGCATGGAGGCGCTCACCTTCGAAGAGCTGCGCGACGGGGCGATCACGCTCGCGAAGAGCGGGTTGCAGATCACGCGCTTCAAGGGTCTCAGCGAGATGAACGCAGCCGAGCTCTGGGCGACGACGATGGATCCCAATCGTCGCATGTTGATTCGCGTCGACGTCGAGGACGCCGCCGCCGCCGACCTCTGGTTCTCGCGCCTGATGGGCGACGAGGTCGAACCGCGCCGCCTCTTCATCGAGCAGAACGCACTGGAAGTGCGAAACCTGGATGTCTGATCTAACGCCCGAGCCACTCGGGGCGGGCCGCGTCGAGACGCGCGAGCTCGACCAGGAGGTCCGCACCAGCTTCCTCGACTACGCGATGAGCGTGATCGTCAGCCGTGCGCTCCCGGACGTCCGCGACGGGCTCAAGCCTGTCCACCGCCGCGTGCTCTACGCCATGCACGAGGCCGGCCTGCAGCCGAACCGCCCGACGCGCAAGTCCGCGCGCGTCGTCGGCGACGTGATGGGCAACTACCACCCGCATGGCGACTCCGCGATCTACGACGCTCTCGTGCGACTCGCGCAGCCGTTCTCGATGCGCTATCCGCTGATCGACGGCCAGGGCTACTTCGGCTCGGTCGACGGCGATCCCGCCGGTGCGATGCGCTACACGGAATGCCGGCTCTCGCGCATGTCGACGGAGCTCCTCCGCGACATCGACGCCGACACAGTCGACTTCGAGCCGAACTACGACGAGTCGCGTCGTCAGCCGACGGTGCTTCCCGCCAGGTTCCCGAACCTGCTCGTCAACGGCTCGTCCGGCATCGCCGTCGGGATGGCGACCAACATTCCGCCGCACAATCTCGGCGAGGTCGTCGACGCGATCGTCGCGATGATCGAGGACCCGGAGATCGACGTCGAACGGCTTTCGCAGCACATCAAGGGGCCGGACTTCCCGACCGGGGGCTCGATCGTCGGCCGCGGCGGCATCCGTGATGCGTATCGATCGGGCCGCGGACGGATCTACGTTCGCGGGCGCGCACACATCGAGCAGCTCCGAGGTGGCAAGAACGCGATCATCATCACCGAGCTGCCGTACGGCGTTCGCAAGGCCGGCGAGGGAGGCGTGATCGAGAAGATCGCCGACCTGGTCAAGGCCGGAACGCTCACCGAGGTTCCGATGTCCGACGACGCGCTGCAGGACCACTCCGACAAGGAGGGCATGCGCATCTACGTCGAGTTGAAGCGCGAAGCCGTCCCGCAGGTCGCACTGAACAAGATCTTCAAGCTGACTCCGTTGCAGACGACCTTCGGGTACAACGCGGTCGCGCTCGTTGACGGCGTCCCGAAGACGCTTTCGCTGCTCGAGCTGATCCGTCACTACCTCGTCTACCAACGCGAGGTCGTCACCCGCCGCTCGAAGTACGAGCTGCGCCAGGCGGAGAAGCGCGCGCATGTCCTCGCCGGGTACCTGAAGGCGCTGGATGCGCTCGACGCGGTGATCGCGCTGATTCGAGCCGCCGCCGATACGGAGAGCGCACGCGAGGGCCTGATGCGCGACTTCGATCTCTCCGAGATCCAGGCGCAGGCGATTCTCGACCTTCGCCTTTCGCGGCTGACGAAGCTCGCTCGCGAAGAGATCCAGGGCGAGTGGAACGACCTGCAGGAGCGCATCGCCGAGCTGCGCGCGATCCTCGGCGATCCGGCGCGCATCGACGGCGTGATCAAGGAGGAGCTGCTCGAGCTGAAGGACATCTACGGCAAGTCCGACGACCGCCGCACCGAGATCGTGCAGGCCGAGGACGAGCTCGAGCTCGAGGACCTGATCGCAGAAGAGGACATGGTGATCGCGATCACGCGCTCGAACTACATCAAGCGCCTACCGGTGACGACCTACCGCGAGCAGCGGCGCGGCGGCATCGGTGTCATGGGCATGGATCTGAAGGACGAGGACTACATCGAGCATCTCTTCGTCGCCTCGACTCACGACTACATCCTCTTCTTCACGAACGTCGGCAAGGTCTACCGGCTGAAGGTGCACGAGCTGCCGCTCGGCTCACGCCAGTCCAAGGGACGGGCGATCCAGAACCTGTTGCCGTTCCGCCAGGACGAGCAGGTGCGCGCAGTCGTTCAAACCCGCAACTTCGAGGAAGCCGAGTATCTCGTCTTCGCGACGAAGAACGGCGTCGTCAAGAAGACGCGGATGTCGGCGTACAACACGCCGCTTCGTTCGGACGGGATCATCGCGATCAAGATGCGCGAGGGCGACGAGCTCGTCGGAGTAAGGCACGCCTCGGGAACCGACGACGTCCTCATGGTCTCCAGAAAGGGACAGGCGATCCGCTTCCACGAGACCGACGTGCGGCCGATGGGGCGCGACGCGTCGGGTGTCCAGGGCATGCGCCTGCGGGCCGGCGACGAGGTGATCGCGGTCAACATCGCGCATGACGACGCAGACGTGCTCGTGGTGACGGAGAACGGCTACGGCAAGAGGACGCCGGTCCGCGACTACCCGGTCAAGGGCCGTGGCGGTCTCGGGGTGAAGACGGTCCAGCTGACCGAGGCGAAGGGGCAGCTCGCCGGTTCGCGCGTCGTCCGCGACGGCTACCAGGTGATGCTGATCTCGGACGGTGGCACGGTCATCCGGATGGCCGTCGACGACATCAAGCGCTCGGGCCGTTCCACGCAGGGGGTCATCGTCATGCGGCTACGCGAGGGCGAACACGTCTCGAGCCTCGCACCTGTCGTCGAGGCCGCTGAGGACAAGAGCGATGCCACGAACACCCCCGAAGCTGTCCCGCAGGCATAGGCCTTTGCCACAAATCTCCCCGAAGCGCTGCCCCAAAAGGGGGAGATTTTGAAACCGCCTCTTCCGAATAACGACGAAGAGCGGTATACCTTGAAACAAGGGGTACCAACTGCACAGGAAGAGGACGACATGATTGTCAGTCGGCAGGTTGACCTACTCGAGCCGATCGATCTCGCGGAGCACCTGGGCAAGGTCGAGCTCTATCTCGGCCAGGTCTGCCAGATCGCGGGCATTTCCAAGATGCAGCTCGACTACTGGACGAACAAGGCGCAGATTCCCACCAAGGGGAAGAAGCAGCGGATCTACGACATCGACGCGCTCGAGACCGTGATGCTCATCAAGCAGGCGAAGGACAAGGGTCTCAACCTCGGCGCTGCGATCGACGCCGCCCGCCGGTTCCGCGAGGTCCAGTCCACCGAGCGCCGGCCCCACGACGCGTCCGAGCTCTAGCCCTTCCGCAACCTCGTCGCCGCTTCCTCGGGAGGGAGGGTGTTGACGAAGACGCCGGCGCCGAGCTCGAGCCCGGCCAGGATGTTGAGCCGCGGGAAGAGCACGAGCCGCCAGTCGTCTTCACCGCGCTCGAGCCAGGCGTTCAGCGGCACCTGACCTTCGAGCTCCTGTAGCCGTCGCACGAGCCCGGCCAGGGTCTGGAGCACGGGTCCCAGCAGCGGGCTGGTCAACGCTTCGCCGTCGGGTTCGGCGGGAGCGATCACCGTCTCGTATGGCACTCGACTCGCCCACGGACAGCTCGCGACGACCCCCTCGCGCTCAAGCACGACCTCTCCTCGCGGCCGCGCACGTTCGTGCGGCGGCTCCGGCAACCAGATCAGCTGCGAGTGGGAGTGCGCAAGACTCGCGCCTGCTTCGCGCCCTTCGTTGATCAGCGGGAAGACGTTGCCGGGCTCGTCCGCCGCACGGCGCTGCCACGCTGCGG
>Ga0307312_10000817_pt1 | contig 15271 bp, 12 predicted proteins | sample ER_DNA_202_FD_194489 | JGI IMG/M metagenome (GOLD analysis project Ga0307312, IMG submission 194489) | Bulk soil microbial communities from the East River watershed near Crested Butte, Colorado, United States - ER_DNA_202 | ecosystem: Environmental > Terrestrial > Soil > Floodplain | place...
CGAGGAAGGCGTTGCGATTGTGCATGGACATTCCTCCCATCATGTAAAAGCGATCGAGGTATTCAGAGACCGACTCATTCTTTATGGCTGCGGCGATTTCGTTACCGATTATGAAGGAATCAGCGGGTACGAAATTTTCCGTGGCGATCTGGCGCTGGCGTATCTCGTCGAACTCGATCCTGAGACCGGCGAATTGATGAGTGCGCGGCTGGTTCCAATGCAAATGCGGCGTTTCCAGCTACAGCGCGCATCGGCCGCCGACGCCAAATGGCTGTGTAATCTTCTGAATGAACTCGGCGCGCAGTTCGGCACGGAAACGCAGATGAGCGACGACGGCAGCTTGATCCTGAAGTGGCGGAAGAATGACGAAGCCCGAATGACGAAGTCCTCTTGACCGCGTCGTTTTGGTTTGGTCATTCGTTATTAATTCGTCATTCGAGCTTCGTCATTTCAGGCGCCCAGTGAGCTCGCGCAACAAACGCTCGACCTCCTCGGGATTCTTGAGCGCATAGCGCGCGGCGCTCGGCCGTGATTGCTCACTCACCAGAATGCCAATGCCCGATTGCTCCAGTGCGCGGAACGCATCTTCATCGGTGCTATCGTCGCCGATGTAAATCGGGCGAACGTTGCCGCGCTTCGAGCCAAACATTTCCAACAGCCACACGACGGCTTTGCCTTTGTCCCAATCGAAGCGGGGCAACAGTTCGTACACCTTTTTACCGTCGATCCGGCGCAGTTCGCGATGTCGCGCAGCCACTGCCCTCACAGCTTGCTCCACTCTGGGGAGGTTGCTTTCCTTCACGTTCCGGTAGTGCGAAGCGATGGAAAAATGTTTCCGCTCCACGCGTGCACCAGGGATACCATCAAGCGCTTCGTGCAATTCCTTTTCTGCGATCGTGAGTTTGGGCAAAAACTCGGTGGCCACCTGCCTGCGCAATCCACGTGGGCCGGCAATATCAAATCCGTGACTGCCGGCGTACACAATGCCATCGATTTTAACACGGCGCCGGACGTCATCGAGGTCGCGACCGCTGAGAATGGCAACCTGTCCTCGCGCTGCAAGATCCCGCACCGCCTGTCGCATTGAATCCGACAGCAACGCGTTCTCTGGATGCCTTACGATCGGTGTAAGTGTGCCATCGTAGTCGAGAAAAACGGCCACCGAACCGCTGCCGGTAGCAATCTCCTGAACGTGTTCGAGCGCCGAGGGAATCATATCTGATTTGTCGATTTAACGATTCAACGCTTTAAGGCTTCAACGATTTAATGAAAGAAGTTAAAAGGGTTACGACGTTACGAGGTTAGAACCGGTCCTGACTAACTCTGTTGTAGCGATGAAACCTTTTTAACTTTTGAACCCCGTTGTTACATGAATCGCCTGATAGTCGTTTCCAATCGACTGCCTTTCGCCCTCGATTCGACTGGCGAAGATTTGTGGACGGTGACACCGGCTACAGGCGGACTCGTTTCCGCGATCGAACCTGTGCTACGCGAGCGCGGCGGCACCTGGATCGGCTGGCCGGGAACGGCGGGTGAAATCCCAAAAGAACCGCTAGCGAAAGCCACGCGCAACGCCGGCTACAAGGTTGTGCCAGTGGCTCTCAGTGAAACCGAGCGCGACGAGTTTTACTACGGCTATTCGAACGAGGTGATCTGGCCGCTTTTTCATGATCTCCAAAATTTCTGCAACTTCGAGCCGGCATACTGGCAAGCGTACAAGGAAGTTAACAACCGCTATGCGGATGCCATCGCCCGGTGCGCACACCCCGACGATTTTATCTGGGTTCATGACTATCACCTCATGTACGTCGCCCAGGCATTGCGCGAGCGAGGTGTGTCCCCAGACCTTTCGGGATTGACGTTTTTCCTGCACATCCCTTTTCCGCCGTACGACATTTTTGCGAAGCTTCCGCAACAACAACCACTCCTGCGCGCGCTGCTCCAGTTCGATTTGCTCGGCTTCCAAACGCGACGCGATGTGCGCAACTTCATGCAGTGTGTGCGGCGGGTGATGTCGGACGCAAAGATTGTTCCTCGCCGCGACCTTCAATTAATCCGCTTTGAAAAACGCGAAATTCGCGTCGGGCATTTCCCGATCGGGATTGATTTCGACTCATTTCAAAATGACGCAAGGTCCGACACGGTCGAGCAACCAGCTCAGCAGCTACGCGCCACTTTTCCTGGTTGTCAGTTGATCCTCGGTTCGGACCGACTCGATTACAGCAAGGGAATTCCCGAACGATTGCGCGCATTTCGCACCGCCTTGGAACATCATCCGGAACTGCGCGGTCGCGTGGTCCTGATCCAGGTCGTCGTGCCGAGTCGGGTACAAATTCCAAGATATCACGAGTTCAAGCAACGCATTGACCGTTTGGTGGGCGATATCAACGGTCGTTTCTCCACAAGCACATGGTTGCCGGTGCAATATCACTTTCGCTGCCTCGATCGCGATGATCTTCTTGCGCATTATCGCGGGTGCGACATCGCTTTCGTCACGGCGCTGAAAGACGGAATGAATCTCGTGGCCAAGGAATATTGTGCGTGCCGCATCGACAACGATGGCGTGCTCATCCTGAGCCAGTTCGCTGGCTCGGCCGAGCAACTCAAGCCGGATGCGTTGCTGGTGAATCCGTACGATGTCGAGCAGATGGCCGACACGATCTTCAAGGCGTTCCGCATGAGCGAGGCCGAACGCCTGACACGCATGAAGCGCATGAGACGTGTCGTATGTAACGAAAATGTCTTTTGGTGGGTCGATTCCTTTCTTAAAGCCGGATCGCAAATCGGAACTCGGCCGCCGCGAGTTTCAAAACGACGACTAGCCACGTCCGCGCGGTGAGCGAGCACTCAAAGAGGAGAGGAGCGTGGATTACGCGGATGGAATGGGATGGAACCAAAGACTTGTCCGCCAAATGCGTGGAAGAACGCCAAAGCCTTCAGCTCGCGTTCGCTACAACAAATCATTGAAGCAGCGGGTCAGTGTCCCCACTGCATCAACGTTTCAACGCTTCAACGTCCTCGCCCCAAACCGGCTCCTCCAGTTGCAACGCCTGGTCGTCCAGCTCGGTGCGATTAAATTTCTCATATTGCGCTGAGACATCTGGCCACGGCCGCAAACGCAGCTTGATCCGATCGCCCGGCCGCAACCGCGCCGCAGATGTCCACACGTTGTCGCGCATGCTCCACAAATACACGACAGCCTGGGAGTGCGACGCCGTCTCGCGGAAGGTATCCGCTGTTGCACCGCCCTCGCTGCGCGAATCGGCACCCACAATGTCGACCAAATGCAACGCCTCGATGTGATCCTTGTATGGCACGGTGCCCGGCCGCGGCACGGGCGAAATGCTTTCGACCGTTCCGCTGACCGCGATTTCCTCGCCGGGCTTCAAACTCAAAAAGCGAGAAGGTTTCGTTTCACCCAGTTTTAGATCGAGAAGTTTCCAATTGCCAAACGACAACTCGCGCGCTGCAAATTCCCAAATCACCAGTTTTTTTCCAGCCAACCGGTCACGCCCGCGCGCGAGCTCGTTGCTCAAAATTTCGCGCGTGGCAAACGATGCATCGCTGTTTCGTAAAATACAGTCGATAGGCCGCCGCAAGGCCATGCTCAGATGCTCGGCAAATCCCGCCGATTCGCCCCAGCCCATCGCTTCGAACGAAAAAATATTTGAAAAACTATCGCCGAGCAGGAGCACATCAGCCTCCCTGCTTGGCCGCCACAGCGCGTTGCCAGTGACGACTTGTCGAATCGTCACTTTCTCCGGCGAAAAAAACTTGTCACCCCCCGATAACTTCAACATCGCGGCGATATCGCCGCGCGCGACGATCTCCTTTTCGATGATCGACGGCGATGTTGATCCTGCCGCCGCCGGTAATTGGAGAAAATCTGCCAACCGTTCCGCAACAATCTCCATCGTCGCGGGCCGCCAATGCGTATCGGTTTCGAGATAAAGCGACCCATTTCTTCCTTGCTCCATCAAAAATGGCGCAGGATCGAACACCCGTACTTTCTCTCGTTCGAGCCGCGCTTTGAATTCGTTGAACGATGGATTGGGTAGAGCGCCACCGGCCTGAGCTTGACTGGCGTTAGACACCGCGAGCATTTCGCCTTCAATACTTGGTTTCACTAACACCGGCAGAACCACCAGATCGATGCCGCGTGCGGCAAGCTGATTGCGAAAATCGACAATTGCCCTAATCGGATCGGGCTGGACACGGCTCGCTTGCAAACGGTGTTTCATCCGGATCGGATCGAGAAAGGGCGGCCCGATCACATGATCGACATCTGCGCGATAAAACAGCCAGTGATCGTGACCCAAATAAACCTGCTCGTTGCCCGCGCCCAGCAGCACAGTGAGCAGATATTGCGTGCGCGGCAGGAGCCATTGCGAGACTAACGACTCGTTTTCCAACGTGCGCTCGACGCGTTTCAGATCTTCAGAATGGGGAAGCCATGGCAGCGATTTGAAGATGGAAAGTATTGGCAAGCGGCTGATCGCGCCCGCCGCGCGAAATTCGCCAGCAAGCTGAATCGCCGGAATAGCGACAACAGTTAACAAAAACAGCGCAATAAGAGTTTGCCGCGTTCCCGGCGCAAACTTGGTATTCTTTAGCGCCAGATCGGCTTCCTCTTCGCGCGAACTTCGATGCGCCGCGCTCGGACTCGGGTCAGCGTATCTCGGCAACGAATATTTCGGCAGAGGTGGTTGATTCGTTGGCATATTCAACGCCCTAGAAAATGAAATAGATAAAAGGGTTGTATTCCTGCGTGGCCAGGACGATCAGCGCGAGCCAGCCGAGCGCGAAACAAGTCGCAGTCTTCGGCCAGGTCATTTCTTGGGTCCAATCCCAGGTCTGCGTCCCAAACCACACAACGATTCCCGCGGTCAGAATCGACAAAACGTAATACGGCTTGTAAATCAGACCGCCAATCAGCGCCGCATTCGGGAACGACTGATTGAGGTGAAACATCGCGCCTAGATATCGGACGGCGCTCCGCAAGCTTTGACCGCGAAAGAACACCCAGCCGATCGTCACGATCAAAAAGGTTAGGCCGATCCGTAATAGCTTGGGTAGATTATGATAAAGACCTTTGCGTCCCTGGCTGCGCTCGAATGCGAGCATCCCGCCATGAAGCCCGCCCCAGATTACAAAGTTCCACGATGCGCCGTGCCAGAGTCCGCCGAGAAGCATTGTGATAATGAGGTTCGCGTACGTGCGGGGAAGGCTGTGCTGGTTGCCGCCTATCGGAATGTAAAGATATTCGCGCAGCCAGGTTGAAAGCGAGATGTGCCAGCGCCGCCAAAAATCGGTGATCGATTGCGCCAGATACGGCGAATCAAAATTTTTCGCGAAAACGAATCCGAACATCAGGCCGAGCCCGATCGCCATGTCCGAGTAACCGCTGAAATCGAAATAAATCTGGAACGAATACGCGACCGATCCGAACCACGCGTCGAGCGTTTTAATCGAGCCAGCATCAAATGCCGTGTCCGCGATTTTGCCGCAAGGATTCGCCAGCAAAACCTTTTTCGCCACGCCCATCATGAAAAACGCTACGCCGCGCGCGAATTTATCGGCTGTAGGACGGCGGTTTTTGAGTTGATCGGCGAGAAACGAGAATTTCAGAATCGGCCCGGCGACAAGGTGCGGGAACATCGAGACGAAGCAGGAGAAATCGATAAAGTTGGCCATTGCCTCGGCGTTGCCGCGATAGACGTCGATGGTGTAGCTGAGCGCTTGAAATGTGTAAAAACTGATGCCGAGCGGCAGCACCACGCGAAAAAACGTGTTCAATTGCGTGCCCTCCAATCCGAGGTTTTGCACCAGCGTGTTGAAACTATCGATGCCGAAGTTGAAGTACTTGAAAAAACCGAGGACGACGAGATTGCAGACGATCGAGATCGTGATTGCCGTTCGCCGGACGCGCGTCTTGCGCTGTGCAGGGTCGACAATTTTCACCGGCTGATGCCAGACTCGCCAGAGTTGCCAGGAGTTGTGCGCGATGACCAGGCTCATGAGCCAGTCGATAAACGTTGTCGCGAACATGAGCGGCACGAATCTCGGCTCGGCCCAACCGTAAAATGTGTATCCGGCGAGTATCAACCAGGCGTTACGCCAGCGTTGCGGCGCGCGAAACAGCGCGTAATAACCGAGCAGCGCCAAAGGCAGAAAATAATAGATGAAAATGTGAGAGCTAAATACCACGCTCGATATTTGGTGCTTTTTTCCGCAATACGGTTATAGAAAAAAACTTCTCTTGAAGTCGACCCGAATCTTATCAGGCATCCGCAGATTTTGGCGGGCGCTCTCACTGTCGGCGAGCACTGAAGGGAAATCTGTCAGCCTTCCCCGGAGTTCTTGTGTTTACGCCGCTATTCTCGCTTGTTTGCCTATCCCGAAGGTCTTCGCTGGCGATTCGATTCCGCTGTCCGATTTGCAACAGAAATTCGTTAATGAACTGGCGGCAAAATCACGCTCGGCTGAAAGTAAAGGCGCGGCCGTGATCCCGGGCGCGGATGGCTGGTTCTTTCTTTCCAGCGATATTCGATTTCTCTCGGTGGGCCAATTCTGGGGCGCTGACGCGGCGAAAGTCAGTCGCGCTCATAAACCCGAATCGGCAGATCCGATTCCGGCAATTGTCGACTTTCATGAGCAGCTGAAAAAGCGCGGAATCGACCTGCTGCTAATGCCGGTTCCCCCGAAGGCAGCAATTTATCCGGAGAAAATTTTGCCCGAGGTCGATCTTCATGGCGAAACGGCGGCTCCATTCCTTGCGCGATTTTATGACGAACTGCGCGGACGCGGAATTGACGTAGTCGATCTTGCGCCAGTCTTCCTCCAAAACCGTGCCAGCGAGCACGGCCCGGTTTTTTGCAAGACCGATTCGCATTGGTCTGGATTTGGCTGCGTTCTCGCGGCACAAACGATCACGGAGAAAATTCACGAGAAACTCGCCGGGCAGCCAAAGAAAAATTACGCAGCAGAATGGAAAGAGACCACGATCAAAGGCGATCTTGGCGATCTTCCCGGACTCAATACAAAGAAGCCCGAGCCGGAAAAAATCGCGGTCCGAACGATCAGCGATAAAGAGACCGGCGCGGCAACGATTCCCGATCCGAACAGCCCATTGCTGATTATTGGCGACAGCCACACGCTCGTGTTTCACGATTTTCTTGCGGAGAAATCTGGTTTGCTTGATCAACTTGCGTACCAGATCGGCTTCGCGCCTGATTTGATAGGCACGCGCGGCTCGGGCGCTACGTCGGTCCGGGTCAGTCTGTATCGGCGCGCACGGAAAGATCCCGACTATCTCGCTAAGAAAAAAATGATCGTCTGGTGTTTCGCCGCGCGCGAATTCACCGAGTCGGACCAAGGCTGGGACAAAGTGCCTGTGGGTCAGTGAGGAAATGCCAACGTCCAACGTCCAACACTCAACGCTCAACATTCAACAGGGCGCTTCACTGGACGTTGGACGTTTTTCAAAGCGGCTAGCCATCGTGGCAATTGCGTCAAGCATCGCTATTCCTTCTCTTGCTCAAAACACTCCAACTCCGACCGAACCGCCGCGCAATCTCACGGTATTGATACTCGGCGATTCGCTCGGGTTGTGTGGATTCGGCAAACGGCTCGACCAAAAATTCCGCGCCGATCCGCGGGTGAAATCGGTTTTCACCTACTGCACATGCGGCACGAATCCGCTGAGCTGGTTGAAAGAGAAACCGTATGCGCACGTTCAGACGCATTGTGGTTACTGGAGCATTGAATCGCCGCCGGATTCGCATGCCATCAAGGAACTGCGCGATACTTACGGAATGACGAGCGGCCATCGCCCGACATCGCACACGGTTCCCAAGCTGGACGACCTCCTCGCCACGATCCAGCCGGATATCCTCGTTATGCAAACCGGCGGGAACCTGTTCGGCTTGTTTTCGGGCCGCGAAAAGATAAAGCCCGACCACGACGCGGCCATGTTGCGAAAATACCTCGTGCCATTCGTCAAGAAAGCGATTACGCCGCCGTCGAAGTTGCGAAAAATTTACTGGGTCGCGCCGCCCAAGTCCGGGCGCGTTTCAGACGAAGTTCAGGAGTTCGTGTTCGAGCAAACACAGAAAGACATCGGCAGCGTAACGCACGTAATCGATAGTCGAAAACTGGTCGCCTATCCCTACAAACACATGGAGCCGGATAAGGAGCACTTCATCGGCGAAGACATGAACAGGTGGACGGACAACGTGTTTGGAGAGATCGACCGCGATCTCTCCGCGCAGCCATGGTCGAGTGTGCAGCCGCTCACCGAATCATTCGCAAGACTCGCACCAGCCGAGACGCCCGTGTCCGCGCCGAGTGCAACGCCCGCGACTGCGTCGTTGATCGTAAAGGCGAAACTCATTTCCAAAACGAAACCTATTCCGCGGGAGCAATTAATGCCCTATCAGGAATTTCTGGTCGGATTTGTTTACGATGTAGAAAAGGTGATCGCGGGCGACTATGGGGAGAAACAAATCTTGGTGATGCATCCGGCTTACATTGGCCTGCACCGGCAATCACTCGGGAAATTTCACATCGCCTGGAGTTACGAGCTTCAGTTGCGCGGGTTGGACGGCTCGATTTGGAGTACAGTAAAATCGAAGGACGATTCCGGCCGGATCGATCTGGAACCCTATATTCGGATCCAGGATGAAGCCCGATACCCCAAGAGCGCGCGGTAAAAAAGATTGGTCGCCAATGATTCGCTCGGCTTCATTTTCTCTCGGCTTGCTGGTCGTCATCGGCTCTTTCGTCTTGGCCGATAAATTCAAGAAGCCGTCCCCTCCGCCGCCACCGCCGAAGGTGCTCATGATTGGCGATTCGTTGTCTGTAAGCGGCTTTGGCGATGCGGTGCGGCAACATCTTGAAGATAAGTTCGGCCGCCAGAACGTGGCATTTTTCGCGTCGTGCGGGTCGTCGCCGGAGAATTGGTTGCAAAATGAACCAGTGTTTCATACGCGGTGCGGCTACCGCGAGCGGACGCCGACCAGCGACATTTATCATGATTATCATAACGGGAAGAGACCGTCAGCCGTGGCGACGCCAAAGGTCGAGACGCTGATCGAGCGATACAAGCCGACGATCGTGATTGTCCAGTTAGGCACGAACTGGATGGATCAGGCATTGTCCGACAATCACATCCGCGCGGTCCTCGCGCGGTTCGTTGGCGCGACGCACCGCAGCGGCACACGAAGGATGATCTGGATCGGCCCGCCGGATTCATCGCGGTTTTCAAAGGTGCAGAATCGGATTTACCGCTTGATCCAGCAATCGCTGCCACGGGGCGATCCAGTGATCGATTCACGTCGATTCACTCGTTATGTCTTGGGGAAAACTGGTGGCGACGGGGTTCATTACAACCGCGAATCGGGTGAGGCATGGGCGAGGCCTGTGATTGCCAGCATCGAACGGGTTCTCGCGGCTGACATTGCGGCACGCCGCAAAGTGGCCAGCAATCGTTAGTCGCGGACGAACACAGATAAAACGTAGATTCAACTGCGCCGACTCCCAGTTGGGAGCGCAGCACAGCGATCGCAGCCCAGCGAGGGAAACTTTCAGATCGCCCATAAAAAGCTTAAATAACGCCATTGTCATGGCCGTCATCGATAGCCTGCAAAAAATCTCAGACACGATTTGGGAATTGCCTGCGACGTACAAGGAAGGCATGCGCGCGCCGGCGCGGATCATCGCGACGGAAAAGCTGGTACGCGAAATGGACGAAGCTGTTTACCAGCAGGTCAGCAATGTCGCCACTTTGCCCGGCATCACTCGCTACGCGCTCTGTATGCCTGATGGCCATAGCGGCTACGGATTTCCGATCGGCGGCGTCGCCGCGATGGACGTGCACCAGGGCGGCGTCATCTCGCCCGGTGGAATCGGATTCGATATCAACTGCGGCATGCGGCTGCTCACCACAAACCTCACGCTGGATGATGTGAAACCGCGTTTGAAGGAAATTGTCGATCTTCTGTTCCAACGTGTGCCAGCAGGCGTCGGCAGTCACGGCTTTCTAAAATTATCGCGTGATGATTTTCGCAAGTTGGTCGAACAGGGGGCGCGTTGGTGCATCGAACACGATTACGGCTGGAAGGAAGACCTCGAGCTTACCGAGGAGAACGGTTGCATTTCCGGCGCCGACGTATCGAAAATCAGCGAACGCGCAATCGACCGTGGCTACAACCAGGTCGGCACACTCGGCAGCGGTAATCATTATCTCGAAGTGCAGGTCGCGCGACCGGAGGACGTGCGCGACAAGAACCTGGCGGAAAAATTCGGGATCACGATTCCCAACCAAATCGTGGTGATGTTTCACTGCGGCAGCCGCGGTTTTGGGCACCAGGTGGCGACCGATTATCTCCAGACGTTCTTGAAAGTGATGGAACCGAAATACGGCATTAAAATCTTGGACCGCGAGCTGGCTTGCGCGCCGTTCGACTCCTCGGAAGGGCACGATTATTTCGCAGCGATGAAATGCGGACTGAACATGTCGTTCGCGAACCGACAGGTGATTCTCCACCGCATCCGCGAAGTTTTTTCCGAAGTGTTTGGTCGTAGCGCTGAAGATCTGGGAATGCAAATGACCTACGACGTGTCGCACAACACCGCGAAGCTGGAACGCCATGTTGTTGATGGAAGAGAAAAACTATTGCTTGTGCACCGCAAAGGCGCGACGCGCGCATTCGGTCCGGGACACGATGAACTGCCCGTGCGCTATCGCGAGATTGGCCAACCAGTGATCATCGGCGGCAGCATGGAGACCGGTTCGTATTTGCTCGTGGGCACCGCATCGGGCACAGAAACATTCTTCAGTACGGCGCATGGAAGCGGCCGCACGATGAGCCGCACGAAAGCGCGGAAGCAATGGCACGGCAAACAACTCCAGCGCGACCTCGAAGCGCGCGGCATTTACGTCCGGAGCACCTCATGGGCAGGACTCGCTGAGGAAGCGGGCCCAGCTTATAAAGATATTGATGAGGTAATCGCAGCGACAGAGCTGGCGGGAATCAGCAAGCCAGTGGTGCGATTCACGCCTATTGGGAACGTGAAAGGATGACCGGTGCTTAGTGATCAGTGAACAGTGATCGGTGAACAGCGATGACCGCACGCACTCCCATCACTCTCATTACCGGTCCGCTCGGCAGCGGCAAGACAACCTTGCTGCGACACATCCTCGCCACACATCCGGCGAAGATTGCGATTATGATGAATGAATTCGGCGAGATCGACATCGACACGAAAGTCATCGAAGGCAAAAACGTGCGCATCGCTGAGCTCGGCGGCGGGTGTGTTTGTTGTTCGCTTCTCGGTGAATTTGAGGCCGCGATCGGCGAAATCATCCAGGAAGTCGCGCCAGACATAATCGTCGTCGAGACGACCGGGCTCGCCGAGCCCGAAGCGCTCGTCTTTAACATCCAGGAGGCACTACCTCAATGCCGGCTGGACGGTGTCGTTTCGGTAATCGACGCCGATATGCTCGTTCGTTTTCCCGAGCTCGGTCATACGACCCGGCTGCAAATCGAGGGCGCGGACATTTTGCTCTTGAACAAGATCGATCTCGTTGAGACAGCGCAGATCGAGCAGCTCGAAACGAACTTGCACGACATTAACCCGACGGCAGCGATTCTTCGCACCGAGCGTTGCCGGACCGATCCGGAACTATTGTTCGGCATCGGGCGCGAAAAAAAAGTTGCGCGGCCTCAGCATCACCATCAGCCGGAGTTTGAGTCATTCGCGTTCAGCTCCGACAAGATTTTTTCTCGCGATTCTTTCGAACGTTTCGCAGACAGCCTCTCGGCGAGTGTGATTCGGGCGAAAGGTTTCGTCCGCTTCGCTGATAGCACGCAGCTGTTCAATCTGGTCGCAGGTCGGTGGGACTTGGAACCGTTTGAGGCCGATCGGACCGAACTGGTTTTCATCGGAAAGAACATGGCTGCGGAAAAAGACATGATTCTCCGTGCGCTGGATGAATGCACCGCTAATGATACGAAGGTGATCAGTTAACCGTGATCAGCGATCAGCGGCGCGAGCAATCGAATTCAGTTCACTGTTCACATCTTTAATCGTCATTCGATGCCTTACCATTATCTCGAAGAAATCGGTACTGCCGACATTGCGTTTGAAGCAACCGGGCGAGATTTGGCTGAATTGTTTAGCGACGCGGCTGACGCAACGATGAATGTGATGATTGATAACCTCGACGCTATTGAACCACGCGAATCTCGACGCATCGACCTGTCGAGCGACGACATCGAGATGTTGCTTTTCGATTTGTTGCAGGAGCTTATTTACTTCAAAGATGCCGAGCGCCTTCTGCTGCGCGTCCGCGACGCTCGGATCGAAGAGCGCGACGAAAAGTATTTTCTGAAAGCGGAAACCGCAGGCGAGCCGCTCGATGCGGAGCGACATCATCAGCGCGCCGACGTAAAGGCGGTCACGCTTCACGACTTCTCTGTGAAGAAAGAGGACAGTGGCTGGAAGGCGAGAGTGCTTTTGGACATTTGAGCAGGCTGTAGAGTGCGCTGTCCTCAGCGCATTGCGTCTGCTGCGTCACAGGAAATCCGCTGAGGACAGCGGACACTACAGCACGACGGCTCGTCTATTTCGGTTCGAGTGCCACGTAGCCGCTGCGGCCCTGGCTCCAGACGCGTATCAAGATCTTCTCGTTAGGCTTCAATTTCTTGCTAATCGCTACCAAATCCTTCGCGTTTTTTACAGGCTGCTTGTTCACTTCCTGAATCACGTCGCCTTCGCGCAGGCCAGCTTTTGCGGCGGGCGAGTCAGAATCAATTTCCGCAATCACGGCCCCTTTAACGCATTGTCCTCAACGCGTTGGCAGAATAAATGCGGCTTGCGCGCGTAGTTTTCGGTCCAGCGCAATCTATGGGAACTTGGCCTTCGGCGGTTGGCATCGTCTTTCGGAGAAGCCGATCCACCTTTTGGCAACGCTAAACCAGAGCCGGGCTCCGCGAGCCCAGCTACAACCTGTCACTGATCACCTATCACGGGGACCGCAAGGCCTATGGGCGAGGCGGAGGCGTCGGTCTAGGCCGCGGTGTTGGAGTAGTCCTCGGTGTAGCGCTCGGAGTACCGGTTGGTGTAGGCGTCGGCGAAGGCGGAATTGTCGCAGTAGGCGTTGCCGTGGCAGTCGGGGTTGCAGAAGGCGTTGCCGTCGAGGTAGCTGTTGCCGTTGCTGTTGCCGTCGCGGTAGCTGTTGCTGTCGGCGTTGCAGTGGCCGTCGGAGTTGGGGTTGGGGTTCCTCCGCCAGCATTACAGAAGATTTCCATCGATGCCAGCGGTGTTACACCGTCAATATCGTAGCCGCCTGATAGGTAGATGTTTGTGGTACCGTCAGTGTCAGTCGGGAAGTTCCGTCGCGCATTGTTAAAGCTTGGCGCTGTGGACCAGGAGTTCGTACCCGGATCATACACGTCGACTTCATTGGAAGGATTAGGCGCCACTCGGCCACCTCCCATCACATACATCTGCCCGTTGAAGTTAAGTCCTCTGGTTTCCCCAGTGGGTCGCGGTATCGCCGCAATTGTGCCTATGCTGTTGGCCACCGGATTGAAGCTGAACGAGTTGGTCGTGTCTATCACGGTCATACCAACTGGATCCCAGTCCGATGCGCCCCCGACATAGATGATGCCATCGATGCTGCACGTGGGCGCATACATGATTCCCTCGGGCGTGTTTGTCTTTTGTGTCCACTTGGCCCCTACAGCAGCCGTGGGGTCAAACTCCCAGATCTGATTGGTGGATGACACGTTAATGTTAAACCCACCCAGGATGTACAGCTTGTTGTTAGCCACTGCAAAGCCGCCTGGCAGAATTGTTCCCATGGCACCCGGCCAATCGTCTCCGGTTAAGACAGTCGGAGTATCGGTCACCGGGTTATAGGAGAATACGCGACCGGTGGCTGTGGTCTGTCCGGCAGTAGAACCGCCCACGCAATAGATCTGCGGCGTCCCTGCAACGCTTAACACGCCGCAAGCCATATTGTTCATCGAGGTGTCGGGCAATGTCGACGGTTTCTGCGTCCAGCTGTTCGAAGCAGTCGAGTATTGAAGCACGTGCTGGAAGTCAGACCCTGGCGCGTCCGAGGTGCGGCCGCCTACAGTGTAGAAGTTTCCATCAGGCTGGAAAAACACGCCAACTGCTCTGACCAGCACCGTGGGCATGTCCGGACCGGCAGACCAGCCCGACTGTGCACAACCACCCGACACATTGACCACGCCGGTCATGCCAATAACGCAGTGTGCGTGGCAGAAATAGGAGTATCTGCCAGGCAGACCGAACGTATGCTGATAAATAAAGCCTTGGTTGGAAAGAATTATCGAGTTGCAGTTCATATCATCAGGGGAACAATATTGCGAATCGGCGGCGCAAGGAAGGCCGCTGGTCACGCTGTGGCCGCTGTTGGCCCAGGTCCACCGCACCGTGTCACCCACCGAGATGTTGAGTGTGTCCGGCACAAACTGGAAACCATTTCCACCTCCCACTACCACATCGAAAATCGTGCCGGTAAGCGATGGGACGCCGTTCACGGCTGGCTGGCCGTTTTGATCGAAAATTCGGATGGGCGGCGCGCTCTTTGTCCGAGGCATACTTGTGCGCCTTTCGCCAGATTCAGCTCGCACCAAAAATACGATGGCAAATATCATTACCAGCCAAAAAATCGGACGTGCTATTGCGCTTGATCTTTTCATGTTTCTTACTCTTTCTTCTGCGCGCCAGTGTTCCCGAATTTTTCTTACTTTAAGACCGAACCGCGGCTGACGCTCTGTGATTCAGCGCTAGGGATACTGCGCAGGAGCTTCCAACAAAGGCAAGCAAAATCTTTTCGGCGAAAAGCCACCAAACCGACTAACCTTCGCAAGAAAAGTAACACTGTTGTTACCAGCGCGGTGCGCGACGCGTTCCTCCGCTTTTAAACGGGCGACATTCCGCCGTGCGAATGGCGCTGGTGCGCGGCGCACTGCGATGTCACTATATCACTATCACCAGCGATCAAATCTTCACGACGGGCGAGGCGGCGGAGTGGGACGACCCCTCGGCGTCGGCTGAGGCCTTGGCGTGGGCGTTGGTCTGGGGGTAATAGTAGGAGTGGGAGTTGGCGTCGGTGCGGGAGTGGATGTAGGGGTGGAAGTAGGAGTAGCGGTTGGGCTGGCCGTAGCAGTAGCTGTAGATGTGGCGGTGGCTGTAGCGGTTGCCGTCGCTGTCGGTGTAGCAGTAGGTGTTGACG
>Ga0307312_10000822_pt1 | contig 15248 bp, 16 predicted proteins | sample ER_DNA_202_FD_194489 | JGI IMG/M metagenome (GOLD analysis project Ga0307312, IMG submission 194489) | Bulk soil microbial communities from the East River watershed near Crested Butte, Colorado, United States - ER_DNA_202 | ecosystem: Environmental > Terrestrial > Soil > Floodplain | place...
GACCACGTCCGGCTCGGTTTCCCTCACCTTGCGCATGAGGTCGTCGGCGTCGTCCGACTGGCCCACGATCTCGAAGCCCGCGTGCTCGAGCAGGAGTGCAATGCCTTCGCGAAGGAGGACGGAGTCGTCCGCCAGTACGACTCGGAGGCTCGGCCCGGCCTCCCCGCCCGAAACCGATCGCAGGGGCGGGAACTCCGTCTGCAGACCCGCCGCGACGAGCTGGAAGATGGGCTCCGGCTCGGGCAGGCCGCGCAGGCGGTACGTGCCGAGTTCCAGCCGCTCCAGCTCCTCGGGCAAGAGCGCGTGCGTCGTTTCGGAGAAGAGGATCTGCCCTCCGTGCCCCGCGAAACAGATGCGCGCGGCCCTGTGGACGTCGACGCCGAGGTAGTCCTCGTCCGCATAGATGGCTTCGCCTGTGTGCATCCCCATCCGAGCCTTCAGCTCGGCGCCCTCCGGCCAGTCGTAGGACGCCAGAGCCTGCTGCGCGGCGACAGCCGTCTGGGCGGCGTCGACGGCGTCCTCGAATGCGATGAAGAACTCGTCGCCGCGGCACTCGATCTCGGCCCCGCTCGTATTCGAGACCGCCGACCGAACGAGCCGGCGATGCTCCATGAGGACGCTGTACCACTCGTCGGCGAGCCGGTGCGCAATGGCCGTCGAGCCTTCGAGGTCCGTGAAGAGAAAGGTGACGGTTCCAGTCGGGCGGCCGGGCATCGGGGTCAGGAGTGCGCTGCGATCTGCGAGATCGCTTGCAGCTTGTTCATGGCGTCGAGCGCGGCCACCTTGTACGACTCTGCGAGTGTCGGGTAGTTGAACACGGCGTCGACGAGATAGTCCACGGTACCGCCGCTCCCCATCACCGCCTGGCCGATGTGCACGAGCTCGGTGGCGCCGGTCCCGAGCACATGGACGCCGAGGAGCGTCCGGTCCTCGAGCGAGACGAGCAGCTTCAGCATCCCGTAGGAGTCCCCGAGGATCTGGCCCCGCGCAAGCTCGCGGTAACGGGAGATGCCGACCTCGTACGGACAGGCGGCCTCTGTCAGCTCCTCCTCGTTGCGCCCAACGTAGCTGATCTCCGGGATCGTGTAGATGCCGAAGGGGAGGAGCTCGCTCATGGAATGGGTCGGGTGGTCGAAGGCGTGCGCCGCTGCGAGACGGCCCTGCTCCATCGCCGTGGCGGCGAGGCTGGGCCAGCCGATCACGTCGCCGGCAGCGTAGATGTGGTCGACCGACGTGCAGAAGTCAGGCCCGACCTCGAGATACCCGCGCTCGTTGGCCTCCAGACCGGCTTGTTCGAGGCCAAGCTCCTCAGTCTCGCCCTGCCTTCCGGCGGCATAAAGCACCACCTGGGCCGGAATGCGCTTCCCGCTCTCGAGCAGCGTCATCGTCGCTCCGTCGTGACGCTCGACCGCCGTCACGGCTTCGCCGAAGCGAAAGACGACCCCGAGGTCGCGCAAGTGGTACTGCAGGCCCTCCGCGATCTGGGAGTCGACGAAGTCGAGCAGTCGCGCCCGCTTCTCGACCACGGTCACTTTCGCCCCGAGAGCCGCGAACATCGACGCGTACTCGATCCCGATGATCCCCGCCCCGACCACGAGCACGGACGCTGGAATGCTCTCTAGGAGCAGGAGGCCGTCCGAGTCGAGGATCGTCTTGTTGTCGAACTCGACCGCCTTCGGGCGGTGGGGGCGCGTTCCCGACGCGATCACGATCTTTTCGGCGGACACGCGGCGCTCTTCGCTCCCCGAGATGGCGAGCGTATGCGGGTCGAGGAAGCTCGCGAGTCCGGTGAGAACGTGGACGTGGTTCCGCGCCAACTGGTTGCGGACGATGTCAACCTCGCGCTCGACGACCTGACGCGTGCGCAACGACAGGTCCTCGACGGTGATCTCGTCCTTGACCCGGTAGCTGTCGCCGTAGACGGCGCGCTGACTCAGCCCCGTGAGATAGATAACGGCCTCGCGGAGGGTCTTCGAGGGAATGGTTCCGCGGTTGACCGAAACGCCGCCGAGCTGGCGCCTTTCCACGATCGCGGCGCGACGCCCGAGCTTGGCTGCCTGGATCGCCGCCTTCTGCCCGGCGGGGCCGGAGCCGATGACGAGAAGGTCGTAGTCGAAGCCGTCGTCCACGGTGAATAACACCGTACTACGCGGTAGAGGAATTTACGCCGTGCGAAGCGGCGTGAACGCCCAGCGCACGCCGTCAACCGTCCAGCCGGCCACGGCGAAGAAGAGAACGAAGGACCCGAGTCCGATGATGAGGAACTTGCGCTTCATGCCGACAAGACTGACGCGTCGCGCGTCTTCTTCCCATGAAGCCAGCAGGCGTCTCGAGGTGTGGCTAGCCGTACCTGGTGTAAACCCAGAACTCCCTGAAGGCCGCGTCGACGACCCATTTCGTCCGCGCGCCCTTCTGGAGCGAGACCATGTCGCCTGGGCTGAGCTCCAAGGTAGGCCCGCTGTCGACCTGAAGTTGCCCGCTGCCCTCAAGGACGAGCAGGGTTTCGTCGGCGACAAGCTCGATTTCAATGACCTTCCCGGCGACCGGTCCTGGCTTCCAGAGCCCTGCCTGGACGGCCTCGTCGGCACGAAGCAGGTGGACGAGACCGCCCGTCTCCTCGTCGTGTTCCCAGCCGTCCGCATCGAGATTGGAGACGAACACACCGTCGGCTCGCTTCGCCATCCCCACTCCCGCTACTGATGGAGGTAGGCCAGCACCGCGAGCACGCGGCGGTGATCCTCGGACGCTGCGGGTAGGCGCAGCTTCCCGAAGATGCTCGTCACGTGCTTCTCGACCGCCCGCTCGGTCACGACGAGGCGCTCCGCGATCCCTGAGTTCGACCGTCCCTCGGCCATGAGGCCGAGCACTTCGCGCTCGCGCGGCGTGAGCTGGTCAATCGGGTCGGCGCCACGGCGCCGGCCGACGAGCTGGGAGACGATCGTAGGGTCGAGAGCCGAACCTCCGTCCCCCACCCGGCGAACCGCGTCGGCGAACTCCTTCACGTCCGAAACCCGGTCTTTCAGGAGGTAGCCCACCCCCTCGGCGCTCTCGGATAGGAGCTCCATCGCGTAAGCGGCTTCCACGTACTGCGAGAGAACGAGGACGCCGACCCCGGGATGCTTCTCCCTGATCTCCTGCGCAGCGCGGAGCCCTTCGTCGGTGTGGGTCGGCGGCATGCGGATGTCGACCACCGCCACGTTCGGGTCGTAGCTCCGGACTTTCAACATCAGCTCGTCGGCGTTTCCGGCCTGGCCCACTACCTCGAAACCGGCTTCTTCGAGAATTCGGGCGACGCCTTCCCGAAGGAGGACGGCATCGTCGGCGATCACTACCCGCATGGGATCTCCGCGCGAATGCGCGTGCCGGCTCCGGGCTTGCTCTCCACCTGGAGCACGCCGTCGAGAGCCTCGACACGATCGACGAGCCCGCGAAGCCCCGAACCCTGATTTGGATCCGCGCCCCCGCGCCCGTCGTCGGAAACCTCGACGACAGCCCGGCCGTTCATCCTGGTCACGCTCACCTCGACGGCGGACGCCTCAGCGTACTTGGCCACGTTCGTCAGGGCCTCGGAAACGACATAGTACGCAGCTGCCTCGACCGGGGCCGGCAAGCGCTCCTCGGGAACCTTGACCTCCACGGGCAGAGGAGCCCGGCCCGCGAGCGTCTCGAGCGCGGCCGAGAGCCCCCGCTCGGAAAGAACGGCCGGATGGATCCCGCGCGCCAGCTCCCGCAGCTCCTCGAGCGCGTGCGCGAGCTCTTCCGCGGCGCCGTCGAGAAGTCGCTCGGATTCGGCGGGATCGTCCTTGAGCCGCGAATGGGCGAGCCTGAGCGCGAGCGAAAGGGAGACGAGCCGCTGCTGGGCGCCGTCGTGCAGGTTGCGCTCGAGCTTGCGTCGAGCGTCGTCGCCCGCCTGCACGAGCCGGACGCGAGAGCGGCGGAGCTCCTCTTCGTGGCGGCTGCGCTCCGTGACGTCGATGCCGGAGACGAGGTAGCGCGGGCGTCCTTCCTCGTCGGTGAGCGGCGTGATCGTCCAGGCGACGAGCAACCGCTCGCCGTCTGCGGTGATCCAATGGTTCTCGTACTCGCCCGGGCGGCCGCTTGCGACGAGCTCCTGGAACTCGCTCTGGACCCGGTCCCGATCCTCGGGGGCGATGAAGATGTTCCAGAGGCATTCGCCGCGCACCGAAACCGTGTCCGGTAGACCGGAGGCGCGCTCGAGGGTCTGGTTGTAGCGGACGATCCGCCCCTCCGGGTCGACGAGGCAGAAGAAGCTGGGGGCGGCGTCGACGACGGTACGGATGAAGTCGCGCTCGCGCTCGAGCTGGCCGTGCAGCAACTCCCGTTCGCTGAAGTCGCGGACGATGAGGACGGCCTCGTCGCCGTCCCGAACGATTCGCGCCTCGAACGTCCGCTCGACGCCTTCGATTTCCAGCTTGTAGTCGCCGGTCTCCACCTCGCCGGTGCCGAGCGCACGCTGGATGCCCGCCAGCAGCCGCTCTGCGACGTCGGGAGGAAGGACGTCACGCGCGTTCGCCCCGATCAGCTCCTCCGGCGGCGCCGCCAGGTCGGCCGGGTCGCCCTTGACGTCCAGATAGACGCCCTCGCGGCTCATGCGGAACATGAGGTCGGGGACGGCATCCAGCAGCGCTCGATAGCGACTCTCGCTCTGACGGAGCGCCTGGATGCTCGCCTCGCGCGCGAGGACGAGACTCGCGGTGGTCCCCACAGCGGTGACGAGCTCGGAGTCGACCGAGGAATCGTGGATGAGGGCGGCGACGACGGCTCCGTCGTGCTCGACGTAGGTCGTCTGGCGCCCCCGGCCCTCCGACTCGAGGTCGACTTCCTCGCCGGCGATGTCGATCCACCGCTCCCGCTCTGGCAGCCAGTAGGCCTGCTCGAGCGACGGGTCACCGAGTGCTTTGCGCAGGGCGTCGCGAATCGCTTCGGGCTCACGCGCAGCGCCGAGCTCGAGCACGAGGCCGGCGACAGACGCCCGGGCGAGCCGAGTCCGCAGCAGACCGCTCAGGAAGGCAATCGGCACCGCGGCGACGGCAAACAGGAGGATCCAGAAGAGGCCGTTGGCCAAGGTCCGCGAGAAGATCCCGCTGAAGGCGGCAAGGAGGAAGACGGCGATCGCCGAGCCAGCCGCGACGAACACGGGCGCCAGGATGCGGCGGAGGGGCGTCGACGCGACCCGCCAGCGGCGGACAAGCACCCAGACCGTCGAGCCGCAAATGAAGAGCCCGAAGGCGATGAAAAGCAGCCCGACGACGTCGACGGCAGTGTTCGAGTTGAAGACGACGAAGGCGTTGCGGGGGACGTCCTGGCTGCTGTCGGTTTCGCCGAACACGCTGAAGAGAACAGGTCCGAGGCCCAGCGTCACGTACGCAACCGCAACCGTGGCGTAGACCAGCCTCGTCTCCAGGTATCCGCGGGGGAAGACGAGGAGCGCGTGGATGAAGAACGCAAGCGGAATCGCCCAGAAGACCTGTCCGAAGGAGTAGGGGATGGAGTAGTTCGATTCGCCGAGGGCACCGAGGAACCACGTGAGCCCGACGGCGCTCATTAGCAGGCCGAAGCGCCTGTCCGAGCGGGAAAGCGCGACGAGACCACACCCGATGAAGGACCAGGCGACAATCAGGTTGGCGGCCGCCGTAAAGGCCGGCGTGGTCTCGTGATTACTCAGGAAGACGAGCGTCAGCGCGATCGCGGTGAAGGCGACCGCTGTGAGGAGAATCGCCCACCGGACGCGAAGCATCGCTTTATCCAAGCACAGCTTTGAGCGCAGCGCCGGACAGCTCGCCCTTCGGAACGAAGCCTCGCGCTCCGCTCTGGGCCACGAGCGGACCGAAGTCGGATCCGTCGCGGCTCGAAGTAAGGACGACGATGGGCCCGCTGCCGTTGCTGGTCAGCCTCGAGGCGACCTCGAAGCCGTCGAAATCAGGCAGCTGGACATCGAGGAGAACAAGGTCGGGATGAAGCTCCTTCGCGCAGCGCAGCGCGCCGACTCCGTTTTCCGCTTCGCCGATGACCTCATACCCTTCGGCCGTGAGGAGGGCCCGCGCGGTCGCGCGAAAGCTCGGATGGTCATCGACGATCAAGACGCTGGTCACGTGACCAAATACTGGCAACGCGCGCGCTCGAGCGCCATACGGCTAGCCACACTATTTGCGAGTCTTATTCAGACGCCTCGAGGAGAGGAATCGTGCAGCGCCACGCGCATGAGATCGCGGATCGAGATGATCCCCGCGACGCGTCCTTCGTCCACCACCGGCAGGTGGCGGAAGCCCCCGTGGATCATGAGGGACGCGGCGTGGTCGGTCTCGTCGGAGGCGTCGATCGTCTCCGGATGTCGCGTCATCCACTCGGAGACGCGCGCCTCGTCGCTGTAACCACCCGCGACCGCTCGCATGAGATCCCGCTCCGTGAGGATGCCCTGGAGCTGATCTCCGTCGAGCACCAGAACGGCGCCGACCCCGCGGGCGACCATTCTCTTCGCCGCCTCTCCGAGCCGGTCGTCTGCCGCGACGGTCAGAAGGTCGCTGGACATGTGGTCGGCGACGAGAGGCATGGTCGCCGGATCCTAAAGCTCCTCCAGCAAGCCGTCGACCCTCCGCGCTATCTCATCGCGTATGCGCCGGACCTCGTCGAGCGGAAGGCCGGCCGGATCTTCGAGCTCCCAGTCGACATAACGCCTGCCGGGGATGTAGGGACACTCGTCGCCGCAACCCATGGTGACGACGACGTCCGCCCACTCGGCGTCGAGCCGCTCGAGACGACGCGGCGTTGCTTCCGTGAGCTCGACTCCGAGCTCCTGCATCACCTCGACCATCTCCGGGTGAACGCGTGCGGCCGGCCTCGTGCCCGCGGAGCGCGCCTCGTGCTCGGGAGCCTTCTGGCGAAACAAGGCTGCCGCCATCTGCGAGCGCCCGGCGTTCTGGACGCAGACGAACAGGACGTGGGCTACTTGGGAACCGCCTCGAGCTTGTAGCCGACCCCGTAGCGGGTCTGGATGAACGTGTGTCGCGGCGAGCGCAGATCGATCTTGTCGCGAAGCTTGCGGACGAAGACGTCGACGGTGCGATCGCGCCGCGTGAGGCGGCGTCCCCAGACCTTCTGGAGGAGCTCATCGCGCGTGACCACCCGGCCGGCATCGAGAGCCAGTGCGTAGAGGAGGCGGAACTCCGTGGGGGTCAGCTCGGCACTCTTGCCGCCGACGTACGCCTGCACGTTCAGCGGGTCGATGCGGAGCTCCTCGAATTCGATTGGCTCGCCGCGGCGCTCGTCCTGCACCCGGACTCCCCGACGAGCCGCGGCGCGCACACGCGCGACGAGCTCTTTCATCGAGAACGGCTTCACGAGGTAGTCGTCGGCTCCGATCTCGAGCGCATGGACGCGGTCGTGCTCGGTGCCGCGCGCACTGACGACGACGATCGGCGTCCCGATCCCCTCGGCCCGCGCGGTCTCGATCAGCTTCCAGCCGTCCACGCCGGGGAGCATGAGGTCGAGTACGCAAACGTCGGGCTTCTCGTACCGAAGTCGCGCGAGCCCCGGCTCGCCTCGGTTGACCCAGAGCGGATCGAAGCCCGCCGCCGAGAGATGGCTGGCTATCCCCTGCGCGATGACATCGTCGTCCTCGATGATGAGAACCTTGGGCATGCTCAAGCTGATCATGCCCGGTTCGTTGGTGTACAAGTGGTGAAGATCTAGTGAAACTATTCCGCCGCGGCCGCCCAGAGCCGCCATCCCGGCTTCGGGTGGAGGCGGAGCGCGGCAGAGTGCTCGTCGAAGAGAGCCGCGAGATCGTCGTCATCCTCGACGCGGAGGAGCGCGTGGTCGCCGCCAGTAGACGGGCGCGCGAGCTGTTCGAGGATCTCGAGGAAGGCGCCCCCACCCCACCCACGCTCGGGCGAGGCTCCGAGCTGGCCGTCCCCTACGAGATCGACGGGCGACGAGAGACCCTCCTCTACCTGCGCGACCCGGGCGACATGGGCGCCTACGAGGAACTGCGAGCGGGGTTCACGGCCTCGGTATCCCATGAGCTGCGCACGCCGCTGGCCCGTCTCCTCTCGCTCCTGGAGACGGCGCTCCTCCCGGACGCCGACCGCGAGGGATTGATCGAGCAAGCCCAGGTCGAAGTCGGGCAGATTCGGGAGCTGATCGACGACGTTCTCTTCCTGAGCGAGCTCGAGTCGGGACGGGAGCTCGTCGCGCTGGGCACGACCCCCGCGCTGCCGATCCTCCGCGAGGTCGCCGAAAGCCTTGCGGAACCTTCCGCTCGCGCCGGCGTCGCCATCGCTGTCGAAGGCGACGAGGGCGCCGAGCTGCCCCTTCGTCCCCGCATGATCCGCGTGCTCGCGTCCAACCTCGCGGAGAACGCCATCCGGTACGCGGGGCCGGGCGCGACGCTCACCCTCTCGGTCGACTCCTCCGCGCTCACAGCCTCCGACGACGGCACCGGGGTAAACGAGGAGGATCTTCCTCGTCTTTTCGAGCGCTTCTACCGCGCTGACCGCGCGCGCGCGTCTCGCGGGACTGGGCTAGGCCTCGCGATCGTGAAGCACGTCGTGACCTCGGCAGGAGGCGCGGTCGAGGCCTCAGGGGAGCGCGGCCGCGGTCTCACGATCAAGGCCACTTTCCCCACTTCGTAACCACTCCTTCACGGCCTTTCAGCCCACGCAGGGCTCGTTCCTCGGAACACTCGATGGAATGACACGGCGTGAAAGGAGAACAGTGCGTATTCGCCCTCAGTACAGGGTGTTCCTGCTCGCTCTGGCGATCGGCCTCCTGGCCTTCGCAGCGGCGGGGTGCGGCCGAAGCGACACTCAGAGCGCTTCAGCGGCGAGTCCGGGCACAACATCTGGCGGACCGAAGCTCTCCGGCCGGATCGAAGTCGACGGCTCGAGCACGGTCGGCCCACTCGTTACAGCGGCCGCCGAGGACTTCCAGGCCCAGAACGCTGGCGTCCAGGTGACGGTCGGCATCTCCGGGACCGGCGGAGGGTTCGAGCGCTTCTGCAAGGGCGAGACGGACATCTCGGATGCTTCCCGGCCGATCAAGCCCGACGAAGAGGCACCGGTCTGCAATAAGAACGGCATCGACTACACAGAGCTCCAGGTGGCCAACGACGGCATCGCGGTCGTAGTCAACAAGGAGAACACCTGGGCGACATGCCTCACCGTCGAGCAGCTGAAGAAGATCTGGGAGCCGAGCTCGAAAGTCGACAACTGGAACAAGGTCGACCCGAGCTTCCCCGACCAGAAGATGACGCTCGCGGGTCCGGGCACGGACTCGGGGACGTTCGACTTCTTCACGAAGGCGATCAACGGCGAGGAAGACGCGAGTCGCACTGACTACCAGGCGACCGAGGACGACAACATCATCGTCCAGGCCGTCGAAGGCGACAAGGGCGGGCTCGGCTACTTCGGGCTCTCCTACTTCGAGCAGAACCAGGGCAACCTGAACGACGTCCAGGTCAACGGCGGCTCGGGTTGCGTGTCGCCGACCACCGAGACCGTCCAGGACGGTTCCTATACCCCCCTCTCGCGGCCGCTCTTCATCTACGTGAAGAACGCGTCGCTGGCGAAGCCCGAGGTGAAAGCCTTCGTCAAGTACCTGCTTGACAACGAAGAGGCGCTCACGAAGAAGGCGCTCTTCGTGCCCATGACTGCCGATCAAGCGCAGAAGTCGCAGTCCACGTTCGAGGCCGCTGCGACCTAGCTTGGCGACTCCCGCAGTAACGCTGAGTCTCGCCCCGCCGCGCAAGCGGTGGGGCGAGACCGTGATCAGGGGTGTTCTCGCTCTCTGCGCGCTCGTTTCCGTGGCGACGACCCTCGGAATCGTCGCCGCGCTCTTCATTCCGGCGTTCGAGTTCTTTCAAACGGTCAACTTCGTCGACTTCATCACCGGGACGAAATGGGCGCCCCTGTTTCTGCAGAAGTCGTTTGGGGTCGTGCCGCTCATCGTCGGGACGCTCTCGGTCACGTTCTGGGCATGCCTCGTGGCCATTCCGCTCGGACTCGGCGCCGCGATCTATCTGAGTGAGTACGCGCGGCCTCGGGTGCGCAAGACGCTCAAACCCGCCCTCGAGCTGCTCGCCGGCATCCCGACGGTTGTCTACGGCTACTTCGCTCTGACCTTCGTTACACCGCTCCTCCGTGACATCGGGATCCAAGTAAGCGTCTTCAACGCGCTCGCCGCAGGGCTGGTGATGGGCGTGATGATCCTCCCGACCGTCGCATCGCTTTCCGAGGACGCGATGACCGCCGTCCCGCGTGATCTCCGAGACGGCGCCTACGCACTCGGATCGAGCAAGCTCCAGGTCTCCACGCGAATCGTCGTCCCGGCCGCTGTCTCGGGCATCGTGGCGGCGTTCGTCCTTGGCATCTCGCGAGCGATCGGCGAAACGATGATCGTGCTCCTCGCGGCCGGCCAGCAGCCCAATCTTGCGTTCGACCCGAGGCAAGCGGTCGAGACGATGTCGGCGTTCATCGCGGCAACCGGGGCCGGCGACGTGCCGACTGGATCGATCGAGTACAAGACGATCTTCGCGGTCGGCGCCACGCTCTTCGCAATGACACTCGTCGTGAACGCCGTCGCGATCCGGCTCGTCCGGAAGTACCGAGAGGCGTACGAGTGAGCTCGGCCAGTCCAGAAGTGCGTCTGGCCGGCGGGCGACGGGGCTCGACCTGGAGGGGCCGCGTTTTCTACGCCCTGCTACTCCTCAGCCTCGCGGTCGGATTCCTGACCCTGGGAACACTGATTGTCGACGTCTTCCGCAAGGGCATCCAGTACGTCGACGGGGTTCTCCTAATGAACCCGCCGTCGTCGGATCCGGCTATCGCAGGTGCCCGGCCGGCGATTCTTGCCACTCTCTACCTCGGCGTTCTGATCATCGCGTTCACGGTTCCCATCGGTGTCGGCACAGCGATCTATCTCGAGGAGTACGCAGACAAGAATCGCTGGTACAACCGGCTCCTCGAGCTGAACATCCAGAACCTGGCCGCGGTTCCGTCGATCGTCTACGGAATCTTGGGGCTCGCCTTTCTCGTCCGCGGGCTGGGACTTGGCCGCGTTGTCCTTGCCGGCGCGCTCATCCTCACGCTCCTCGTCCTCCCCACCGTCATCATCGCGGCGCGCGAAGCGATCAGGGCTGTTCCGGGTTCGATCCGCGAAGGCGCGTACGCGCTCGGCGCCACGCAATGGCAGGTGGTCTCTCGGCAGGTCGTGCCCGCAGCTTTGCCCGGCATCGCGACCGGGTCGATCCTCGCGCTCTCGAGGGCAATCGGCGAGACCGCACCTCTGATCCTCATCGGTGCGCTGACGTACATCAGCTTCAATCCGACGCTACTGGGGCCGTTCACGGCGCTTCCGGTCCAGATCTACAACTGGACGAAGCTCCCCAACGCCGAGTTCAAGGGGCTCGCCGCGGCCGCGATCATCATCCTCCTCGCGATGATCCTCCTCCTCAATGCCGGCGCGATCTGGCTCCGCAACCGCTACGAAAAGAAATGGTGACGATGTCGAATAGGGAAGCGGAACCCGTCACAATCGTCGGCGTGGACACTCTCGATCTAGCGGAACGCGACCGCAGCATGCCCCCGCCCGAGACCGGTGAGGTCGTCTTCGAGGTCTCCGACCTGACGGTGTCGTACTCCGAAGTGCCCGCGCTAAAGGACGTCTCGCTCAAGGTGTACAAGAACTTCGTCACCGCCTTCATCGGTCCGTCAGGTTGCGGCAAGAGCACGTTCATCCGCTGTTTCAACCGGATGAACGACCTGATCCCCACCGCCGAGGTCAAGGGGACGGTCCTCTATCACGGAGCCGATCTCTACGGCCCTCAGGTCGACGCAGTCGAGGTGCGCAAACGCATCGGGATGGTGTTCCAGAAGCCGAACCCGTTTCCGAAGTCCATCTTCGACAACGTCGCCTTCGGGCCGCGAGTGCTCGGGATGACGGACGACCTCGACGACAGAGTCGAACGCGCGCTGAATCAGGCTGCGCTCTGGGACGAGGTCAAGGACCGCATGAAGGCAAGCGCGCTCAGCCTCTCCGGCGGCCAGCAGCAGCGCCTCTGCATCGCTCGCTGCCTCGCGGTGGAGCCCGACGTCCTGCTTATGGACGAGCCGGCCTCAGCACTCGATCCGATCGCGACGACGCGTATCGAAGATCTCATGCACGACCTCAAGCGTCACTACACGATCGTGATCGTGACCCACAACATGCAGCAGGCGGCGCGGATCGCGGACATGACCGCTTTCTTCAGCGTGGACGTCAGCGACGGCCACCGCAGCGGTGTCCTCGTCGAGTACGACACGACCCCGAAGATCTTCACCCAGCCCTCCGACAAGCGGACAGAGGACTACGTCACGGGCAGGTTCGGATGAGGATCTCCCTCCAGCAGGAGCTCGACCAGCTCGAGGCGGCTCTACAGGAGGAAGGCGAGCTCGTGCTGCGAGCGCTCCGCGGCTGCCTGGGAGCACTCGTGCGCCAGGACGTCGAGCTGGCCGACGAGGTGATCGAATTCGACGACGAGGTCGACGACAGCTATCTGTCCATCGAGGAGGGCATCCAGTCCCTACTCGCGCGCCAGACTCCGGTCGCAATCGACCTGCGGACCGTCCTGGCGGTGCTGCATGTGAATCTCCATCTCGAGCGCATGGCCGACTATTGCGTCACGGTGGCGAAGCTGACGAAGCTCGTCGCTGGCGCGCCGCCGGACCCAACGATCGTGACCGCGTTCGAGGAGATGGGAGCCCGGGCCGAGGAGATGACCCGCGTCGCGCTCGACTCGTTCGCAGAGCGAGACGCGAGCCGCGCTGAGAGCCTCGTCGAGCTCGACGAGCTGATCGACCGAGCGAACCGGCGGGCGGTGCAGCAGGTGATCGCGCTGGGCGGTGACGAGGAGCGGCGCGAATGGGGCCTGCGCATGCTGCTCGTCTCGCGGTGTCTCGAGCGGATCGGCGATCACGCCGTCGACATCGGGGAGCAGACGTCCTTCCTCGTCAGCGGCGAGTTCCGCGAGTTCACAGACGCATCGCACTAGCTACTAGCTAGCTCGCGACGGCAAAGCGGCGGGATTGCCAGGAGCGCCCCAGGAAGGCAGCTGCGGCGATCACAGCGGTAAGCGCAAAAACCAGAGCTGTGCCACCCGGTAGCCGGGTGACGATCTCCATCAGCGCGCCCACGAGCCCGGCGCAAGGGATGGTCATGACCCAGGCGATCAGGATGTTGCCGGCGACACCCCAGCGCACCGCCGAGGACCGGGGAATCGCGCCCGCCCCCAGAACAGATCCCGAAATGGTGTGGGTCGTCGAGACCGGGAACCCGTAATGGGCCGTCAGCCAGAGGATCGTCGCGCAGGACGTCTGCGCGGCGAACCCTTGCGGCGGGTCGAGTTTCGCGACGCGCTGGCCGAGCGTCTTGATGATCCGCCAACCGCCGGCATAGGTGCCGGCCGCCATGGCGGTCGCGGCGCACACGATCACCCAGAGCGGCACGTGGAAGTTATTGGCGTCGATGTGTCCCGAGGCAACGAGCGCGAGAGTGATGATCCCCATCGTTTTCTGCGCGTCGTTGGTGCCGTGCGTGAACGCCACGAAGCCGCCCGAAACGAGCTGGAGGCGGCGGAAGACCCGGTTGACCACTCCCGGGGAGACCTTCCGGATGATCCAGAGGAGAGCAAGCATGATCGCCGCCGCGCCCAGGACGCCCAGGAACGGCGCGGCGAGCGAAGGAATGAGCACCTTCTCGTACAGGCCGTGCCACTGGACCACGTCGAACCCGGCCGCGGCAGCAGCCGAGCCGATCATCCCGCCGATGAGGGCGTGACTCGAGCTCGACGGCAAGCCGAGATACCACGTGATCAGGTTCCAGGTGATCGCTCCGACGAGCCCGGCAAGGACGATCTTGAGGGTGATCGCCGCCGGATCGACGATTCCCTTGGCCACCGTCGCCGCCACCTTGAGCGACACGAAGGCACCCGCGAAGTTCAGGACCGCGGACGTCAGGACGGCGACGCGCGGCGAGAGCGCCCGGGTCGAGACGCTCGTGGCGATCGAGTTCGCCGTGTCGTGGAAGCCGTTCGTGAAATCGAAGAAGAGTGCTACGGCGACTACGGCGACGAGCGTGAGATCCACGGACGGCTAGGCGTTCTTGACGACGATGTTGCCCACGAAGTTCGCGGCCGTCTCACAGGCGTCCACGGCCTCCTCCAGGGCCTCGAAGATGTCCTTCCAGCGGATGACCACCAGCGGGTCGATGCGCGAGTCGCGGAACAGGTCGGCAATTGCGTCGCGCATCACCCGGTCACCTTCGTCCTCGAGCGCCTTCAGGGCCACCAGCTCCTGCGGGACGTGCTTTCGCGTCTTCAGATCGGCGAGCGCCGTGGCGAGGTGCTCGACCGCGGCAACGAGAATCCGGCACTGCTCGATTGCTTGCTTGGCGGGCGATTCGACTCCGTAGAGCTCGAGAAGGTCGCAGGCCTCGTCGATGTGGTCGACGACGTCGTCGATCGCCGTCGCCAGCTGATAAATGTCCTCACGGTCGAAAGGCGTCACGTACTGCGTGTTCAGCAGCTGGATGAGCTCGCGCGTGATGCTGTCACCCGCGTGCTCGACCTCCTTGAGATCCGCCTGGGTGACGGACGAGTTCGGGTATTCGCGGAACCGGACTTCGGCTCTTCGCGCCGCTTCCAGCGCGTTGGCGCCGGCCTTCGTAAAGAGCTCGTAAAACTCTGTGGGCCGCGGGACGAGCGCTAGGCGCATGCCGGGCGGCATGCTACAACCGAGGGCTGTGGGTCGGGCTCTCCTTGTCTCGTTTGTCGCTGCGCTCGTCTGGACTGGTGCCGCCGGCGCCACCGGAATCCTGGCCGTCGGCGACTTCGGGACCGGCGGAACGGCCGAGCACGACATGGGCGCCGCCATGCGCGCATTCGAGTCGAACCACCCCGCGGCCGTGCTCGTTACCCTCGGCGACAACGACTACACCGAGAGCCCGGCGGCGTTCCATCGCAACTGGACGACAGATTTCGGCTGGCTCGGCGGCGCAGGCGTCTCGGTGAGCGGCACGTTGGGGAATCACGACGTACGCGTCGACGGCGGTCGCTACGAGTTCGACGAGCTGAACATGCCACGTGCCTTCTACAAGCGCACCGTCGGGGACGTGCAGTTCTTCATCCTCAACTCGAACAGCGTCGGGCCACGGCAGACGGCGTGGCTCGCGAACGCGCTCGCGGGCTCGACGGCACT
>Ga0307312_10000824_pt1 | contig 15215 bp, 18 predicted proteins | sample ER_DNA_202_FD_194489 | JGI IMG/M metagenome (GOLD analysis project Ga0307312, IMG submission 194489) | Bulk soil microbial communities from the East River watershed near Crested Butte, Colorado, United States - ER_DNA_202 | ecosystem: Environmental > Terrestrial > Soil > Floodplain | place...
ACCGTACTCCTACATGTCGTCTTTGACGACGCCGATCACGTGGCCCTCGGGATCGCTGAACTGGCCGAGCTCGACCATGTCCATGATCTTCTCCGGGCCCATGATCCTCGTTCCGCCGAGGCTCTCGGCCTTGGCGAGCGCGGCCTCAACGTCGGGAACCGCGACGTAGAACGTGACGTGGCCTTCGTATCCGGGAGGCCCGCCGGCGATGCCGCCGCCGATGCCGAGATTGCCGTCGGCCGCGAGGTTGCTGTCGCGCGCCACCATCCCGTAATTCATCTCATTGTTGGAGTCGATCTCCCAGTCGAAGAGCTCGGAGTAGTACTTCCGCAGCTTGTCTCCGTCCTTGCCAATGACCTCGAAGTGGACGACTGGTTGTCCCATGGTTTCTCCTTCCCGAGCCGGCGGAGCCGGCGTTTGAACTAACAACCTAAGCCTTTGACCGCAACCCGACGAGAAACTCATCGCTCATCGCCGTAGGATCGTCGTGTGCCCATGAGGCGCCGCTCTCACCACGCGGGCCTGACCGAAGTCTGGATCGTCTGGCTCCTGTTCGGACTGAGTGCCATCGCGGTTTTCGAGACCTACTGGCGCATCCCGCCGCAGGACCTGTGGAAGGTCACGAACACGGGCTTCGTCGGCGGAGCCGGGCGCGCATTTGTGTTCATCAGCTTCTCGGCCGCCCTTGCCGCGGTTGCTGTGCTGGCGATCGTCTCCGATCGGCTCGAGGATCGTCGCCCCGACCTTGTCGCGCTCGTCTCACTCGTCCTTTGCGCAACGGTCGCCTACCCCGGCGTCCAGACAGAGAGTCACCTCGATCCGAAGTGGTCGAACACCTTCGCCGTCGTCGGGGTCGTGCTCGCGGTCGCACTGACCGTCTGGGCTACTCGGAGCGGAAGGCGCGAGCACCCCCGGACCAGCCCGATAGGCGACCGCGCCCGGCTGGTCGTGGGCGGCGTCTCGCTCTTCTTCGCCGCGCCGTACATCGCGGCGGAGCTCGGGTTCTTCCTGGACGGGGTCCCGGTGCTCGGGTGGATCTTCCAGACCGGCAAGATCACGCCCGAGCCGGGCTCCGGCCACTTGCACGCCGCCGTCCACCACGGGCACCACCACGGGATGGACGGTTTCCTTCTCGCCATGACAGCGCTGCTGCTGTCGCGCCAGCTCGGTGGTATCCGCCGGCCCGTGCAGCGGACGCTGACCGCTGCCTACCTCTCTTTGATGCTCGTCTACGGGCTGACCAACCAGGCCCAGGATCTCTGGGTCGAGCAGATCGTCAAGCGCGGCTGGACGAGCTGGGAGATACCGAATGTGCTCCATCCGTCGGCGTCGGCGGCGTGGGCGGCGATGGTCGCTGTCGCGGCGCTTATCTACTTCGCGTTCTTCAGCTCACCTAGGCGACGAGCACGGGACGCTTCAACTTGACCGCGCTACGCGGTAGCGAAGCGTTCAGCAGCTCGAGCCCGCTTGCGCTCAGCTTCGACCTCGCGGTCCTTCGGGGCCGCGTTGGTCACGAGCGCGTCGATCAGCCGGCGAGTCGCCTCGGCGACCTCGTCGACCGCAAGCACGAATGCTTCCTCGTTCGCCTGCGAGGGCTTGGTGAAACCGCTGATCTTGCGCACGTACTGGAGCGAGGCGTCCCGCACCTCGTCGTCGGTAGCGGGAGGCTCGAAGTTGAAGAGCGTGTGGATGTTTCGGCACATGCGCCTATCGTAGACGCGGGCCGGTTCGCTACGCGGCGTACGAAACCTACGAGCGGTGAACGCCCATGGTGATCGCAGCGATGTAGGCGCTACCGCTCTTGCGAATGCCCAGGAGGGAGCGCTTGCCACCCTGGGCGAAGACGAAGTCGTTCCCGTTGCGGGTCGTGCGCTTACCGCGCCGGCTGTACGGCTTGCGGCGGAAGACCCTGTCCGTGACCGAGTCCGGGAAGTAGAGCTGGCCCGTGTGGACGACTCTCCCGCCGACGTGCACCTTCACGTGGATATGCACTGTGCGGCCCTGGTACCAACCCGGCCAGACCGAGCGGAAGCGCGCGAGGCCGGTCGCATCGGTCTTCTGGATCCCGCGCATGAAGGTGCGGTTGCCAGAGCCCGAGCCGAAGCCCGAGTAGTCGCCGAGCGCGTCCGCGTGCCAGATGTCCACCGCGGCGCCTTTGATCGGCTTGCAAGTCGAGGCATCCACGACGCGCAGACGCAGGAGCAGCGGCACCCCGGGCCGGCCCTCCGTGATGTTGCGTCGCAGCTTCTCGCCGTCGATGTAGTACGGGCCTTCCGTCTGCTCTGGCGCGAGCACGCACGAAATCGCGCCGGACTCGACCGCGGAGGGCTCGGCGTCCGCCCCGGCTGCCTTCCACCCGAGCACCCCGAACAGGAAGCCGCCAAAGCCGATCAGCGAGCCGCGCCTGGTGAGCCGTGTGTGCTCCATGGACGGCACGCTAGCGCGCTTTCCTGAAAAACAGGTGAGGATTTTCCCGATCGAGGCGAGCTGAATCGAAGCGATTGTTGTGCCTTCATTAAGAGGCAATCCCCGGAGCGCCGTCCGGCCGTACACCTTCATGTCGATCAATCGATCAAGGAGGTCCAAATGCAGAAGGCGGCAAAGATCCGGAGCGGCGTCCTGCTCGCGGCAGCCCTTTTGATCGGGCTCGTCGCCGCGATCTACGCCACGCGATCGTCGGGCGCCGGGACTGCGAAGCTTGTCTCGACGGCCCACAACAAGACGATCGGCAAGACGATCCTCGTCAACAGCAGAGGCCGGTCGCTCTACTCGCTCAGCGTCGAGCGGCACGGCAGGTTCATCTGCAAGACCTCGACCTGTCTTTCGCTCTGGACGCCTCTCACCGTGCACAAGGGCACCAGGCCCACAGGCGTCGCCGGGCTGGGAACGGTGAAGCGGCCCGACGGCAAGGTCCAGGTTGCGTACCGCGGCGCGCCGCTCTACACCTTCGCCCAGGACACGAAGCGCGGCGACGTCAAGGGCAACGGCTTCAAGGACGTCGGCGTGTGGCGGGTGGTCGTGGTCTCGAAGGGCAATGCCGCTCCGACGACGACTCCACCCGCGCCCGTCTACCACTACTGAGGCTCATCCCGAAGCCGCGACGGCCGCCGGATCCGCGGCCCTCGCGTCTGGGGGGTAGCGTCAGTCGGATGAGAGCAGTCGTCTCTTCCCAGGCGGATGGGCCGGACGTACTCCGTCTGGTCGAGCGTCCTGTTCCCAAGCCGGGGCCGGGTGAGGTTCGCGTCGTCGTGCAGGTCTCGGGCGTCAATCCGACGGATTGGAAGGCACGCCGTGGAGAGCTCGCGTTTCCCGAGGTGGTGCCGAACCAGGATGGGGCAGGCACGATCGATGCCGTCGGCGAGGGAGTGGACGCTTCGCGCGTGGGAGAGCGAGTCTGGGTGTGGGAGGCGGCCTGGCAGCGAGCGGACGGGACGGCGCAGGAGTACGTCGTCCTGCCCGAGCGTCAGGCCGTGCGACTACCGGACGACGTCTCGTTCGATGCCGGCGCGAGCCTCGGCATCCCGGCGCTGACTGCGCACCGCTGTCTGACAGTCTCGGAGCTAGGTCCGAGTCGGCTCGCGCCCGGAGAGCTCGCTGCTCGGACCGTGTTGGTCGCCGGCGGCGCGGGCGCGGTCGGCCACGCCGCAATTCAGCTCGCGCGCTGGTCAGGAGCGCGTGTGATCACGACGGTCAGCGGCGACGAGAAAGCGAAGCTCGCGCAGGCGGCGGGCGCCGCGCACGTCGTCAACTACCGCAGTAGCGACACCCTCGAGCAGATCCGTGGCTTGGCGCCGAACGGCGTCGACGTTGTCGTCGAACTGGCGCCAGCCGCGAACGCTGCGCTTGACGCCGCCGTGTTGGCGCCGAACGGCTCGGTCGCCATTTACGCCGGCGACGGCGGCGGCGATTTCGACCTGTCGGTCGGCGAGCTCATGTCCCGCAACCTTCGCTACCAGTTCGTCCTCGTCTACACGGTCGCGCTCGCGGCGAAGGATCAAGCCGTCGCGGACGTCACCTCAGCAGCTGCGGATGGCGCTTTACCGATCGGAGAGGACGCTGGGTTGCCGCTGCACCGCTTCCCGCTCGAGCGCGCCGCCGACGCCCACGCGGCCGTGGAAGCCGGTGCCGTGGGCAAGGTCCTGATCGACGTACCCGAGTCCTAGGAGAGCTCGGCCAGCCTTGCTTGCATCCGCTCCACGGCCACTAGATTCCGCTTCTTCTCTGCGATCGGCAGCGCGGTCTCGAGCACCTCACGCTCGGCCTCAGTCCTCCCGGCCAGGCGATCGACTTCGGCTCGCGCGAAGGCGACCGCCAGATGCAGGATCACGTAGTCGGTCGGCTCGATGAGCGCCGCGGCCTCGCGGAGAAGCTCATCGGCCTGGTCGAAGTCGCCGCGCCTCGCCAGCACGCGCGCCCGCACGAGCCGGTGCCGGGAGTGGGGCTCGAAGTCGTCCGTGGCTGCCACGCGGGCGGTCTCGGCGGCGAGCTCGAGCGCCTCGTCTTCGCGCCCCAGCTCGAGAGCGGCCTGAGCCTGCAGCCCGACCACAGTCGCGAGGTAGCCCGTCTCTGAGCTCGCCGACAGCCGCTCGCGGCCCAGGGCAAGCGTCTCGTAGGCTCCCTGCGCGTTGCCCGCCAGCAGCTCCATCTCCGCGCTGATCATCGAGGAGCCCGCCCACCAGATCATGCCGCCGAGGTCGTGGAGGAGCTCCCGCCCGGCGGCCACATCCGCCCGTCCATCCTCGATCTGCGTCAGAGCTGCCTTTTGCGTCCCCCGGATGAGCAGGGCGATAGCCTCGAGCCGTTTCGAAGGCGAGCTCGCCATCCACTCGTTGCAGAGACGGACACCCTCATCGGCAGGCGTGGCTCCCCACCAGATGTCCCAGCAGCGCCAGATCAGGAGCTCGCTCATCAGCCTGGGGCTGAAACGCTCGGCCCTCTCACACGCCTGCCCCCAGAGTGCCTCCGCGGCGGCGCCGCTCCCCAGCCAGGCCCGGAACTGTCCTACCAGCCGCAGACCCCAGATCGCACCTTCCTCGTCCTGGAGCCGCTCCAATACCGCGAGTGCCTCCTCGGCCTGCGCGAGTGCGCCGTGCATGGTCACGTTGGAGTCGTACTGCACCTCGGTCTCGACTCGCGCGAGCGTGACGCGGGCAAGCAGTGCCTCGTCCTGTGTGGAGGTTGCAAGCGCGACCGCCTCCTCGCGGAGAGCCGCCGCGCGTGGGAAGTCACCGAGCTCAGCATGGATGACCGCGAGCTCGAGAATCGCGCCGGCGCGCACTGCGCTCCCGGCCGGCACGAGGTCCACCGCGCGGGTAAGCAGCGCTTGCCCGGCGACGGTGTCCCCGCGATCGCGCGCCTTTCCGGCGCTGGCCAGGAGGCGGTCTCCCGCCCGAGCGCCGATCTCGCCCGCCGAATCGTCGAGCGGGCCGAGCTCGACGCGGTAGCGGTACGCCTGCTCGAGGTGGTAGCCGACGATCTCGTCCAGCTCGACGAGCTCGGCCCCGTACTCGGCGAGCCAGGTCGCGAAGCGCTCGTGCAGCTCGGCACGCGTGGCCTTCGAGAGCGCCTCGTACGCGGTGTCGCGGATCAGGAGGTGTCGAAACCGATAGGCCTCGTCGTCGGCGACGACCGAGGCCTCGGGTCGAACGAGGTCCTTGCGCACGAGAGTGATCAGCTTCCCGTCGACGGCGCGTTCCTCGGGCGCGAGCGCAGCGACCGCGCCGCGGTGGAAGACCTGGCCCTCGACGGCGCCGCTTTCGAGCACGCTCCGCTCGGCGGGATCGAGCTGGTCGAGCCGCGCGGCGAGCAGCGCCTGGATCGTCGGCGGCACGGCGACGTCACCGCCGTCCTCGGGCACCATCGCCACCATCTCCTCGACGAATAGCGGGTTCCCGCCCGCGGCCTCCAGGATCCGCCCGCGCAGCTCGTCGTCGATCCCGCCGGTCAGGGACTCGATCAGCTCGACCGACTCCGCGGGCGCGAGCGGCTCGAGGAGGATGTTGGTCGCGTTCAGCTTGCCGCCGCCCCAGGCCGCGCGGGCGTCGAGCAGCTCGGGCCGCGCCATGCACAGCAACAGGATCGGTGCGTCGCGACTGAGGTCGGCAACGTGCTCGACGAGGTCGAGGAAGGTCGGCTCGCCCCAGTGGACGTCATCGAAGACGACGACGAGCGGGCTCTCCGTGGCGCGGGACTCGAGCAGCTTGCGGAAGGCCCAGGCGATCTCGTCGGGCGAGCTCGCTGCGGAGTCGTCGCCGAGAATCGAGGCCAGCGGCCCGATCGCGCTCCCGTCCGGGTCGAGCTGCTTCACGACCTCGGTGACCGGCCAGTAGCTGATTCCCTCGCCGTACGAGAGGCAGCGGCCGCGGAGAATCGTTGCGTCGTCGAGACCGCTCAGGAATTCGGTCACGAGACGCGACTTGCCGACTCCCGCGGTTCCGAGGATCGTGAACAGTTGACAGGTCCGGTCGCTGATGACGTTCGAGAAGGCGTCCTCGAGCAGTTTGCTCTGCCGCTCGCGGCCAACCATCGGTGCGGCGTCGCGGCGGGCCGGCGCCTCGGCCTGGACGGAGAGGAGCCGGTACGCCGTGAGCGGCTCGGCCTTGCCCTTCGCGGTCAGCGCGGGCGCCGGTTCGGCCTCGACGCCGGCGCGCACGAGCCGGTGGGTCTCCTCGCCGAGCAGCACCTCCCCCGGCTGGGCTGCTTGCTCGAGGCGGGCGGCCACGTTGACGGCATCGCCGGTGGCCAGCCGCTCTTCGGTGCCCGTGACGACCTCGCCGGTGTTCACACCCATACGGAGCTCGAGGCGCGTGCCGTAGTTCCGCTCGAGCTCGTCGTTCAGCTCGTCGAGCCCGCCGCGCAGCTCCTCGGCGGCCCGCGCCGCCCGGAGCGCGTCATCCTCGTGCACAGCCGGAACGCCGAAGACCGCCATAACCGCGTCGCCGATGAACTTCTCGACGGTGCCGCCGTGCCGCTCCACGATGGCCTTGGCCGTCTCGAAGTAGCGCGCCATGACGTGGCGCAGGCTCTCCGGGTCGATGCGCTCGCCGAGGGCGGTCGAGCCGGTGACGTCGCAAAAGAGCACCGTGACGGTCTTGCGCGTCTCGCGCACGGGGGCGGCCTCCGCGAGCGCGGCGCCACAGGAGTCGCAGAACCGCGCCTCTTCCCGGTTCTCGGCCCCGCAGCTCGTGCAAGCAGCCACGAGTGCGAGTCTAGGGCGTACGATCCGGCTCGATGCCTCGGATGCGACTAATGGTGCGGTTCCGGGCCGGGCCGACCTGGACGAGCGGCTCGGTCAGGGAACAGCCGGACTGGGACGCCCACGCGGAGTTCGTCGACGCCCTCATCGAGCGCGGAACGTTCGTGATGGGCGGGCCGTTCAGCGACAACTCGGGCTCCATGAGCCTGCTGGAAGGCATCGATGCGGACGAGGCCCGCCGGATCCTCGAGGACGACCCGTTCATGAAGAACGGCGTCTTCGTCCTCGAGGAGATCCGCGAATGGAACGTATTCGTCGACGAGCTGAGCCCGGCCGGCTAGCGCTTGACGATGTTGTGAACCTCGAAGATCTCCGGCTCGCCGGAGAACTGGATCCCGACGTCGGCCAGCAAGGGCATCAGCCGCTCGCCGAACGACTCGAGCTGCTCGCGCGAGGCCCAGATCTCGCTGACACGCAGGTTTCCTTCGGATCCGAAACAGACGTGGTAATCGAGACCGTCCGGAGGAAACCCGCCACTCTCCTCGAGCCGCCGGAGACTTTCGTCGTACTGCTCGCCCGTCAGCGATGTGGGCTGGAAACGGACAACGATGCTCATGCTGCGCTCCTCCTCGATCGGGTGCGCCGACCTTAGCCGCGATCGCCGGCGAACCGAGTGGACTAGGAGAAGACGTTGCTCTCGAGGTTCGCGAGTACCGACTCCCAGCCGTGGGCGTGCATGCCCTTGATCTCCTCGCTCGCGAAGCCGGTGTGAGTCAGCCTGACGAGAGTGCCTTCGCCATCCTCGAGGAAATCGATCGCCACGAGCGTGTCCTCGCTCCCCGCCATGACCGGCCCCGGGCCTTCCTCCCAGCGCCAGGTGTAGACCAGGCGCTCCGGCGGGCTGATCTCCTTGTATTGACCGCCCACGGTGTGAAGTTCGCCTTCGTCGGTGCGCATCGAGAGTCGGTAGCTGCCGCCCTCACGCAGGTCGACCTCGGCCAGCGGCGTCTCCCAGGTCGGTGCTGCGCGCCACCAGCGCTTCAGCACCTCCGGGCTCGTCCAGGCTTCGAATACCTCCTCGCGTGGAGCTGCGAAGCGGTGCTCCAGCTGCAGCGCGACTTCCTGTCCTGTCTCCGTCATAAGCTCTCCTCTCCTCGGAGGTGCCGTTCGACGGTCTCGAACTTCCGCTGCCAGAGCGAGCGGTGCAGCTCGAGCCAGTCAGACACCTCACGTAACGAGCGCGGGTCGAGTCGCAGCACGTGCGTGCGCCCCATGACCCTGCGGCTGACGAGACCTGCGTCCTCGAGGACTTTCAGGTGCTTCGTCACCGCCGGCTTGGAGACGCCGACTCCTCCGGAGGCCTCGCCCACGGTTGCCGGCCCGGACACGAGCCGCTCGACGATCGCCCGGCGAACAGGGTGCGAGAGCGCGAGGAAGCTGCGATCGAGTTCCGCTTGATTGTTCACCTATCGGTGAACAATACACGACTATGGCTTGAGCAGGTTCTCGTCGAAGAACCCGACCACGCGGCGCTCGTACTCGGCCGGCCGGGCTTGGATGCCGCCGGTGTGCTTGCCCTCCGTGACCCTCCAGAGCGTCTTCGGCTCGTGGGCAGCCGCGTAGTACTTCGGGTTGAGCTCCTCGCCGCCCTGACCGTGGGCCGCGTAGATGAAGAAGACCGGCGCGTCGATCCGGCCGCTGAGGGCCGTGAGGCTCGGAGGCGGCAGCTTGTTGGAGAAGATCGCCGTGCCGAGGCTGATGACCGCCGAGGACGGCAGCGCCAGCCATTTTCCCGCACCTCCGGAGACCTGCCGGTCCTCTCGGATGGAGCGCGCCCCCGCGCCCTCGGACACGACTGCGTCGTACGCGTCCGACCCGGCGGCGGTCTGGAGGAGCGCCTCGCCTCCTACGGAGAGACCGAGCCCGCCGATCCGGTGAGCATCCACGTCGGGGCGGCGCTTCAGGAATGCGGCGGCGGCCTTCAAGTCCTTGTCGAACTCCCAGCCGAACACGTTCGGGTCGCCCTCGCTCGCGGCCTCGCCGCGACGGTCGAAGAGCAGCGCGCCGTAGCCGTGGCGCGCGAGCATCCTCGCCTGCCTCTGTGTACCGGTGCGGCCAGGGAAGACGACCACTGCGGCGCCGTTCTTCGACGGGACGTACCAGCCCTTTAGCTTCAGGCCGTCGCTCGTGGTGAACGAGACGTCCTCGTGGGCGGCGCCGAGCCTCGCCGGCGGCACCTTTGGGCGCGAGGCGTGCGTGAAGACGTAGGAGAGGGCGAACGGAAGCACGAATACGAAGACCACGGCGACCGCGCCGACCCCGACGGCGAGCCGTCGAACCAGGCGGCGGGCGAGGCTGTCGTCGGTGCGTCTCGATCGCCAGAGCGTCACGGCGCCCAGAGCAAGGAGAGCGAGGCCCGCCCCCAATACGAGGAAGCCCGTGTAGTCGTCGCCGGCAGGGCCCACCTTGAGCGTGTAGTAGACGGCCTCGCCGGCCCCGATCGCGATCCCGAGCGCGCCGAGCAAAAGCGCGGTCGAGGCTCGTGCTCCGGCGCGCATGCGCGGGTAGAACCACGCGATCGCGAGCAGCGCAACCAACGGCACGAAACCGCTGACCAGGTGGTCGCCGGCCGAAGTCCCAGGCTCCGGCTGGAGAAAGTTGTCGTCGAGGACATGGAGGGCAATCAGCCCGATCCCTGTCCACGCCGTTATGAGCTCGCCCCGCGCGATCTCTCGGGAGCGGGCGATCGCGGCGGCGGCTGCGATCGTGGCGATGGATACAGCCTACGACTCTGCCGTGCGCATGGGAAGGCTCGCGCTGAGAGAATCGAGCCGTGGGACGGCTCGACGGGAAGGTCGCGATTGTCACCGGCGCAGGCGGCGGGATCGGGCGCGCGATGGTTGTCCGGCTGGCCGAGGAAGGCGCACAGGTCGTCGCGGCCGACGTGAACGAGGAGCGCGCGGCCGAGACCGCCGAGCTTGCGGGCACGAGCTACGAGGTGGTAGACGTCTCGCAACCGGAGCAGGTCGAGCGGCTTGTCGCCACCGCCGTCGAGCGGCACGGGAAGCTCACGACGATGTGCAACAACGCCGCCATCTCGATCCCGGGCGACGTGACCGAGGTCTCGGTCGAGGACTTCGACCGCACGATCTCGGTGAACCTGCGCGGCGTCTTCCTCGGCTGCAAGTACTCGGTGCCGGCGCTGCTGGCCGCGGGCGGCGGCTCCATCGTCAACACGGGCTCGGTGAACAGCCTCGTGGCGGAGCCCTTCCTGGCCGCCTACTGCGCCTCGAAGGGCGGCGTGCTGATGCTCTCGAAGGCGGTCGCGCTGGACTACGCCGACAAGGGAGTCCGCTGCAACTGCCTCTGTCCCGGCTGGGTGGACACGCCCATCAACCACCCCCACGCCGAGCGGATGGGCGGACTCGACGGCGTGCTCGAGAGCCTCCCGGAGTGGCAGCCGATCGGGCGCCAGGGCTACCCGGAGGAGATCGCCGACGCCGCGGTCTACCTCGCCTCGGACGAGTCGTCCTTCATGACCGGCAGCGCCTTCGTGATCGACGGCGGGATGACCGCGCGCTAGCGCGCCCGACGAAAGCGAACGCCGAGGGCCATCAGACCGAGGAGCGCCGGGAGGCCGAGAGCCAGCGGAAGGATCCCGCCAGAGTTGAGCGTCTTGCGGTCCTGGATCCGCACGCGGAGGGTCGGACCCGTGGTCGGCGGAACCGGCGCTCCGCTCCGCGGGAGGACGGCCACGTAGACGCCGATCGTCCCGGAGTTGACAGCGTTCATCGGCCAGGGCAGCGTGGTCGAGCCTCCAGCGGGAATCGGCGCCAGGTAGCGCGTGCGATGCGACGACCAGTCCTCAGGGTCGACGTACGTATGCCCGCTGAGATCGACCACGTTCAGATGAGCGACGAGGCCACCGGCCGGCGCCGTGCTGTCGTTGCGGATCGTCGAATGGAAAACGAACTTGTGCCCGAGCTTGGTCGCGATCGCCGTGCGGTCGTTGGAGACGCTAAGACCGGCCTGCGCAGCAGGGGCGAAGGCGAGCAATAGACCGATCAGGAGAGCGAGCCGCGCGGAGCTCATCCGGACGCCCCGCCTCTCAGCCTCGTGAACCGCGCGCCGGCAACGAGGGCAGTCGCCGCGAAGAGCGCCGCCGCAATCAACGGCGAGACGAGCCAGGAGATGTCCTGGCTCCAGGCGTGCCCGTTGGTGACGATCTTGCCCACGTAGTGCTCGCCTGCGGTCATCGGGTTAAGCCGGAGCAGGAGGTCGCTCGCCCAGCCCTGCTGCGCGCTCGAGGGCAGCTGCGTCGGCACGAAGAGCGCGAGCAGGACGAGCAGTGATAGCGAGAGGCTGACGCGGTTCGAGGCGGCGAAGACGCTGATCAGGAAGCCGAAGGACGCGAGGAAGATCGCGAGGAGCGTCCCGACGACGAGGCCGACCGCGATCGCGTTTCCGACCAGCCCGACGCCACGGGCAAGGAACCAGACGTACGGCACCGTGATCACGAACGCTGCGGCCCAGAGCGACAGGGCCGCCAGCAGCTTGCCCAGGCTGATCTCGAGTCGCGAGACCGGGGTCACGAGAAGACTCTCGAGCGTGCCGCGCTCACGCTCGCCGCTCACGGCGTCGGCCGCGGTCAGCAGGGCGAGCAGCGCACCGACGGCGATCGCAACCTGGAGGGTGAGATTCACGGACTCGCGCTGCTCGAGAAAGTTCAGCGCGCGGTTGGTGGCGACGAGGTAGGAGATCACGCTCAGCAGAAGGCTAAGGGCGAAGCTGAGCACGAGACCGCGGCCCCCGAGCCAGAGGTCGCGAAGCTCCTGGCCGGCGACCACTACCACCTACAGGGCTTCCGTCATCGCGAGGAACGCGTCGCTGAGGCGCGCGCCTTCGAGCTCGTACGAAAGCAACGGGATCCCCGCTTCGATGAGCGCGCGCAAGCCCGCGTTCATCGTCTCCTCGGGCGGCCGCCCGTCGGTCTGAGCCAGGGTCACCTTCAGCAGCCCGGGCTGACCGTCTGCGGACGCCGCCTCAACTCCAGGGACGGCCTGCAGCGCTGCGATCGCCGACTCGACGTGCTCCCGAGGAACGCGCAGCCTGCCGCTGCGAGGCGCGGCGGCCTGGCGCGCGACCTCGGAGACCGTTCCCTGCGCCGCCACTCGGCCGCGGCTGAGAATGAGGACGCGCGAGCAGGTCTCCTCGACCTCGGCGAGGAGATGCGTGCTCAGCAACACGGTCGCGCCCCGCTCGGCGGCGATCCGGCGGATCGTGCTCAGGATCTGACGCTGGCCGGCCGGATCAAGGCCCAGCGTCGGCTCGTCGAGGAACACGGCCTTCGGCTCGTTCACGAGCGCGCGCGCGATGCCGAGGCGCTGGCGCATGCCGCGGCTGTACGTCGAGATCAGCGACCGGCTGCGCTCGCCGAGGCCGACCTCGTCCAGCAGCGACTTCGTGACGGCACGGGCTCCCAACCGGCTCTGTCCGTAGAGGCGGGCGTGGTAGCGCAGGTACTCCACGGCGGTCTGGCGCTCCGGGTAGCCAGCGCTCTCAGGGAGGACGCCGATGATTCGCCGGATCTCGGTCGGGCACGTGTGCGGCGAGCCGGCAACGTCGAAGCTTCCTCGCGTCGGGGCGAAGATCGTGGTCAGGACTCGGATCGCGGTCGTCTTGCCCGCCCCGTTCGGGCCGAGGACGCCGAGGATCTCGCCGGCCTCGACCTCGAAGCTGAGATCGGCGACGGCGACGAGCGAGCCGTAGCGCTTCTCGACGCCGCGAGCCGTGATCGCTGCGCTCACGAGCCTTTTTTGAAGGACACGAGCTCGTTGCGTTCGAGCGGCCCCTTGGCCGTCTGCTCGAGCACGGTGCCGACGCCGCGAACGTAGTACTTGTGGTCGATCACGCCCGGCTCGAGCGGCGTCCACTCCTTCGTCAGCAGCGCCCGGCTCGTCGAGATGTAGGGAACGCGCACGGAGACGCGCAGGCTGACGACCTTGAAGTGGTCCTCGGCCTGGCCTTTGTAGTACTCCTGCCGCGCCCAGCGGCCCGGCGTCGGGTGGGCGAACATGAAGATCCCTGCCCTCGCGCCGTTGACGCCTGCCGTCCAGCTACCGGCCGTACTCTTGACCTTGCCGTTCTTGTCGAGCTCGGCGGTTTTCTCGCCGAAGTACCAGACGTTGCCCTTCGCATCCTGGGTGTACCAGTCGATCGTGCGCTCCTCGAGCCGGCCCCTCAGGTAGAGCAGGTCCTGGACGACGACGCAGGGCGCGCCGTCGATCACTCTCGTGCGGCGCGTGACGGTCATCACCTCGCGAGACGGCTCGCCGTCCTTGACGCCCCGGTAGACGTACACCGATCCGGGTTTGAGCGGGTACCAGGGGTTGTCTACCCGCGCGCTGAAGCCTGCGGGCCTCGACCCCGCAGGGCTCGCGACCAGGAACGCCAGAAGCGCGAAGACGACTGTGAGAGTTCGTTTCGTGGTCATGCCGGAACGCTAGAAGTGCGAGATGAACGGCCCATGAAAGCAGCGCGTACGCGGTTGTTCATCCCGCGTTCATGAAAGCGCGGGCACCATTCAGCGGACATGAAAGTTCTGGTCGTCGAGGACGAGCTGCGCATGGCGAGCCTGATCCGCCGCGGGCTCGTGTCCGAGGGCCTGGCCGCGGACGTCGCCCCGACCGGCGAAGACGCGCTCTGGATGGCGCAAGCGCACGAGTACGACGCGATCGTGCTCGACGTGATGCTCCCGGGGATCAACGGCTTCGAGACCTGCCGGCGGCTTCGCAAAGAGGGCATCTGGTCGCCAGTGCTGATGCTGACTGCGCGCGATTCGGTCGAGGACAGGGTGGCCGGGCTCGACACGGGCGCCGACGACTATCTCGTCAAGCCTTTTGCGTTCGCCGAGCTGCTCGCCCGCCTGCGCGCGCTGGCTCGTCGCGGCGACACGGAACGCCCGAGCGTGCTCGAGGTCGGCGACCTGCGGCTTGATCCGGCGAGCCGCGAAGTCAGGCGCGGGGACAGCGAGATCCGGCTGTCGGCGAAGGAATTCGCGCTCCTCGAGACGTTCATGCGCCGGCCCGGCGAGGTCCTTTCCCGCCTGCACCTGCTCGAGCACGCGTGGGACTTCGCCTACGAGAACCGCTCGAATGTCGTCGACGTTTACGTTCGCCACCTCCGACAGAAGATCGATCAGCCCTTCGGCCGCGGCTCGCTCGAGACCGTCCGTGGCGCCGGCTACCGGCTGCGGGCGGACGGAACGTGAGCAGACTGCCGATCAGAATCCGCGTCACCGCCGCCCTCGCGCTCGCTATGGCGCTCGTGCTCGCAGCCTCGGGGTGGTTCCTCTATGACCGCCTCGACTCTCATCTCGCCACGGCGCTCGACACGGCGCTTCAAGTTCGCGCGCAGGACCTCACGACGCTCGTCCGCCAGTCGAACGCCTCGCTTGCGGAGGACAGCGGCGGGCGGTTCATCGAGCAGGGCGAGAGCTTCGCGCAGCTCCTCGATCGCGGAGGTGCCGTGGTGGATGCGACGAAGCCGCTCGGCTCCGCGTCGCTCCTCGGCCGGACGGAGTTCAAGGCGGCCGAGAGCGAACCGATCTATGCAAATCGATCTTCCATCCCGGGCCTGAACGAGCCCTCGCGGCTGCTTGCGAGCCCCATCGAGCGAGGAGGTCGCAAGCTCGTGCTGGTCGTAGGCGCCACGCGGGGGAACGACGCGGAAACGCTCGCCGCCTTCCGGAACGAGCTACTCATCGCAGGCCCGATCGCCCTCATCCTGGCCTCGATTGCCGGGTACTTTCTCGCGGACTTAGCCCTTCGTCCGGTCGAGTCCATGCGCAGCCGTGCCGCCGCGATCTCGGCCGAAACGCCGGGGGAGCGCCTGCCGGTCCCCACCACTCGAGACGAGATCGAGCGGCTCGGCCAGACCCTCAACGAGATGCTCGGGCGGCTCGAAGACGCCCTTCAGCGCGAGCGCGACTTCGTCGCAGATGCTGGGCACGAGCTCCGGA
>Ga0307312_10000826_pt1 | contig 15194 bp, 14 predicted proteins | sample ER_DNA_202_FD_194489 | JGI IMG/M metagenome (GOLD analysis project Ga0307312, IMG submission 194489) | Bulk soil microbial communities from the East River watershed near Crested Butte, Colorado, United States - ER_DNA_202 | ecosystem: Environmental > Terrestrial > Soil > Floodplain | place...
ATCTTGATCGTCGAGTTCTATGATTTTGGGACTGCGCGGACACGTCCGCGCTTTGAAAGCGGCGACATGTCGCCGCACTCCAAATCGTCTGTCGCCGAAAAATTATCGCTTTTGCAATCGAAGAACCTCGGGCTGCGCAAAAAAATTCTCACCGATCCAGCACAGATGAATCTCGTCTGGTCGGTGCGCAAATCGGGACTTTCGCTTTTGACCGGCTGCATCGGCCCGGCGAAGCCGGTCGCGTTCATTGAAGACGCTGCCGTTCGACCGGCGCAGTTGCCCGAGTATGTGCGCGGATTGCAATCGATCATGAAACCGCTCGGACTCGACGCGAGTTATTATGGGCATGCCGCCAGCGGACTGTTGCATGTGCGCCCCGTGCTCGATCTGCATAGCGCAGCCGATCTGAAAAAATTTCGGCAAGTTGCCGATGAAACTTCCGCGCTCGTACGACAATTCAAAGGTTCGCTCTCAGCTGAGCACGGCGTCGGCATCGCGCGCACCGAATACATGCGCGATCAACTCGGTGACGAGCTGCTCGGGGTCATGCGTGAGATCAAACACACGTTCGATCCAAAAAATATTCTTAATCCGGGAAAGATTTTCGCCGATGGCCGTCACAAGATCGACAATCATCTGCGCGAAAACTTTACGCGTCCGCTTGAACTCCCGTTCCAGCCGGTGCTCGCGTTTGCCTTCAAGGACCGCTCGTTCATCGGCAACCTGGAGCAATGCAACGGCTGCGGCGGCTGTCTCAAACAAACTGGCATCATGTGCCCGACGTTCATGGCCACCGGCGAAGAAGTCATGTCCACGCGCGGACGCGCCAATATCATGCGCGCGGCGCTCGAGATGCGAGTGAACGGACATGATCCGCTGAAATCCGAAGAGCTGGACGCCGCACTAACCAATTGCCTCTCCTGCAAAGGTTGCACACCGGAATGCCCATCCAACGTCAATCTCGCACTGTTGAAAGCCGAGATGCTTTACGCCCGATGGCGCCGCGACGGCTTGCCGTTGCGCGAGCGGATTCTCAGCAACGTCGATTTGCTCGGGCGAATCGGCTGCGCGATGCCGGCCGTGGCGAATCCGATTCTTACCTTTAAGCCGTTCCGCGCATTGATGGAATCCGCGCTCGGCATTTCAGCGAGACGATCATTGCCGTATTACGCACGCGAACGATTCGACAAATGGTTTAATAGATATGCTGTAGCCGGGGGCGTTGATCCCGGCCGAAGAACCGCGGTCAGCGACCGCGGCTACAACGGGGCTCATAAAGTGCCGCTACAGAAGCGTGACCATGTCATTCTATGGGACGACACGTTTGTGCGCTATCATGAACCGCACATCGGAATCGCCGCCGTCAAAGTGCTGGAAGCGCTTGGGTTCGAAGTATCGCTCGTGAAAAATCGGCGCTGTTGCGGACGACCGGCATTCAGCCAGGGAAACCTCGATGCCGCCGCAAAACTCGGAAAACACAATATCGACCTCGTAAATGCATCGACCTCTCATGTCTCACCGTTCAGTTCTCGCCTCTCAGCAACACCGATTCTCTTCCTTGAACCCTCCTGCTGGTCCATGTTCGTCGAAGATTATCGCGAGCTGAAGATCGAAGGCGCCGATGATGTCGCGAAGCGCTGTTTCCTGTTCGAGAACTTCGTTGACGATCTACTGGCGCAAGAACCCGACGCACTTCGATTCAACCTCCGGCCGACAACAATTGCGATTCATCCGCACTGTCACGCCAAATCGATCATGAACCCGGCGTTCATGGGAAGACTCGCGGAACGTTTGCCGGGAAGAAAGGCGACTGTGCTCGATACCGCCTGCTGTGGAATGGCAGGCGCGTTCGGCGCGCTTGCGGACAAATACGATCTGTCGGTCCAGGTCGCGCAACGATTGCTCGACAACATCGACAATCAACCGGCAGGAACAGAGATCATCGCCTCAGGCACAAGTTGTCGGCACCAGATCACGGATCTCACGAACATTCACGCTAAACACATGGCGGAGTTGATCGCCGAAGCAATTGTATGAGGAAGGCAGACGGATGAAGGATGAATTAAGAAGTCCTTCCCTAATTCCTAATTTTACCTTCTGACTTCTTCCTTTTCTGGCTCCAGATATTTCATCTGTTTCGTTCCATTTTTCCTGCTGTTATCCGGCCGCTCTTCAATCAATTCGTCGGCCGGGACGGTGTGAAACGACACAACCGCCCAATCCGCGTCTGTGCCTACGACGGGCCGATGCCAGACATTCGGCGGGATTGAAATCCAACGTCGCTCGAGCGGCGCCTCCGGGTCGCTAACCAAAACATTCGATTGCCACCCTCCCGGCTCTCGGGTTTGCATATCTCCGCTCCCTTCGAACGACATCATGCGCTGATGACTGTTCGGGTGACGTTCCGCGCCAGTGTCCGCAGCCGCGCGCAAGACAAACACCCACGCAGACCGGATCCCAGGCGGCAATGCACGACCGAAAACCATTGGCGGAATTGATTCCCACGTCATCACCGCTTCTGTCTTGCGGGCCAGCTCGGCGCGGACGCGTTCTGCAATCGGGCGAATTTGTTCGCGGACATTCTCAGATCGCAAAACCGCGTCGAGCGACTCAAGGCGCGAGCGTTCCTCTGATGTCATTCTTTTCCTACTTCGTAATTCTTATTTCTTATTCCTAATCTCCCCCCGTTATTCATAGCTGATCGGTATTCGAACCTGCGATACCATTCCGCGTTTGAACCGCCACTTTCGAAACGCTTCGGTCGTGACTTTATCGAGAATCCCATTGCCTGTGCTTTGCTCCATCACGGCACCGGTAACATTGCCGCTAGCGGCATCAACGGTCATGACGCAGACGCCGCTCCAGGTGACATGGGCCCGCTTCGCTTCGTACGGATACTGAGGCATAGGGGTCCTAACTGCCACGGCCTTTGCAGCTGATAGGGACATCGTGCTCGCAATGGGAAGGTCGGCCGCCGCGGGTTGCGCAGTGGTCGACGTGCGCCTTTTTACCCGGGTTTTCTTTTCTGTGACCGGAGCCGGAGTTGCCAGTTCTTCTGCAGGCGGCGTCTCCTCAGCGACGGCAGCCGGCTTTTCGCTTGGCGGCTCAGTTGAAATTTCCATACTCGGTTCAAACGTTCGCTTTGTCGGCCGATGTGTTGGCGTTGCCTTCACGGTTACCGAAGGTTCCAAAAGCGTTGGCGAGGCCGCATCTTGGGCTCGCGCGAACTGTGACCCGGCGAACGCGGCAGCGGTGCACAGGAGAAAGACCCAAGCAGACCGGATCTTAGCCTGCAATGCACGACTGATCACGGTAAATGGAATAGCTTCCCAAGCCATTAGTCCCTCTTTCCTTCGCCCAGCTCGATGTGGACCGTTCGACAATCAGCGAATTTGTGCGCGGAAATTCTCAGATGCAAGACCATATCGATCGATGCTAGGTGCGACCGTTCTCCCAGTGCCATTCCCACGAGTCCTCCCTTACGCTCTGTTCCTTTCGCTTTCTAATTCCTAATTGAAACTCGCTCGTTTCCCGCGCTCGCTCGTCGCTACCATCGCGACTTTGCCTTCTATGTCGCTTATCCCGTAAGCTCCATTCGTCTTTCAGTCTTCATCTTTTCTTATGAAACCTGCGCTCGTCACATTTTTCTCCGTCGTAACCCTCGCCTGTGCCGCGGATTTCCCTATAACGCAGGACGAGCTAGTCCATCGTACTCAGGAGCTTTACGATGCCATCGTTCCCGGTAATCAAGCGCCGTGGAAGAAATACTTCGCTGACGACTGCATCTTCGCTGACGAGAAAGGGCGCCTCCTCGATAAACCAAAACTGATCGCCGACATCACCCCAGTGCCGACCGGGTATTCCGGAACCATCAAGATCGTGAACGCCCAGAGCCGGATTATCGGCAACACCGCCATACTCAGTTACGACGCAGACGAGAGCGAGACGATCTTCGGCCAAAACTTGAAAGCGCGTTATCACGTCACTGACACTTGGCTCCAGCGCAACGGCAATTGGCAGATCATTGCGAGCCAGGCACATCGCTATTATGAAGATCCAGCGACGGGAAAAGCCGATCCAAAAAAGTTTGCTGACTACATCGGCATCTACGAACTGGCGCCCGGCCAAACGAGGTCAGTCATTGCCGAAGGCGACAAGCTATTTGTCGAGCGAAAAGGCAAGAAGGAGGAACTGCTCCCGGAAACATCAGAGATTTTCTTCCGCAAAGGTGTCGAAGGCAGAATTCTGTTTCGTCACGCGGTCGCCGGCAAAGTCGACGCCTTGATCGATCGTCGTAACAACGAGGACGTGATCTGGCGCAAAACGAAATAGGTGTTCGGAAACGCAGACCGAAGGAACAATGAAGAGTTTTTCTTCCTTCCTGCGTCTTTCTTCTTACTTTTTTCGCGGGCATAGGCAACTCCTATCGCTACTAGACGCATAAAGTATTTCAATAGCCGTCCGGATTGTGGCCGGTTGACTATATGAAAACTACAATGCCGATTGGACAGCGCATTTCACGCTTCCTTGAGGAACGATATCTGCACAGAGCGCGACCTCACTATTTTCCCGAGCTCGCGATCTTTGGAATAATCCTGATCCTCGCCGTCTGGCCGGCGCTATCGCTGCTGGCGACGGCGCTGCAGACAATGCGATAAGAGGCTTTCTATTCCGCGTTCGGGGCGATCGACGAATCCTGGGATGACAAGGCAGCTGCAGCTTCCTGACGAAATGCTGCGGCTGCCTTACTCTGAAATCTAAGTGGATTGTAAAGAAGATTCAGTTCCCGCTCTGGAACCGGCGCAGCGAATGGCAAACTGACGCAGCGCGGGGTTGCGTGGTGTTTCACCATCATTTGAGGGACAATTGAAACGCCGATCCGCGCCGCGACCATGTTTGCGATCGTGCTAAGCTGACTTCCGGCTAGTGCGATCTCCGGCCGGAGCCGGCGGGCCTCAAGCAGATGATGCACCTGTTGCGAGAGGCAATGCATCTCGTGGAGGAGCAGAAATCTTTGTGATTTGAGATCGTCCAACTCAACCAGAGTCTTCTCGGCCAAAGGATGCCCTTCCGGCACCAGGGCCAGCAACGGCTCGTTGCCCAAAGATTCGCGTCGCAGGCTTGGAGTTTGCTGGCAAGTGGAGACCAACGCCACATCGAGCTCGCCAGCTTCCACCCGCCGAGCAATGCCTTCGGTCACGTCCTCCACAATTTCCAGCGTCACTTGCGGATAATGGTTTTGGAACGTCCCGACCAACTCCGGGAGCACGTATGGCGCGATCGTAGGAATTGCGCCCACCGCCAGCTTGCCGGCCACCACGTCTTTGAGTTCGTCCACGCATCGCCGGGCGTCGCCGACCGAGGCAAGGATTTGCCGTGCGTACTCGATCAAACAACGGCCGGCTTCGGTCAGAACGACTGAACGCGGGAGGCGGTCGAATAACCGTTGCCCGACTTCCGCTTCCAGCTTTCGAATCTGCTGACTGAGCGATGGTTGAGCGACGCGCACTTTGGCGGCTGCGCGGGAAAAACTTCCTTCCTCCGCCACCGCGACGAAATAACGCAGTTGGTGAAACTCCATGGGCGATAAAGTTAGAAGGATGAAGGATGAATGGAGCTTATGGGATAAGCGACATAGAAGGCAAAGTCGAGAGGGTCAGCGACGAGCGAGCGCGGGAAGCGAGCGAGTTTCAATTAAGAAGTGTCTTTTGATCGCTTTACTATTGTCACGAAAATCGCGATCAGTTCGTCACATTCACGCCTTAGAGCCGACAGTTTCTCTGCAAGAACGATCTTTTTACTTCTCACTTCTCACTTCTCACTTGTCACTTGTCCGTAGGACGATTTTCCCAAACGCTCCCGGCTCCATAACCGTGCGATGCGCCTGGGCCGCTTCTGCCAGCGGAAATTCTTTGCCCGTCACCGGACGCAACGTCCCGTTTTGTAGACCGGCAACGAGCGCGGCGTGAATGCTCGCCAAGTCAGCCGGCGGCGTGTTCGGCATCACCATTCCCCGAAGATCGACATCGCGCTGCATCGCGTCGCGCGGATCGATCTCCACGCGGCCGCGGCTGCCGATTATCGCGACGCGACCGCCCTTCGCGAGAATGGTCAGATCTTTCCCGAGATTCACGTTCGCGAGCAACTCGACGATCACGTCAACACCGCGCCCATCGGTCGCCTTCATGATCTGCTCGAAGTGGTCCGGCACGCGATGATCGAACACTTCGTGCGCGCCTTGTTCACGCGCGAGCTTGCGTCCTTCGTCACTGCCCGCGGTGCCGAACACGCGCAGACCGCGAGAGCGCGCGAGTTGTAACGCTGCCGTGCCGACACCGCCGCTCGCGCCGTGTACGAGCACGGTCTCGCCTGGCTTAGCCTCAGCGCGCTGGAACAACCCGCGATACGCCGTCGCATACGGTGTGCCTATGGCTGCGCCTTGCGCGAAAGAAACGTTTGCCGGCAATGGATGCACTTGCTCCGTTCTGCACAATGCGAACTCGGCATACGCCCCGCTCACTGATCCAGCGATGTAAACACGGTCGCCCGGCTTAAATTCATTGACATCGGGACCCACCTCCTCGACCACGCCCGCACCGTCGTTGCCCGGCGTGTAAGGCAATGCCGGCTTGTACGCATAAGTGCCCGCGCGGATGTAAATCTCCACCGGGTTAACGCCGATCGCGTGCATTCGAACCAACACCTGACCGGGACCGGGTCTCGGCGTCGGCACTTCTTCGAGCCGAAGAACTTCTGGATCCCCAAATTCATGCACCCGAATCGCGTTCACGGGTTTGTTTTACTTACCTTCCACCAAACATCAAACATCTGACCTCTAACATCTCGCTCACTCTTCCCTCTTAATTGCGCGCTCAGCGCGGTTCCTGTCTTTTGCAAAGCCGGCCGAATGCGAGCAGGGTTGCAGCGTGGAAGCGGAATCCGTATCTCGCGCTTTTGCCGAACTTTCTGCTCCGCTCATTGCCGACGCCGCTCTCCGCTTGAACGTTCCGCTCCGAGTCAGTCCGCCTGGCATTCGGCCGGTGACGGCCAATCAACGTGTCGTGGGTCCGGCGCTGCCAGTCAGACATTTCGGAAGCGTCGATGTTTTCCTGGAAGCAATGCAGGGCGCGCAACCCGGCGAAGTTCTGGTAATCGATAACGGCGGCCGCCTGGACGAAGGCTGCATCGGCGACCTAACCGCGCTCGAAGCTGAACACTGCGGGTTGGCTGGAATTATAGTATGGGGCGCGCATCGCGATACACCAGAGCTTCGGCAGATTCATCTGCCCATTTTCAGCTATGGAATGTGTCCTTCCGGCCCGCAACGGCTCGCCTCTCGTGATTCCTCGGCGTTAGGCTCCGCGCGCTTTGGTAATTTCCTAGTCGAAACCGGCGATGTCGTCTTCGCCGACGACGATGGCTGTTTGTTTGCTGGTGCGGAGCGTGTCGACGAACTGCTTCGCGTTGCACACGAGATCTGGCAACGGGAACGCCATCAGGCGGAGGCGATCAAAAGCGGCCACTCTCTGCGAGAACAGTTGGAGTTCGCGCGGTATCTGGAGAAGCGAGCAACCGATCCCAGTTATACCTTCCGGGAACACCTGCAAGAAATAAGCGGCGCAATCGAAGAATAATCGGATTCCTCACTCTTAGTTCTCAATTCGTCTTCTGCTTGTTACATCCGCCCTTTTCAAGTGTCCGCTTTTTTCCTGTTTTTGTCCTTTCTACTTCTTTGCTCTGTGACAGGTTCACCGCCGCCGAGGCAGTTATGACTTCGTGTCTTAATTCTTCCTTCTTCTGTCTGACTTTCTTTTGAATCACACCATTAAGAACCTCGCTTTTGCAGTCGGCGGAACACTGCTGTTTCTGTCGCTGGTTATTTGGGGTTGGGGCGATTGGACAACGTTCTTTTCGGATCCGGCGCGTACAGGCGTAGTCATGTTGGCCTTGGCCGGTGCAATCGCTTACGGCTTTTCCGGAAGCAGCGGTCTCGGAATTGGCCGGCGAGAAGATCCCTCCAGCCGCTGGATTTTCATTCCTTTGATTATCATCGCCGTCGCGTTCGCTTGGCTGCCGCCGCATCTCGATCGTCTTAATCGCTGGACGATCGATGGAGACACTGTTCGTTATCTCGGGCTAATCATCACCGCGATCGGTGGATTCGTGCGCATTGCTAGCGTGTTCGATCTTGGCCATCGCTTCAGCATCTTCGTCGCGCTCCAACCTGATCACCGACTCAAGACCGACGGCTTTTATCGTTTCGTCCGGCACCCCAGCTACTTCGGAATGTTACTGGCGATGGCGGGCTGGGCGCTCGTCTTTCGAAGCGTCATTGGTTTGCTTTTAATAGCGGCGATGTTCGTGCCCATCATTGCGCGCATTCATGCCGAAGAAGATTTTCTCGTGCGCGAATTCGCTGAACAATATCGCGCCTATCAACGGCGTACCCGATGGCGATTGCTGCCCTTCGTCTACTGACGAGAGGAATGCTTAAGCAGACTCGACAGCAGCGACTGGAACCGACAAAAGTTTTATGCCCCTGCGGACTGACCGCTGGGAGCTTGGCCGCGGAGATCTTGCAGCAACGCCGGAAGCAACGCAGCCAAACCTTGCTCGTGGTCCGCCGTGGGGTCCACTTTTCCGGCCGGCGTTAATTTGTCGACAATCTTTGGCAGGTATTCAGCCAAAAAATGCGAGGCTTGGGCCGGATCCACTCCCATTTTTGCGGCGAGTGCGTTGACTTGGTCGGAGCCCAGCACGTTTTGAACTTGGTTCCCGGAAATCGGCTGGTTTTCGCCCATGCCAACCCAGGACGAGAATACATTCCCCTGGCCGCTCTGCGAAAATTTGTTAGCCAGGCCTTGCAGTCCCCCACTTTGCGCGAGGAGACCACCGAGAACTCCTATAAGCGGAGCCGCTCCGCCAGGAGCATCACTTTTACCGCTAGCTGCACCCAGTATTGAATCGAGTAATCCCATAATTTCTTTCCTCCATTATCATGTTTGGTTTCCCGAACGACGGATTTACCAAGTTGCCGGCCGGGACGCGCCTTCTTCCGCCACATGAATCAGCACCTTGAGCGTCACGAATTGATATTACTGCCCTCGTCTGTTCAACGCAAAACCTGATCTGCCTGTTCCGCCAAAAAATCTGGAAAGATGAAAGAACAGCCCAACACTTGCTTAGATTGCTTAGTTGTTTTCCTGGGTTCCTGGTTTCCTGATTAATTTCTCCGCAATCCGAGATTCTTATCGATCGCCAAAAAAAAGCGCCCCGCATTTCGGCGGAGCGCTTTTGTGTCGAGAAGACGATGCGCTAATCGATCTCAATAAAGTCCGGATCGCCCGCGCAGATCACCCGCTCCGTATATACGAAGCCATCCACGTCAACCGCGACCCAGCAGCCATCCACGAACGCGAAATACGTGTTCCCGATCAATCGGAAATGGTTCGCCCCGAATCGTTGGACGAAGAACTCTTGCGGATGCCGCCCAAGACTGAACACTTCGCTGTGACGCGACCTGAACTCTTGCTTGTTCACCGTCGTCGTCTGATTCGTGTTCCTCACATTCGTCTGGTCCGTGCTCGAACGCACCCCAGTTTCATTCTTGTTTACGTCCTGAGCCTGACCCTTCACGTTCGTCTGTCCACGCACGTTTGTGCCGGTCTCAGGTTTTGCCTGCGGCTTGCTCGGCTCCTGCTCGGGGCGCATCTTCTTCCCCTTCGCCGGGGCCGTAGCCCCCGTTTCTTTCGTCTGTGTTGTCGTCTGTTGCGGTTCCGCTGTCTGGCCCAAGGCCATGAGCGGTAACGCCATTGCGACTGTCATTATCAGCATCTTCATACTTTATGATTCGTGTCTCCCAAAAATTTTGGACCTCCGGTTACTCGGATTCGGGAAGATTCTGCGCTGAGGACAGCGCACACTACAGTGGCCGGTGTTCCGTTGAATTGTTGAAGCGTTACAGCGTTGAAACATTGAAACGTTTGTTTCGCAGAAATGAAAGAGCCGCATGATGAAACACATCACGCGGCTCTCCAAGTGACTTCGATGACTTACGCGACGCCGAGCGTGGCAAGTGTCGGCTCATCGATCACCGATGTGATCGCCAATCCATTGTCAGCCTGGAACGCTGCGATCGCCTCTCGGGTCATCGGCCCAAGGATCCCATCGATGGGTCCGTCGTAGTAACCCGCGCGTTGCAGCTGTCCCTGGACGTCGACAATTACCTGGTCGGGGGTCAAGCCATTGTAGGCGTAGATTGGGCCGTCGTACGCATAATACGCGTACGGATCATAACCCCATGCCGGGTACCAATAGCCCGCATTCCAGTAATACCAGCCGCCGCTCACAAAGACGATCCGATCGCAATGGCTTCTCCACCAACCGCGATCGTGCCATTGTCTGTGGTAATTGCGGAAGGCCGCATACTGTTGGCCGCGGAACGCCTCACTGTGGAAGTCATTATTAATTCTCACATTGCGTCCACGATAATAGGCGAAGTCTCTCGTCGTACTGCCCGCCAAGTTTCTATTGCGATTCATCGCTACGTTGTTGCGCGCACGAAACTGCTCGGTGTTGCGAGCGCGATTAACGTCAACGTTATTCGTCCGATTGACCGCGAGGTTTCTCTCGCGATTGACCGCTACGTTGTTGCGAGCACGAACCTCGGCGGTGTTGCGGTTACGATTGACCTCGTACTTCCTCGTCCGGTTCACCGCGACGTTTCTATCGCGATTGACGGCGACGTTGCGTCTCGCGCGAAACTCTTGATTCCTGGAAAAGTTTCGCTCGCGCATCGCGCTCAGTCGGGCGTTGCGATTGGCCATCACGCTCGAACTGGTGCGCGGCGTGGTATACGACCGCTGCCGAAACTGCGCAGTCGAATTGTAATGGCGCGCGCCCATCGTCGCATGGGTAGTCGCAGGCCTTGCCGCGTGAACATTCGCTGTTCGCTGCGGCCTCGCTCGATCAGAGCGTTTATTGACTTGCTCACCCCACGCTGTGAGCGCCAGCGCGAGGCTTCCAATGCATACTGAATACAGAACTCGTTTCATTATTTTCCCTCCATTGTTTTCCGTTTTCCCATTTCGATCTTAGACAAGATCGATGAACCAATTATTCAACACCGTTAAGTATTTCGAGTTCCAGGCTTTTCTGCCCCCGCGGACCACTTCCTTCCTACTCTGCTGTTCGGCTCCTACTACTTAGTTAACTCGCTCAGTGCCCGCGTTCGCTCGCTCACCCTCGTCGCTTCTCCGGCCATGTCGCTCCGCCCGGTCATCCATTCTTGCTTCGTGCTTCCATCAAACATCAAACATCTGACATCAAACATTAGCGCGTCAGCGCATGTTACTTTTCCTATCGTCCTGGAAACAAAAAAGCCGCCGAGGCATTCCTGCGCCCGGCGGCTTTTGGTTGATAGTTTAACTTATGCCAGTCCGAGGGAATCGAGCGTCGGTTGGTCGATTACCGCTGTCGTGGTGAGTCCCTGATCCGCCTGATAAGCGGTGAGCGCCTCCCGAGTCAGCGGTCCGAGCAATCCATCCACTTCACCGGTGTAATAGCCCATTTGCTGTAGCAAGGCTTGCACATCCGCGATCACCTGGTCCGGCGGCACAGCACGTTGACCGACATAGATCGGTGCATCGTAGGCATAATATTGCGCTGAAGGGCTGTAGCCCCACGCCGGAAACCAGTAGCCATTGTTGAAGAAATAGTAACCGCCAGCGATCAGCTCCACACGGTTGTAACGCGAATGATACCAGCCCTGATCGTGCCATTCCGGATGATACGAACGGAATACTTCGTATTGGTGACCCTGCCAGCGATCACTTCCTTCAATCCGATGGTTCTGGTTGAAAGTAACCGCCTGAACCTGCTGCGGCTTTGGCTGTGCGCGGAAGCTCGCGTGCTGCGATTTGACCTCCTGCACTTGCTGCGGATCGGGCTTCTTCCCTTTGGCCCCCGGTTTAGCCTGCACGTTTTGCTGGCCGGCTGCCGAAGTTGCGCCGGCTTCAGTTGCGGGCTGCTTCACACCTTGACCTTGTTTGCGCTCCTGAACCTGCTGCTCCTTCCCCTTCTGCGTCGGCATTCCCGCCGCATGACCGGAAGCATCCGTTCCCGTCGCGGGAGCATTTCCAGATTCCTGGTGAGTCTGAGTCTTCCGGCCTTTTCCACCACCGGGCTCAGTCGTCGCTTCATCGGTCGATTTACCGGGTACGTTCGTTGCCGGAGCGTTTGCAGGTGCGTGGCCCGCGTGAGTTTTTTGGCCCCTGTCCGCGCCAGGCAGATTCGTGGCACCGCGCTCATTCGTCGGGCCGCGTCCCTTCATCGCTCCGGTTTGTTGCGCCGGCCTCTCCTGAGGCTTGGCGGCGTTCGCGCCGGGCTGAGCTTGAGTCGCGCGCGCTTTTTCCGGGGCGCGCTTGCCCTTTGATGGTGACTGCTGTTCCACTGGCTGTTGTGCCAACGCGGCTCCAGCCAGCGCCAGTGAACAGCCTATCAGTAAACTAGTAAGTTTTTTCATAATAATCATGTTTAGTCGTTGAATGTCCGCGATCTATTCAGAGTCCTTCCTGTAATTTCCTTCAGCCGCGTGCTCAGTTTACCCGCCGTGGCGGGCGAACCTTTTCGGAGTTACACGGCGTCGATCACGCAACGACAATTCGTGCAATCGCTGTTATTTGGTTCCCTCGCGCGTGCGAATCCCAAAAATCCCCGACAGCAAAAGAGTTAATCAGGCTGCAACGGATGCGAAGCAACGGCCAGACTTTAAACCAGGAACCGAGCGAATGGGATGAGCGAGATAGAAGGTAAAGTGACGAGGATAGGAGCGAGCGAACGCGGGCAGCGAGCGAGTTTTTCAACCTAGGAAAGGGACGAAAGAAACTCTAATCTTCCTTCTTAGGGAAAACTTGTTCGCCCATGAAGCCTCAAACATCGCCCATCAAACATCGTCAATGTCCGGATCATGGCTTCTCTTTTAAGGTAAGTCGTAATCTGAGATCTGACATCTGACGCCTGACCATTCGAGAAGCAGCTTTCCATCCGAAATAGCTTCGATTAAATTGCGCCTATGAGCACGGTTCAGGAAATCGGCGAAGCAATCGAGCACTTGAATGTGCGCGACCAAATACGGCTGCTTCATGATTTGCCGGCGCATCTGAAAATTCAGCCGGACGATGTCGGTTGGCTCAAAGCGACAGAGCCCACATTTGAGTTCTGGAACAATCCCGAGGATGCCATCTACGACCAGCTTTAGCCAAGGCGATGTTGTTCTTGTGCCTTTTCCTTTTGCCGACCTAAGCGCGACAAAACAACGGCCTGCGTTGGTTCTTTGTCCCGAGGTGCCCCGCTTCACGTTCAAGAGCCTTGGAAACCTCGCGCCGCGCTTGGCGTCCATAAACACGGCGAAATTCGAAGCGATGTGAGATACGCAAAATCCAAAAGACAGGGGGCGACGGGGGTGCCGCCATAATTGAAGGGAAAAATGATAAACCTATCTATCGAAACGAAAGTGGCGATCGCCGTGGCGACCGGTTTCCTCATGTTGATCGTGGGTGCCATGGCCCAAGGTTAGGCGAATTTCTACTTCCACTTCTTCCTTCTGACTTGCGTGATTCCATTCCTAATTCGTCCTTGGAATCTTCTTCTTAATTGAAACTCGCTCACTGCCCGCGTTCGCTCGCTCCTACCCTCCGAGCTTTACCTTCTATGTCGCGTTCCCCGAGCGCTCCATTCTTAATTCTTCTTCCTCATTCTTAATTTTTAATTCATCCTTTGCGGTCTTGGACCGCTCCCGTCGCGATTTTCTTTCCCTCGCCGGCAAAAGCCTCGGCCTGGCCGCGCTTTCTTCGGCAACCGTCGCGTCGTTATTAAGAAATATCGAAGCAGCGACGAAGAATGTCGCGCATCTGACGCCGGAAGAAGCGGCCACGGACGAAGACTACTGGGCGACCATCCAAAAATCCTTCAGCGTCACTCGCGGGATCATCAACCTGAACAACGGCGGCGTTTCACCCAGCCCGCGGATCGTGACCGAAGCATTGGTGCGTTACATCTGGGAACAGGAAGACGCCACGGCCTACACCATGTGGCAAATCCTCGAGCCGCAATCGGAAACCATTCGCACCGGCCTGGCCGAACTGTTCGGCTGCGATCGTGAAGAGATCGCGATTACGCGCAACGCTTCCGAGTCGCTCGAGATTCTGCTCATGGGCATGGACTTCAAGCCGGGCGACGAAATTCTTACGACCACGCAGGATTACCCGCGCATGCTCACTACGTTGCGTCAGCGGGAAAAGCGAGAAAATCTCAAGCTTAAGCTCATTCAGATTCCGATTCCGCCGAAGAACCTCAACGAGATCACCGCGGCGTTTGAAAAAGGAATGACCGACCGCACTCGGCTCATCCTGATCTCGCACCAGATCAACATCACCGGCCAGATCACTCCGGTGAAAGCAGTGTGCGACATGGCGCGCGCCCGCGGCATTGAGACCATCGTCGACGGCGCCCATTCCTTTGCTCAGTTCTATTTCAAACAGAACGATCTCGGTTGCGATTACTTCGGCACCAGTCTGCACAAGTGGCTGTACGCGCCGAAAGGAACCGGCATGCTTTACGTCAAGCGTGACAAGATCGAAAAACTCTGGCCGCTGATGGCCGCGGAAGCCAAGCAGACATCCGACATCCGCAAATTCGAAGAGATCGGCACCCACTCAGCCGCGCCGAAGCTCGCCATCGGTGAAGCGCTCCTCTTTCACAATGGCATTGGCGGCAAACGCAAGGAAGCGCGGTTGCGTTACCTGTCCCGTTACTGGATGAACCGGCTCAAAGACGTGCCCAAAATTCGGTTCAACACTTCATTCGATCCGGCCCAGTCGTGCGCGATAGGCAATGTTCACATCGACGGCACCAATCCCGAAGCTGTAGTGAAATATTTGTTCGACAAACATCACATCTTTACCACGCCGATCATGCACGAAGAATTCCAAGGCATCCGCATCACGCCCAACGTCTACACGACGCTCAACGAACTCGACCGTTTCTGCGACCAGATGGAAGTGATCGCCCGGAAAGGTCTGCCGGGATGAAGCCACTTGCATGCAGTCCCCTTTCTTAATTTAACCTTTTCAGCGAAACTTCGCGCAACGTGGCGATAAAAGACGCGATCCAGACCATCAATCGCATGCAGTCTG
>Ga0307312_10000827_pt1 | contig 15188 bp, 19 predicted proteins | sample ER_DNA_202_FD_194489 | JGI IMG/M metagenome (GOLD analysis project Ga0307312, IMG submission 194489) | Bulk soil microbial communities from the East River watershed near Crested Butte, Colorado, United States - ER_DNA_202 | ecosystem: Environmental > Terrestrial > Soil > Floodplain | place...
GGTGACCGTAAGCGAAATATCCCGCCTTTACGGGGCCGGCGCGCTTTACCGCCGCGACATCGGCTCCTACGCCCGCCTTGGGGCGCCGAGCGCTTCAGTGTGCTGGTCGGCTATCGCTTCCTGCACGCGTCCGACCGATTGGAGATCGCCAGTACGTCCACCGCCTTGACCGGCGGGGGGATCCCTCCGGGAACGGTGGTCGCTGCAAGCGACTCGTTCCACGCCCGCAGCAATTTTCACGGGGTCGATCTCGGCGTTGCCGACGGGTTTTCGCGCGGCCCGTGGATGCTCGAATGGCGCGCCAAGGTTGCGCTCGGCGCCAACTTCAGTGAAGCGCAGATCAATGGCGCGACCAGCATCACCGCCGGCGGCGTCACCACAGCTTCGCCGGGCGGATTGCTGGCGCTGTCGAGCAATATTGGCAGCTACACGCCAACCCGCTTTGCCGCAGTTCCGGATTTCGCCGTGAAGGCCGGATATCAATTCGCGCCGGGATGGCAAATCGTAGCGAGCTACGAGGTGCTCTATTGGACGGGCGTTCAGAGGGCCGGCGGCCTGATTGACACAACGGTCAACCCAAACCTGCTTCCACCCTTCCTCGGCGGCGGCCCACTACGTCCGCAAGCGCAGTTCGATACGTCCGCGCTGCTGGCGCAGGGATTCGGCGTCGGAATCAAATACCAATTCTAGCAATCGCCGACGCGCGTTTCGGGCCCAGTCGCGCCGATCAGATATCGCCGACGGCTTCGCGCCGCCGTTGTTCGGATTCTTCCGCATAGCGCCGCATCGCATGGGCTTCGGTGAGGATTCCGATCGGCCGGTGTTCGCTGCCGCTTTCGACGACAACAAGCGATTCTGCTTCCGCGGCATCAAACACGGCGATGGCTTCCCGGATGTTCATGACGGGATACAGCACGACATCCCGATAATGAAGGATGCCGTCAAGATCGCCCGCGGCATCGATCTCGGGCGCGTGCGCGTCGGCCACCAGTGCCAGCCCGACGTAGCGGCCGGCGTCGTCGACCGCCACCACCCGGGTCTTCGATCCCAGCGGAAACTTGTCGCGGAATTGTTCAATTGGGATGTCGGCGTTCACGGTGGGAACGTCAGGCCGCATCAAGCGCCGCACCGTAAGATCGCGGATCCAGCCGACGTCGGCGGCGCTGCGGATGGTCTCGCCGCGCAAGTGGAATCGCCAGGTCGCGAACGAGTAACCGAACAATTCGCGGGTGATCTGGGTCGAGATGATGACCGCGACCAGCACGGCAGTGGTGAGCCAGAGATCCCCGGTGGATTCTAGCGCGATGAACGCCATCGTCAGCGGTCCGCCGATCACCGACGCCGATAGCGCGCTCATGCCGACAATCGCATAGACGTTCGGATCGAGGTTGAGGCCAGGCCAGATCATGTCGATAGCGGCCGCGAACAGGCGGCCGCCGAGCGCGCCCAGAAACAGCGTGGCGAAAAACAATCCGCCGCGAAAGCCGCTGCCAAGCGATATCACGGACGCAAGCGCTTTCAGCACGAACACGGCTGCGATCATCGTCAACGGCATTGAAACAATGCTGGTAAAATGCAGCGCGCCATGCCCCGACGACATCACATGCGGCGTCAGCAATGCCATCAGACCGACGGCAAGACCGCCAAGCGCCGGGCGGAGCGGCAGCCAGGTCCCGGATTTCGTTAGCAACACCTCGCACAGCGCAACGCCGCGCATGATCGCGATGCCAAACAGCGCCGCCAAAACCCCAAGCAGCGCCGCAATGGCCAGATCGCGCCCGAGCACTTCGCCGACCGGGCCGACGCCGACGCCAAGTGACAGCGCGGCAAATCCATGGGTGACAAGATAGCCCGCGAGCGCGGCCACTCCGACCGAGGTCAGGCTGGCCGGCGTATAACCCCCGATCACCAGTTCAAAGGCATAGAAGGCGCCGGCGAGCGGTGCTCCGAACGCGCCCGCGATCGCGGCGGCGGCGCCGCAGCCGACCATGATGCGCTGGTCGACGCGGCGCAGATGAAAGGCGCGGCCCAGTGAAGCGGCGATACCGCTGGCAAGCTGGGTATATCCTGCTTCAAGTCCGACGGACGCGCCGACGCCGCTGGACCAGACCGTCTGCAACGCCACGATCACACTGCCGCGAAACGACATCCGCCCGCCATGCAGGGCATTGGCCTCGATCGGATCGATTTCACGCGCCGGCCGCCATCGTTGCAGAAGCAGCAGGCCCAATCCCAGCACCAGCCCACCCAGGCTCGGAACCAGCACGGCACGCAGCGGGTCGATGGCGAACTGGCTTGAAAGACGTTCCCGGATATCGATGTCGAACAGGACCGCATGAAGGGCGGCAACCGCAACGCTCATCGCAAGCACAACCCAGCCGCCGATGGTTCCGACCAGCGCGGCAAGGACCACCAGACTCGTTTCGTGCGCGCGCACGAAGGCCCGCAGCCGGCGCGGCGCTTCGAGATAGCGTGACGTGGTGAGCATTTTGCTGCGTCCGAATGCGGCCAAAACGTGCCGTCCGCATCGTTTAACGGCCTTTGCGCTGATCGTGCAATCCGGAGATGACCCGGCGCCGCGGCGGATAAAAGCCGCCAACGCTCTTCACAATCCCGTCACGCTGCCTGTAGTATGTCAACGCAAGCTGCTTCGCAGCTAATATGGGGGCCAGGAGCGTTACTTGAACGCACATGTCTCGCAAGGCGGTTGGCCGGTTCTGGTGCTGAATGCGGACTTCCGTCCGCTGAGTTATTATCCGCTGTCTCTCTGGTCGTGGCAGGACGCGATCAAGGCGGTGTTTCTCGATCGCGTAAACATCGTCGAGCACTATGACCGCGCGGTGCGCAGCCCCTCATTCGAGATCCAGCTGCCGAGCGTGGTGTCGCTGAAATCCTTCGTCAAGCCGACCACGCATCCCGCCTTCACCCGGTTCAACGTGTTCCTGCGCGACCGCTTCGTCTGCCAGTATTGCTCCTCCAACGACGATCTCACCTTCGATCACATCGTCCCGCGCAGCAAAGGCGGCCAAACCACATGGGAAAATGTGGTCGCCGCATGTTCGCCGTGCAATCTGCGCAAGGGAAACCTGACGCCGCAGCAGGCGCGGATGTTTCCAAGGCAATTCCCGTTCGCGCCGACGGTGCACCAGCTGCACCGCAACGGCCGGCTGTTCCCGCCGAACTATCTGCACGACAGCTGGCTCGACTATTTATACTGGGATACCGAGCTGGATCCGTAAGGGCTGGGCGCGCGTCCCCTCAAATCAGCGGCAATATGGACGCCGCGCTCACCTTGCGTCTGAACATCCTTGTTGTTGAAATCAAGTGCGGAGGGCGAGATCTGCCTCGTCGTTCGCTCAACAAGAACGCTTCAAAAAAGCCGAGTGACGGGAGGCCTGCATGCTGATTCCCATGGCCGACGTGCCGCGCTGGTATGCCGAGCGGAAGCCGCGCGACACCATTGCCATCAGCCATGGCAATGACACGCTGACCTGGGAGCAGCTCGAGCGTAACGCTAATAGGCGCGCCCGCGCCCTTGCCGCCAAGGGCGTCAAGCCTGGCGATTTCGTCGCCATTGGCTTGCCCAACGGCAACACCTTTTTCGAAACCAGCTTTGCGGTGTGGAAACTGGGCGCCACGCCGACATCGCTGTCCTGGCGGCTGCCGCGCGGCGAAGCCGCGGCGGTGCTGGAAATCCTCCAACCTTCCCTCGTGGTCGGCGGCGAGGCCGACTGGAACGCGGCCAATCGCGTGCCCGCCGATTTCGTGCCTGAGGGTTTTTCGGACGAACCGCTGAACAACCCCGTCTCGCGCTACTGGAAGGCGATGACCAGCGGCGGCTCGACCGGCCGGCCCAAGGTGATCCTAGACCATCAGCCCGCGGTGACCGACACCGCCGTGGAACAGCCGCTCGGCATTTCCCGCAACGTATCGCTGCTCAATCCCGGGCCGCTCTATCACAACGCCCCGTTCATCCTCTCGCACGCGGGATTGTTTGCGGGCGGACGCCTGACGGGGATGGTGAAATTCGATGCCGAAGAGGCGTTGCGCCTGATCGAAGCGAACCGCGTGCAATGGGTCAACTTCGTGCCGACCATGATGCATCGCATCTGGGCGCTGCCGGACGAATTGCGCAATCGTTATGATGTGTCGAGCCTGCAGGTCGTGTTTCACATGGCGGCACCGATGCCGCCCTGGCTGAAGGAAAAATGGATCGAATGGCTCGGGCCCGAGCGAATCTTTGAACTTTATGGCGGCACCGAACGACAGGGAGCCTGCATAATATCGGGCGTCGAATGGCTGGCGCACAAGGGTTCGGTCGGCAAGATCGGCGAAACCGCCCGCTTGCGGATCATCGGCGAGGACGGCAACGACGTCGCGCCCGGCGAGACCGGAGAAATCTATTTCCTCCCCAACGATGGCGCCGGCAGCACATATCATTATCTCGGCGCCGGACCGAAACGCCGTTCCGACGGCTGGGAATCGCTCGGCGATATCGGCCGGCTCGATGCGGACGGCTATCTCTATCTCGGCGACCGCCTTGCCGACATGATTTTGCGCGGCGGCGCCAACATCTATCCGGCCGAAGTCGAGGCCGCCGTGAGCGCGCATCCAAATGTGCGCTCCTGCGTCGTCGTCGGCCTGCCCGATCCCGAATTTGGACAACGCGTCCACGCCATCCTCGAACTCACAGGGGATGCCGAGGTACCATCGGTGATCGACGGCATGGGCGAGTTCCTGGCTGACCAGCTCAGCCGGTACAAGCACCCGGAAAGTTTCGAAGTCGTCCGCGTCGGCTTGCGCGACGACGCCGGCAAGGTTCGCCGTACGTTAGTGCGCGACGAGCGCGCAACGTGGCTGAAGGAAAACCGTGCATTCCGGATCATGCCGTCTCAAAGCAGCCGAGTCAGGGTCCCAGCGAGGTTTCGAGGGACCACATCCTAGCGGGCGAGCAGGTCCAGCGTCCTTCGGTCCGGCGTACCGCCATAAAATTTCTGGATAGCCTCGGCGAATTCCGGATCGGAAGACACCACGCCGAACAAGGTCATCGACGAGCAGAATTTCAGGTCGTCGGGGGTTCCGAGGATTTCCCGAATGGTTCGGCCCTCGACCGCATTGACAAGCGCCGTGCACTCGCGAAGCCGGGGTCCCAGGACGCCGTGGCCGAGATAGATCACGGCTTCCTCGCGAGAGGCGATGGCGAATCGCCGCGCCATCGGGCTGTGGCCGAGGCCTGCGAGCTGCGGAAAAATGAACCAGATCCAGTGACTTTGCTTTTGGCCCTGACGCAATTCCGCGAGCACGCGTTGGTAGACCGGGGCTTGCGCATCGACAAAGCGCTGCAGATCGATGGGGACGGTCATGCGCGGCCTATCCCGGGTTGGCCCAAACGTTCGGCGAGCCGGTCGAGAAAGGGCCGCTGACCTTCCAGAATCTTGGCATGAGCGACAGGCAGGTCGAACCATTCGGCGCGGTCGATTTCCGGAAAGGCCTGCATCTTTCCGCTTCCCGGCGGCCATTCGATTTCGAAGGTGTTGCTTTTGATGGAGTGAACGTCGAGGTCGCCTTCGACCGCGAAGCCAAGGACGCGTTTGCCGGCACGCTGACGGATCTCGCCGAGTGGCTGAAGCGGGGCCGTGAGAGCAATACCCGTCTCCTCCGTGAACTCCCTGATGGCGGCGACACCGGCTTCCTCGCCTGGATTCATTTCGCCTTTCGGGATCGACCACGAGCCCTCGTCCTTGCGGCGCCAGTAGGGTCCGCCCGGATGCACCAGAAGGACTTCCAGTTTCGATCCGACGCCCCGATACATCAGGATCCCCGCGCTTGAGGCCGAGCGGCGAGTTGATTTCAACGGGCTTTCCATTTATCGCCCTACAATCCGCGAAGGAACGGAATCGCGCGACGATTGTTCCTTCTTTCCCGTCGCCAGCAAAGCCGGCTTATTTTTCGTTCAGACGACACCCCCTGCGGTTCGCCAGACAAATCACATGACGAGAGACTTTCAAGACCCTCGTTTGCGACATAATATCGTTATGGGTTTCGTGCGCCCCTATCCGCCGAGATCTGCGCAGCGCCGGCGCGCCGATTGGCCAGGAGATTCTCCATGCCCTCTTTGACTGAATGGAAAGTGCCGCCGGCGTATCAGCCCCGCGCCGGCGACTACAACTTCGATCTCGATCGCGTGCTTTCCTCGGTGGTCGGCCTGCACTCGATCATCCCCGCCGACGCCTTCAGCGCCGATACGCTTGGCACCGAGCGCGCCGGCAATGGCGTGGTGATCGACGACGGGCTAGTGCTGACCATCGGCTATCTGATTACCGAGGCCGAAGCCGTCTGGCTGCATCTTGGCGACGGCCGCGTGGTGGAAGGCCACGCACTCGGCTTCGATTCCGTGAGCGGCTTCGGCCTGGTGCAGGCGCTAGGCCGTATCGATCTCGATCCGCTGCCGCTTGGGTCCTCTGGCGCCGCCGAAGTCGGCGACCGCGTGGTGGTGGGCGGCGCCGGCGGGCGCACGCGGTCGGTTGCCAGCCATATCGCAGCGAAGCAGGAATTCGCCGGCTACTGGGAATATCTGCTGGACGAGGCGATCTTCACCCATCCCGCGCATCCCAATTGGGGCGGCACCGGATTGATCTCGAACCGCGGCGAGTTGATCGGCATCGGCTCGCTGCAGCTCGAGCGCGAGCGCGAAGGCAAGGCCGAGCATGTCAACATGATCGTGCCGATCGATCTGCTCAAGCCGGTGCTCGACGATTTGCGCAAGTTCGGCCGCGTCAACAAGCCGGCGCGGCCCTGGCTCGGGATGTTCACGACCGAGATCGACAACAGGGTCGTGGTGATCGGGATTTCCGCCAAGGGGCCGGCCGCGCGCGCCGAACTCAAGGCCGGCGACGTCATTCTGGCCGTGAAGGGCGAAAAGATCTCAAGTCAGACCGCCTTCTACCGGAAACTCTGGGCGCTCGGATCTGCGGGCGTCGACGTGCCGCTCACCGTCTTCCACGAGGGCGTCACCTTCGACGTGGTGTTGACCTCGACCGATCGCGCCAAGCTGCTCAAGGGGCCGCGGCTGCATTAGACGTCGGAAGGAGTGCGCGATGAGCGAGGCCGTGGTGGACGACATCGTGGCCGTGCTGCCGCCCCTGCTGCAATTGCTGGAAGCGCTCGGCTTCGTCGCGCGCCATCTCAATCCGCCGGATTTTGATTCCGTCATGGAAGCCGCCGGCACGCCGGATCAGGCGTTGCAGGCGGTGCGTCCGCGGCTGGCGATTGGCCGGTTGAATTCGCAAGCGTACGGAGCTCGCTCGAAGCTGCCAGCGGCGCCGCGCTTGCGGCATTTGCTGGATTGCGCGAGGTACAGCATGGCAACGGCGACATGATTGCCGTGTTTCGCGCGCTGCGCTACGCCCCGCGCGCGCAGGAGGCGCTCTATCCGCTTGCCGCAAAACTGCCGCCGGTCAGCGATTTCTTCGTCGATCCTCGCTTGCGCGAAGATGCCGACCTAAAGGCGCGGCTCGCGGCACCTGCCAAAGAAAACACCGGGATCATCCACGACCGCAACGAGCCCGGCAGCCGCGGCGGTTTCTCGCTCTACGTGCCGGAATATTATGCGCCCGACCGCGCCTGGCCGCTGGTGATGGCGCTGCATGGCGGCAGCGGCAATGGCCGCGGCTTCCTGTGGAGCTGGCTGCGCGACGCGCGCAGTTACGGCGCCATCCTGGTAGCACCGACCGCGACCGGCAGTACCTGGGCCTTGATGGGCGAGGACACCGACACCCCAAACCTCGCCCGCATTCTCGATTTGGTGCGAAGCCGCTGGAACGTCGATCCCGCAAAACTGCTGCTGACCGGGATGAGCGACGGCGGCACGTTCTGCTACGTCACCGGGCTTGAGAGCGCATCCCCCTTCACCCATCTCGCACCTGTTGCCGCCACCTTCCATCCGCTGATGGCAGAATTGGCCGATGCGGAGAGGTTACGGGGCTTGCCGATCTATCTCGTGCACGGCCGGCTCGACTGGATGTTCCCGGTGCAAGTGGCGCGGCAGACGCATCAGGTGTTGTCGGCAGCGGGCGCCGATGTGACCTACCGCGAGCTCGACGATCTCAGCCATTGCTATCCCCGCGAGATGAACGCGGCGATGCTGGACTGGCTGCGTGGCGAGTGATGGACAACGGCGCGCGTGGCGCCGCCGACTTAGAGGCTTCAGCCGTTGGCCTTCGGCTCGATCGCTTCGGCCTACCCGCAAGCCTTGATGCCCTCGACGGTCACATGATGGTCGGCTTCCCTGCGGGCGTTCGATGCCCCACGAGGCACTGGTCATGGTCGTGACCTTAGCGGTCTTACTCACACAAATTGATGCGCTGCTAACGGTTCCTTGAAAGCGTCGTGATGACCAGCGCCTCATGCTTGCATAAATGATTGTACATAATTGCCGACACAATCTCGTCCGAATTTACCTGCAGAAACGAAACATTTCGCGAGCAGCGGGGGCGCTGTTCAGTTGGTCTTGAACCTTACGGAACGCTTATCATGCCCCCGGACACTGCCTTCGCCTCACAGGCCCTGCCTTCCCGCTCGTCTGCTTCCCTGCAACTGTCGAAAGGCGTCAGCCGCCTTGAAGTCACGCTGAAACTCACGACCGCGATCCTCGCGCTGGCGGCCGGCGTCTATACCTATCTCGGGGTCCGCGAATTGCTGAATGGCAGCCCGGGCATGGTGTTGTTTGCCGCGGTGATCTATTCCGTCGCGGTGTCGGTCGGCATCTATGCGTTCTGGGTGTTCCTGATGCATTTCATGCCGCATGTGACTTATCGCAGCGGCCGTGGCCTGATGTTCGGTTGCCTGCTGCTCGGCTCGTTGATGATCGTGGCGATGTCGTCATGGCTGAACGCCTCGGCGCTGGCCGGCGCCGCCGCGATCCAGCAGCATCTCGCCATCACCGTGCAGAACTACACCCATGATCTCGACACCGCCAACACCAACGCCATCGCAGCCCAGGGACTGTTGCCGGATATCCAGCTGGCGTCATCGCGGTTCGCAAAGCTTGCCGACGCCGAGCGCGCGGGCTCGCTCACGGGCACCGCCGGATCCGGCACCGTGGTTCAGCTGCTGACGCAGATGTCCGGGCAGCTCGACAGTCTCGGCCAGGAGGTCCAGGCTTCGAGCAAGCGCGTCTCGGCATTGTATGAGCAGGGCAGCAAGAATCTCGCGAAAATGCGCGAATTGATTTCCGATCGGGGACCGATTGCGGCGCGCAGCGATGCATTCGCAAGCGAGTCGCTGGCGCTGATGGGCGTGATCGCCAATCTGCAGCAGACTTCCGTGGCCCCGGCGGTCAAGCGTGCCGCGGCCTCGCTATCCTCGACCTTCATTGCGCCGGCCGCAGGCGGCCGCACCTCAGATCTCGCGGATCGCCAGACAGCGGTGGTCGGCAAGGTGGAAAGTTCGATCGGAGCACAGGCGGCGTCGCTCTCGGACGCCGCGGACAAAATTCTGGCGATGCCGCGGTCGAGCCGATCAGGTTCCAGACGCTGTCGCCCGCCGAGGCGGTGCTGCGCTATGCCGGCGATTTCATCCCGAGCTGGGCCGGTGCGATCTCGATCAATCTGATGCCGGCGGTGCTGGTGCTGATTCTCTGCGTGGTGCACGCCGCGATCCGGCGCGAAGGGATTCCGGCCGTCAGCGCGTCGAACATGACCGCGGGTGAACTGATCGCGGCCTTGCAGATGGCGCGCGAGGTCGGCGACGCGCGGAAGGCGGCGCCGGGTGAAACGCCAAGTGACGCGAAGGCTGACGGAAAACCCGTTGCCAAACCGGCAGCGACGGCCGATGAAAACATCACCTCGCTGGCGCCGGCGCGGCACAGCAAATAGCGCATCGCCGTGCCGCAATCTTCCACCATGCAGCAACGCTTTCATGCCTGGCTGTCGGACCGGGCGGACGAAGCCATTTTGCGCTGGATTTTCCGCAGCGTCGTCATGGTCACGATCGCCGCCCTCGCGCTCGATCTCGCGACCACGCGGGGGTGGATCGCCAATCCCGGCCCGGCATCAACTCCAGCCGAGATCGAGCTGGGTTCACCAGCGCTGAATTTCCCGAGCCTGCCGTCGGTCCTGGCACCATGGTTGCCCGGCGGCGACAAGCGCCTGGTGCCGCTGCCGCAACCGGACGGCGCGATGGCCCAGCCGATGACGTTCGAGCTGGTGAGTGGTGGCAAGTTGATGGCGACCGGGACCATCACGCCGGGAAGTTCGCAAGGCTTCGCCGCGGAAGTCGGCAAACGCGGCGATTACGTCAAGACCGTGGTGCTGAATTCGCCGGGCGGTTCGGTGACCGATGCGCTGGCGATGGGACGGCTGATCCGCGAAAGGAAATTCGCAACCGAGGTCGAGGCGGGGAAATATTGCGCGTCGTCGTGTCCGCTGGTGTTCGCCGGCGGGGTCGAGCGACGCGCCGGCGACAGGGCTACCATCGGCGTGCATCAGGTGGCGGCGCTCCGTTCTGCGGCCAACGGCCCGCCACGCGATGAGATGAGCGTTGCACAAAACATCTCGGCGCTCTGCCAGCGCTATCTCGCCGATATGGGCGTCAGCCTGCAGGTCTGGGTGCATGCCATGGAAACCCCACACGATAGACTCTTCGTCTTCAAGCCGGATGAGCTGAAGTCGCTCAACATGGTGACCGCGGCACCCGCATCGGCGCCGGTTGCCGGACCTGCGACGACAAAGACACGCTCGTAGTATCGCGTAGGCTATCCCCGAGTCGTCCCCGCGAGCGCCGGACAACGTTATGGAACCATCGTCTTCCAGCCGCGTTGTTCGCGCCCATCGGAGGTTTATCATGCGCGTTTTTCTGGGAATGATTCTGGGGGCGCTGCTGCTGGTCGCGGGCGTCTACATCTACGACTCGATGCAGACCTCGACGGTCGCCAACGGCCAGGTGGCGCAGGCCAACCGCACCATCGTGAACTGGGACGTTGCGGCAACCGACTGGAATGCGCTGAAGCGGCGCGCCCATGACGACTGGATCAAGCTGTCGTCGAAGTAACCGCGTCAACGTTCAACATAGCAAGTCCAGCGCGGCCGGTGGCGATTTCCTCCGGCCGCGCCGTCGCGAAGGGCTTTAGCCCTTCAGTTTCTTGGTGCATTCACTGTAATAGCCGCCGCCCTTCTGGATCCACTTCAGGCCGCCATTGGCGTTGGTGGTCTTGTTGGCGTTGTACTGATCGACGCAGGTGTGCATCCGCGCCTTGCCGGCGCTTTCCTTTGAATATTTCGGATCGACGGCGGAGGGAAACACCGCAGGGCCGGCTGGCGCGGCGGGCGCCGCAGCAGGAACGGCTTCCTTCTTCGCCTTGGCTTCCGCGGCTTTCGGCGCTGCCGGCGCGGCAGTGGCGCCAGGTGCGGCAGCCGGCGCGGCGGCGGGGGTGGCGTCCGCTCCGCACTGGGCTTTGCGGAAATCGTTCCACTTCTGGCCGCCGAGCGTGCCGGCGGCCTTGGCGGCCTGATATTTCGCACTGCATTCCTGCGTGGTCAGGGCTTGCGCTGGGGAAGTTACGGCGAGCGCCGCAAAACCCGACACCGCAACGGCGCACAATAATTTTGCATGAATGGTCATCCTGGTCTCCTTCGGGGCATGGCAATCTCAAGTTCCCCATCCTAGCGCAGCGACGGCGGGTGACAACGAACGATCAACCTCTGCGCTAAAATATCGTTTCGCGAATCTGCGGCGCAGCTCGCTTTATTCATCCGCGGTTCAGCATCGCAGCGCGACCTTGCCCGACCTTCAACCTGAGGTGCTCTCGATGATGACAATTTCTTCCCGTCTGGCGGCGACCGCCTTCGCATCCATGCTGCTGGTGAGTTCGGCGTTCGCGCAAACCACCGCACCGGCCACTCCCGCCGCGCCAGCGGCGACGCCGGCACCGAAAATGGCACCTGCGGAAAAGAAAGCCGAGAAACCGCGCACCGCGGCCTCGCTCGAATGCTCGAAGCAAGCCGACGCCAAGGGGCTGCACGGCAAGGAGCGCAAGAAATTCCGTTCCGAATGCAAGAAGGCCTCGGCTGAAAAGGCGAAGTGATCGTCTCCCTTGTCCCCTTGTGGGAGAGGAAAGAAAAGAAACGATACGCATTGCTGCGGTGCGCTGGCGCATTTGTCCCCGGTGCGGGGATTTGCCATAAGGCGGCGTGAGCCTGATCCCTGCATCGATGGCATTTGCCATTCCCAGCCGCGCCAAAATCCTCAACGCGCTCGAAACGCTTGTCATCGGCACCGCCGGCGGTGTGCTGTTTCTGTGGGCAAATCTTCCGGGCGGATTGATTTCCGGCGCCATGATCGCGGTCGGCATCGCCGCGATCGCAGGCCGGCCGCTCGCGGTGCCGCCGATCCTGACCCAGACCGTGTTGGTGCTGCTCGGGATCTCGCTGGGCTCGCTGGTGTCGTGGCAACTGCTGCAGCACATGGGTGCCTATCCGCTGACCATTGGGCTATTGGCACTGGCCACCTTCTGCTCGACATTCGCCAGCAGCATCTACCTGCAGCGCATCCACGGCTGGGACCAGACCTCGGCATTTCTGGCGGGAAGCCCCGGCGCCCTGTCGCAGATCACCATGCTGGCGATGGAGAAGGGCGCCGATGTCTCGGCCATTGCGGTGGTGCAGACCATGCGCGTGATCATTCTAACCGCAGCACTGCCGCTGCTGCTGGCACTGACCGGGATAGCCCCTTCGTCGCCGCCGGCCGCCGCGGGAGCCATCGCCTCTCCGCTCGAGCTGACGGAGCTGATCGCGGCATCGGTGGCGGCGGCATTGCTGCTGCGGCTGATAAAATTTCCGGCGAGCTGGATGTTCGGCGCGATGATCGGTTCAAGCCTGCTGCACGGCACCGGATTGATCGAGGGCGGCCTGCCGCCCTGGGTGCGGGGGTGGCGCTGGTCGGGATCGGCGCGCTGATCGGCGCGCGGTTCGCGCGCATGACGGTCAAGACGCTGCTCAGCCACGTCAATGCGGCGCTGGGATCGTTTGCCATTGCCATCATCATTTCCGCGATCTTTGTCGCGGTGATCCTGCTGACCACCCATGTGCGGTTCGCTGACATAGTCGTCGCCTTCGCGCCGGGCGCGATGGACGCCATGCTGGCGCTGGCGCTGACGCTGCACATCGACCCGATCTTCGTCGGCGCGCATCATCTGTCGCGCTTCGTGTTCGTCACCATCGCGACCCCCGGCATCGTCCATCTGTTCGGACGGCCGCAGGAAGATGTCGACGATTGAGTCTCGCCACCGACGCGACGGGCTAAATTTTTCTTTATGTCACGTTGGTCAACGGGTGCGTGAGCCAGGCTCGCATTCCTGTGCCGCGAGGCGCATCTCTCTAGCCATCGGGGATTTTTTGCTACAGTAAGGAAACTGAACGATGATGAAGAAACTTGCTTTAACCGCATCGATCATCACGATGGTTGCGATCTCGGGACAGGCATTTGCGCGTGCGACCGGCTCGAATACCCGGTATTTGCCGGAAGTGGCCGCCTCCTCGGACCAGCAGGTGGTGTCCGACGCTTTCGACAATCCGGCGATGATGGCGCGGACGGCCGAGCCCGAGGCCTACGCTTATCATGGCGGACCGAAATACAACGATTGAGGTTTGATGCTCTCGACATGGCTCTCGTGAGAGCCATGTCAGTTCCGCGCGGTGCGCGCGATGCCCCATGCCGCGATCGCGGCCATCAAGAGCGAGATCAGGACATTGTAACCGGCGAGCGACAGGCCGAGAAAGCGCCACTGCACTTCGTCGCAGCGGACCACCTTCACGGTATCGAGACGCTCCAGCAAATTGCCGGCGCTGCCGAGATTTCCGACCGGGCCGCTGCAGTCGGTCGGCCCCTGCCAAAAACCCCATTCGACGCCGGCGTGATAGGCCCCCAACCAGGCATTGCCGAGCGCGGCAGCCGCGAGAATGGCAAGCCCCGCATAAAGCACCGCGCGAGGCGCGTCCTTGGCCGCGGCAACCGCCATCAAGGCGCCGAGCGGCACCGCCAGATAATAAGCGTAGCGCTGCTCGAGGCAGAGCGGACAGGGGCGGATATCCAGCACCAGCTGAAAGAACCACGCCCCCGCCAGCGTCGCCGCCGCGATGATGGTGACGGCAAGCGCCGCCACCAGCGCGGGATTGGCGTCGCCGCGCGCATGCGAGGGATTTGCGACTGAGTCAGACGTCACACTGATCTCCTGGAGCATAACCCGGAAAAGCCTGCCCCGCGCTGGATGCGGGTTGGGACCGGTTTTCCGAAGGGTCATGCTCAGCAATCAAGTAACAGCGTCCTATCCCGTGCGCGGAGCGCTGTCGAGTTGAGAGGCTATCACATACGCGCGGGTTGACCCGGGCAAGCGGCCCGCTATATTCCGCCGGCTTCGCGATGCCGGCCTCTCAGGCAAGCCTGCGAAGGCCCCTGTGGCGGAACTGGTAGACGCGCTCGACTCAAAATCGAGTTCCGCAAGGAGTGCTGGTTCGATTCCGGCCAGGGGCACCAACCTACGCTGCTTCGCAGCTTCGGTTGGCGGGCCATTACCGTCCCATCGTGCGAAGCAGCGTAGGTTGCCCGCCGTAGCCTTGGCGAAGGCGGGCGAGATCAGCACCATTTCAAAGCTTTGGCGGACAAGACCTCCGCGTAGCGGATGTCCGGCGTAGCCTTAGCGGAGCCGGGCAGATCAACACACCAGAATCTGGGCGCACCGTAGCGCAAATTTCCGATTCAATTTTCAAAAAGCCAACAGTTGCAAGACCGTCATTGCGAGCCAACGGGTCGCGCGAATGCGCGCCCGATGACAGGCTCCGCGAAGCAATCCATCGCGCCGCTCAAAGAAAGAATGGATTGCTTCGTCGCTGCGCTCCTCGCAATGACGTCGAGTCCAAATACGACTCCGCGATCTCGCGGCGCGATGTGCCCGAGTTTTGCAAAAACCGTTTCGCCGCTCTTAACAATAGAGGGCGTGGGGAATGCCGGGTGTCGATGCACCCGCAGCCTCGTGTGTAATAAAAAACACACGAGTTAGTCACCACAGGTACACCGGAACACGCGGCATTCCCGCACGCAATGGTTTTACGGCTTACTTCGCGCTCTCCCCGGTGACCAGGCTTGTTTGACACCGTCGCCTGCGCTTCTTCTCGCAGACTTGACGCCAGCATCGG
>Ga0307312_10000830_pt1 | contig 15185 bp, 13 predicted proteins | sample ER_DNA_202_FD_194489 | JGI IMG/M metagenome (GOLD analysis project Ga0307312, IMG submission 194489) | Bulk soil microbial communities from the East River watershed near Crested Butte, Colorado, United States - ER_DNA_202 | ecosystem: Environmental > Terrestrial > Soil > Floodplain | place...
CAGGCCAACGATCGTCTTCGCCGACGAGCCGACCGGGAATCTCGACTCGACGACGAGCGCCGAGATTCTCGAACTGATGCGCGATTCGGTCGACGGCTACGGCCAGACGACGGTGATGGTGACGCACGATGCCCGTGCCGCCGCGATTGCCGACCGTATCCTGTTCCTCGCCGACGGCAAGATCGTCAAAGACGTCGGCCCGTCCGATGCGGGCGACGTCATCGCGGTGATGGAAGAGCTCTCACGATGACCGGCGTAGCCATCAAGGGACTGCTCGGACGAAAGCTGCGCACCGTATTGACCGCACTCGCGATCATCCTCGGCGTCGCGATGATCAGCGGCACCTACATCCTCACCGACACGATCACGAGCGCGTTCACGTCGATCGTCGACAAGTCCTACGAGAACTCGGACGCCGTCATCAGCGGCAAAGTCGCATTCAAGAACACGAACAGCAACACCCAGCAAACGCCGGCCTTCCCTGCTGCCGTGCTGACCAGAGTGCGACAGCTGCCGCAGACAGGCTCCGCTGCGGGTGTGATCACCGACGAGGCCCATCTCGTGGGCAGGGACGGCAAGATCATCGCCAGTGGCGGCTCGCCTCCGATTGCCTACAGCGTCGACGCAGCCGGCGACCGGCGCTTCAACCCGCTGACGCTCTCGACCGGCAAGTGGCCGGTCGGCAACGGCCAGATCGCGATCGACGAGAACACCGCGACGACGAAGCACTTCGCCGTCGGAGACAGCATCGGCGTCTCGACGGTCGACGGGCTTCGCTCGTTCGCGATCACAGGTGTCGCAAAGTTCGCATCGGTTTCGTCGATCGGTGGAGCCACGATCGCAATCTTTGACCTGCCCACGGCTCAGCAGCTGTTCCACAAGCTGGGCAAGCTCGACGAGATCCAGGTCGCGGCGAGCAAAGGCGTCGCGCCCGACCGGCTCGCATCGGCAATCAAGCCGCTGCTCCCGCCGACGGCCAAGGTCGAGACCTCGCAGGCTAAGAAATCCTCCGAGATCAGCGACATCAACAAGTCGACCGGCGTCGTGCAGAAGTTCCTGCTCGGCTTCGGGTTCATCGCTCTCTTCGTCGGCAGCTTCGTCATCGCCAACACGCTCTCGATCACCATCGCGCAGCGTGTTCGCGAGTTCGCGACGCTGCGCACGATCGGTGGTTCGAGACGGCAGGTTCTCAGGGTGGTGATGCTCGAGGCATTCGTCGTCGGATTGATCGCGTCGATTCTCGGGCTGGTGCTCGGGCTCGGCCTTGCAAAGGGCCTCAACGCCCTCTTCAAGGCACTCGGCGTCGAGTTCCCCGCGGGGGGGACCGTCGTCGCCAGCAGGACGATCGTCGTCAGCATTCTCGTCGGCGTCATCGTCACGCTCCTCGCGAGCCTCCGTCCGGCGATCAAGGCAACGCGCGTTCCTCCGATTGCAGCGGTGCGTGAGGGCGCGACGTTGCCCCAGTCGACGCACAGGCGTCTCGGTGCCGTTGCGTCGGTTCTCACCCTTGCGCTCGGGATCGCGCTGCTCGTCTACGGCGTCTTCGGGTCCGGTCCGACTGCAACCCGGCTGCTGGCGCTCGGAGTCGGCGTGCTGATCCTGTTCATCGGAGTTGCGCTGAACGCCAAACGAGCCGTTCGGCCGCTCGCCCTGGTGCTCGGCTGGCCGGGCGCACGGATCGGCGGCACTGCCGGGAGGCTCGCGCGTGAGAACGCGCTCCGTAACCCGAGCCGGACGGCCTCAACGGCGTCTGCTCTGATGATCGGGCTCGCCTTGATCACCTTCGTGGCGATCCTGGGCTCCGGTCTCCGCTCGTCGTTCAACGACGCGGTCGACAAGCTCTTCGTGGCCGACTACGCACTGACGGCCTCGAACGGCTTCGATCCCTTCGTCAAGCAGGCCGACGACGCGGCCGCACTGACGCCGGGCGTCACCGCGGTCTCTCCGATCCGAGGTGGGGACGCCCGGGTCTTCGACAAGAACGTCCAGGTCACCGCGGTCTCGCCGAACCTCGCGCAGACGGTGCGAATCGACTGGCTCGAAGGCGGCACGGACGTGCCGGCCAACCTCGGCAAGGACGGCGCTTTCACGGACAAGGACTATGCGAAGAAGCATCACTTGACGATCGGTTCGCCGATCGCAGTCGGGACACCGACAGGACAGACTCTCCACCTACGCTTGAAGGGCATCTTCGATCCACCCAACGGTGGCTCGCCGTTCGGCCCTGTGACGATGTCCACGGCGACCTTCGACGCCAGCTACTCGAAACCGCAGAACTTCATGACGCTGATCAACATGAAGGGAGGCGTGAGCGACGCAAACACGTCGCGTCTGAACATCTCGCTGAACTCGTTCCCCGACTCGAAGATCCAGACTGCCGCGCAGTTCAAGAAGACGCAGGAGGACGACATCAACAAGGTCCTGAACCTCCTTTACGGGCTGCTCGGCCTCTCCGTGATCATCAGTCTGTTCGGCGTGGTGAACACGCTCGTGCTCTCAGTCTTCGAACGAACACGCGAGATCGGGATGCTGCGAGCTGTGGGGATGACCCGCAGGCAGGTACGCCGGATGATTCGTTACGAGAGCATCGTCACCGCGTTGATCGGAGGCGCGCTCGGAATCGTGGTGGGCGTCTTCCTTGCCATCCTCACGACCCAGGCGCTCTCCGACCAGGGGATCGTCCTCACCATCCCGTGGAGCACGATCGGGGTCTTCGTGCTTGCGACGATCCTGGCGGGAATGCTCGCGGCGATTCTTCCGGCACGTCGTGCTGCACGCCTGAACGTCCTCGAGGCGCTGCAGTACGAGTGACCGTCGCCGACGGATCCGTACGCCCCTCCGGTCGTCACGTCCGGAGGGGCGTCGAGCTCGGCCTGCTGGCCCGGACCTGCGCGCGAGAGTCGGTTCTTGCGCCGGTCGCTCTCGCGCTGATCGCGGTTCATATCGTCGACGACAACTTCCTGCAACCGCAGCCCGGCATGTCGGCCGGCGACCATCTGGTGAGCGGCCTCGTGCCGCTGGCCGTGCTCCTGGTCGCTGCTTCGGTGTACGGCCGCCTCCGCGCCGGCTCCCGCGCTGCGGTCGCCATTTTCCTCGGGGTCTTCGGGATCGTCGTCGGAGGATCCGAAGCTGTCTACTACTCGCTGAAGGTCGGCCCGTCAGGCGACGACTACACGGGCTTCGTCGCACTCGGCGCAGGCCTCCTCCTGGTGTCTGTGGGTCCAGCGACTCTCTGGACGAGTCGCCGGAGAGACGACAATCTCTGGTGGCGGTACCTTCGCCGGCTGTTGCTGACGGCTGGAACCGTCCTTGCTGGATGGATACTCGTCCTCCCCTTCTTTCTCTCGTACGGCTTCACGCACGTGACGCGGGCCGCCGTGCCGGCCGCCAGGCTTGGTGTGCCCTACCAGCAGGTGTCGTTCACGACGAGCGACGGGCTCACGCTCCGCGGGTGGTACGTGCCTTCGAGGAACCGTGCGGCGGTCATTGCCTTCCCGGGTAGAGCGGGACCGCAGAAGCACGCCCGCATGCTCGTGCGGCACGGGTACGGCGTGCTGCTCTTCGACCGGCGCGGTGAGGGAGAGAGCGACGGCGAGCCGAACGCGTACGGTTGGGCGCTCGACAAGGACATCGCGGCGGCTGCGGCCTTCCTCCAGCGTCGTCCCGACGTCGATCGAAGCCGGATCGGCGGCATCGGGCTTTCCGTCGGCGGGGAGATGATGCTCCAGGCCGCCGCCGAATCGAATGACCTGAAGGCTGTCGTGTCCGAAGGCGCGGGCTCTCGTTCTGTTCGTGAGGTCATCGAGAAGGGGGCCTGGTTCGACGTGCCGACCTACGCGGTGCTGACGGCGGGCACGGCACTCTTCTCGAACCAGGCGCCGCCACCGAACCTCAAGGACCTGGTCGGGCGGATCGCTCCGCGCTCGGTCTTCTTCATCTATTCGACTCACGGAGTCGACGGCGAGGAGAAGCAGCTGAATCCGAAGTACTACGCAGCTGCAGGCGCGCCGAAGCAGAGCTGGGAGATCCCCGAGGCCTCGCACACCGGCGGCATCGTCGCCCGGCCGAAGGAATACGAACGACGCGTGGTCGGCTTCTTCGACCAAGCCCTTCTGGGGAAGGGCTGAGCCGACTCACGTGTCGCGCGCGAGCTGGGCATGTGCTCGGCGTCGCGACTACTGCTTGCTCGTTGTCGACGCGATTCCAACGCAATCGGGTGCGCTCTTTTGCCGGGCTGCGCATCCGTCGCAGATGGAATGCGAGAGCACGTTCTGCCCGTCGATCGCATCGAGCGCAGCGCGCGGTGCTACCAGCCATTTGTCGTCGAGCCGCACCCGTCCGCACCAGGCACACGTCGCGAGGAGTTCGCCGGCGTCGTAGACCGCCCAGATTCGAGAGAAGACGTCTGGGGCTTCCATCGTCCTCACCAGCGTCTTCCCTTGGAGCCTCGCGCCGGACGCAGGCGAAAGAGGAGCCAGGTTGCGAGGGCGGTGACGGCCAGGCTTGCACCCACGCTGAAGACGATCAGGTTGCTCGTCACGACACGTCCACCAGCAATTCCTCCGGTTCAAAGCTCGCACGCCGACCGGAGAGTCGGTCGGCCAGGTACCTACTCCTACCCGCTTCGCTGGGGGTGGACCTCCTGCGGATGCCGCTTTTTGTGGCCCGCGCGCATTGCGCCGATCGATGAGGCGCTCGCACAATCAAGGGTAGCACCGTATTGGACGCTGATGGTAGGCGCGACTAGTGCCTGCAACGAACAAAAGGCGCTCAAAGCGAGCACCGCGGCGGCCCTGGCTAAGCGGGCTGTTCGAGAGGCGAGGGCGGCTGCGGGCCGGGCGGCAGCAACAAAAGATGGCTATCGACGATCGCCTGAGCCACGTCGACCAGCTTGCGGCCGTTGTGCTGTGAGTGGTCGCGCAACATCTCGAAGGCTCGATCGGCGTCCACCGCATTGCGGGCCATCAGAATCCCTTTCGCCTGTTCGATCAACGCCCGCCGCCCGAATGCGCCCTGCAAGCTGTGGTACTCCGTGAAACGCTGCAACGTGATGTCGATTGCGCTCTGCAGATCCTCCGGGGTGCTGTCGACGATGTAAGCGAAGACGCCGCGCTTGGCCGCCTCGTGGACGTAGCTTGGATCCTTGGCCGTCAGGAGCGCGATCACCGGGCAAGAAGACTCGCGGACGATCTCCGAGATCAGCTCGAGGGCATGGTCGGAGTGGAGGCCGAGCCCGACCAGCGCGACATCGGGGCGCTCTCGGGCGGTCACCGCGCCGACTTCCGTGACCTCGATCTCGCGAGCGATCACGTCGTGGCCGAGACCGGCGACGACCCGGGCAAGCAGCTCCAGTCGATCCCGCCGCTCGTTCGCGATCAGGACGCGAAGGTGAGGGTGCCCGTCCTCGATCATCTCCAGAGCCAAATCTAGCGCGGTCCGCCTATTGCGCGCCGATCTAGGAAGCGAGGACGTTCGCGAGCTCGCGCAGAGCCCCTGGTGCGTCGAGGTTCCCGATCCGAACGGTGCTCTGCATCCTTCTCTCGACCCTCACCTCGTCCCGCCCGTACTCGACGGACCTGATCTCGTCCAGTGGCACGGCCAGACGGCGGCTTTCTTTACCGGAGAACAGCGCATGCAGTCGCGCCACCTCGAGCTTGCCCACGTGGCGGGGGCCGTCGCCTTCTCTCCACCAAACCGCATAGCTGGTCCTGCGCATGGACGAAGCATGGGTTCTGCGGGCCAGGTCGGCATCCGAGGCTTGCACGATCGGTCTGCGGGAAACCCGCACACCGCCTGAGTTGGGCCTCGGATGTGCGCCCTCGACGCTCTGCCGAGACTGAATCAACCTCTCACATTGGAGAAATGATGATTCGCAAGCGCACGATTCGCCTCGCACTATTCGCCCTCGCCGCCCTGGCGGCACTTGCGCTCGCCTCGGCAGCGCCCGCCCGCGGCACGACCACCATCACGATCAGCCACCACATGCGGGGCTGTCACGTGTGGTCGGTCAGTTCCGGCCCGCAGCGGCCGGACCTCTCGGTCGTGATCGCGCCCGGCTCGACGCTCAGGTTCGTCAACAACGACGTGATGCCTCACAAGCTGATTCAGACGGCCGGCCCGAAGCTCCGCGTTGTCCATCCGGGCATGAACAAGATGGCCGCGACGAGCACGATCAAGCTGACACACAAGGGTGTCTACCGCTTTACGACGAAGGCCGGCGAGGACTACAAGTGGGCCGCATCGATGAAGACTGTCGGCGAGGACAACGTCCTTCACCTGACGGTGCGTGTCAAGTAGTTCCATCGCGACGTGCTCGCCGCAGGAGTCTCACGAGGCGTCGTCGGCGAGCAGGCCGTGCGAGAGCGCGTAGCGCACGAGCTCGGCTCGCGTCGAAAGGCGAAGTTTCTGCATGATGTGCGCGCGGTGCGACTCGGCCGTGCGCACCGAGATATAGAGCGACCCCGCAATCTCCTGGTTGGTATGCCCGAGGGCCAACAGGCGGAGCACTTCGCGCTCACGCTCGGTCAGCGGGTCAGCCTCCGCCGCGGCCCGCTCTTCGGCGTCGGCCGTAACCATCCGAGCGCCCAGGGTGGGGTGGACGTAACGCCCGCCGGCCGCGATCTCGCGCACGGCCGAGACGAGCTCTTCGTCCGCCGCCTCCTTGAGGACGTAGCCGCTGGCGCCGGCGGCAAAAGCCTCACGGACGTAGCTCGGATCGTCTTCCATCGAGAGGACCAGCACCTTGGTCTCCGGGGACTCCTTCAGCAGTTCCGGCAGCGCTGCGATCCCGGTCTCACCCGGCATCACGACATCCAACAGCATGACGTCGGGCTTCAATGCCCGCACTCGAAAGACCGCGTCCTTGGCGTTGCCGGCCTCGCCGACGACTTCGAGGTCGTCCTGGGCGTCGAGCAAGAGCCGAAGGCCCGAACGGACGACAGCGTGATCGTCGACCAGCACGATCTTGATCACAGCGGCACCTCGATCACGAGAGTCGCGCCCTCTCCGCCGGGTGCGGATTCGATCCTCAGCCGCCCCTCGTGCAGCTCGGCCCGTTCGCGCATTCCCACGAGCCCCAGGCCACCCTCGCGCGTCTTGTCCGGATCGAAGCCCTGTCCATCGTCCTCGATCACCAAGGTCGCCGATCCTTTGGCACGCACGAGGAGGATGCTGACGTTGGCAGCCTCCGCATGCTTGACGATGTTGGTCAGCGCTTCCTGGACGATTCGGTACAGCGTGGTCTCGACCTCGGGGGGCAGACGTTCGTCGCCGAGCTGCGCTTCGAGCGCGACTCGGATGTCGGTCGATTCGGAGAACGTCTGCACGAGTCGCTCCAGCGCCGGCACCAGTCCGAAGTCGTCGAGCGCCTTCGGCCTCAGCTGAACGGCCAGGCGGCGGACGTCCTGCAGCGTTGCGACTACGAGGTCACGGAGGTCGGAGGCGGCTTGCCGAAGGTCGTCGGAGTTGCCCGCGTCTTCGACTGCGCGTAGGCCCAGGAGGATCGATGTCAGCGCCTGGCCCGTCTCGTCGTGCAACTCGCGTGCCAGACGTCGCCGTTCGAGCTCCTGGCCTCTGACGATCCGGCGCAGCGCGTCCCGGGCGACTCGTCGGGAAAGATCGACTGCGATCGCCGCCCGGTCGGCAAACTGCTCGGCGAGCCGCAGATCAGAGCTGTTGAAGCGTTGGTCTCGACCGAGCTTGTCGTGCGCTACGAGCACGCCGATCGGCACATCGCGCAGCATCAGTGGAACGTAGAGCCCAGTCCTCGCGCCGAACAGTCGAACGGAGTCCTGGTCTACTTCTGGATCCTCGAGTAGCGAATCGACGCGCTCGCTATGGCCACGCTCGAGGACTCGGCCGGTCTTGGATGCGCGACGTGGCAACCTGGTGCCGATCAGAGATTCGGCTCCTTCCTCGGCGTCTGCAGCCTCGAGGCGGAGGTCGTCGCCGGCGGGAAGTGCGATCGTCACGAGGCGCGCTCCGATCAGGTCTCGCAGCCGTCGGGCGATGAGATGCAGGAGTCGCGGTAGCTGCAGCTCAGAAACCAGTGCTCCGCCGATCTCGTTCAGCGACTCCAGCTGCCGTGACCACTTCGTCGACGATTCGTAGAGGCGTGCGTTCTCCACCGCCACGGCTGCCTGCGCTGCGAGCAGCGTGACCAGCTCCTGGTCCTCGTCGGTGAAGTCTCCGCCGCCGTCCTTTTCGGTCAGATACAGGTTCCCGTAAGCGACTCCGCGCAGCATGATCGGTACGCCGAGGAACGTGCGCATCGGCGGGTGGTTGGGAGGGAAGCCGACGGACTCGGAATCTTCGCCGAGGTCGTGCAGGCGAAGCGGGCGCGCGTCCCGGATCAGCACCCCGAGAATCCCGCGGCCTCGGGGAAGCTCTCCGATCGACGCTTGCGTCTCCGCGTCGATCCCGTGTGTCACGAAGCGCTCGAGGGCGGTACCTGCCGGGTCGATCACGCCAAGAGCCGCGTACTCAGCTCCGGTGACGCGGGCGGCGGCGGCGGTGATCCGCTCCAGCACTGCATCGAGCGAGAGCTCGGAACTGATCGCGATGCCGGTCTCGACGAGCGTGCGGAGGCGGTCGGTCTCTTCCGGTTCGGCCACGGGGCCAATCGTCTCAGAAGGAAAGCCGCTCCGTAGTAAGCCGCAGCGAGTCAGCGGTCGTTCCCGGGAAGAAGACGGGGCGAGCGCTGATGGCGGAGCCAGGCCGGGCGGCTTGACTTCAACGCGACCCCCGAAACCACCACAAAGAACTGGAGGCAGACATGAGCACCATCACAGCTGATCAACGAGTTTCAAAGGCAGTCCGCGAGCGGAGCGACCTGTTCCGGAAGCTCCTCAAGTGGGGCGGCTTCGGCGCAGGCGCCGTTTTGGTCGCCTTCGGCGTTGTCGCGATCATCATGGGCTTCAGCGGCCGCGCGACCGTGGCCAACAGCCTCAAGCTGGAGAAGATTGTCGGCAGTGCGGACATGACTCCCGCGCTGATCGCCAAGGAAGCCAAGGACGCCGGTCTCGTGGGCGTTGACCTTCCGACCGTCGCCGTCGCCGGTGAATCGATCAACAGCGGCCCGAGGGCACGCGCCTTCGCGAGCTACATGCGGATCCACGCGCTCGAGGCAACAGGTGGCTTCACCTACGCCCAGATGGGTCGCTTCCAGGCCAAGCCCGATGCGGCCAAGGCAGACCTTGCCGTCGGTGGCGGAACTGACAATGCCGCGGCAGCCCTGGTCGATCCCGCAACGAAGCAGCCCGTCGCGAACGGTGTCCGGAACCTCTGGGTGACGGAGACGGCGCTGACCACCGCGCTGAACACCTCCTACATGGCCGACAGACTCGGCCTGTTCGGAATCGTCGTTGGTATCGCGCTACTCCTTAGCGGTATCGGCTTCATCATCCTGGCCTTCGCAGCACTCCACCGCCCGAGGGTCGCCGCGCCGTCGATCTAGACGCGGCACAAGACGGGCCGGCGCCCGGTGGTTTCGAGGCAGGCGCCGGTCCACTTACTCCCCACATCAGCCCGCCCCCTGTTCTTCAGGGGGCGGCCTGTTTCTTGCGTCGATCCGCGAAAGTAGAGCTAACGACCGGTCGTGTACCAGACGTTGCCAGGGCCGACGTAGCTCGGGCCCTCGCCCCAGATCGCATGCGCTTGACCTGCACCGTCGCTGTCCAGTTCGAAGTAGTCGCCGTAGGGCTCGGCGAACCCGTCTTTCGGGGTCGCGTACTTGTATGAGTAGCCGGGGACGTACTGCGAGAGCTTCGCCTCGGCGGACCACGTTGCGCCACCGTTCGTGGACGACCGGTAGTAGACGTTCCAGCGCGCGCTCGGATCGTCGGCTCCGGGATCGAAGCCGTTGCGGTCGTCCATCCAGGCGATCCGGACGTCACCGTCGCCGCGGGCGGCGAGCGCGGGGAAGAGATTGTTGGAGCCGGCCGGTGCAAGCGACACATCGCGCGCGGCGCTCCAGGTAGCAGCGCCGTCGTCGGAACGAGACAAGTACATGCGCTGCTTTCCGGAGCTCGTGTGCGCGGCGTTCCACAGCACGTAGATCCGGTCCTTGCCGTCGACTCCGAGCGCCATCTGCGAGCCCCAGTAGTCCCACCCGGGACAGCTGCACGAGAACAGCGGCTGCGAGACGTCGACGAGCGATGTCGTCCACGAAGAGCCGCCGTTGGTCGAACGCGTGACGTAGAGATTCTTCGTACCCTTCGCCTGGCCGGGATTGTTGGCACCGTTCCAGGCGAAATAGGCGTTCCCCTTCGAGTCGATCGCGCCACCACTTGGTAGCGACACACCCAAGTCGGAGTTCGTCGTGCCGACGAGATTGTGTATCGACCAGGTCTTGCCGCCGTCGTGCGAGACCGAGGCGAAGATCTTCTGCTGGGTGTGGTAGACGAGGTACACGTGTCCGTCCCGTGCGGCGAGGATGTCCTTGTCGGTTCCGCGCTGAAGCGGCTCGACGAGCATCGTCCGCCACGTGTTGCCGTAGTCGTCCGAACGTGCGACGTACTGGCTCGACTTGTTGTTCTGCATGAACGCTGCGTACACGGTGCGCCCGTCCGCGGCATCCACGACGATCTGCGGATCGTCCTGGCGTGCCGTCGAGGGTGCGAGCGCCCGCGGCGACGACCAGGTCTTCCCGCTGTCGCTCGAAACCTGCAGGACGGTGTGCGGGCTCGCGCAGGCCGGGCAGCTCGGATCGGGCTCGCCCGTCTCTGCTCCGGCGTAGCCGGTGTAGTGCGAATAGGCCGCATAGACATGACCGGAGCGGTCCGCCGCGATCGCCGGTTCCCAATCGTCACCGTGCGGGAAGCCCAGGCGGACCGAGGGCGCGAAGGAAGGCGACGGGGCTGCCGCGGCAGCAACGCTCACCACGAACGCCGCCATGAGTGCCAATGCGAAGAGCCTGACCCCCGAACGCATCGAGGTCATCTTGTCAGGGCGGCTCGCAACCTTCAAGCCCTGCGCGAATCCCCCGTCCGGGTGACCGCCGCTTATCTTTCCGGCCCGATTTGGGTCTGGTGGACTGCGGCGCCGATCACACGACCGCCGATTCGGCGGAGGAGGGCGAAGCTCGGGAAGTCGAGCGGCGCTACCGCACGCTCGTCGAGCAGTTGCCGCTCGTGGTCTACGTCGACGCGCTCGACGAGGGCAGCTCCAACATCTTCACGAGCGATCACATCGAACCGCTGCTCGGCTACACCGTCGAGGAGTGGCGCGACGATCCGGATCTCTTCGTTCGCACACTTCATCCGGACGACCGAGATCGCGTGCTCGCCGCACACGCCCACACGCACGAGACTCACGAGCCGTTAAGCCTCGAGTACCGCCTGCTGGCCAGGGATGGGCGGGTGGTGACGATTCGCGACGAGGGCGTGATCGTCCTCAACGAGGCCGGCGAGCCGTTGTATCTGCAGGGCTACATCCTCGACGTCACCTCGGAACGCGAGCTCCAGGATCAGCTGCGCCAGCAGGCGCTCTTCGACCCGCTGACGGGCCTCGCGAACAGGGCGTTCTTCCACGAGCAGCTGGAGCATGCGATCTCGATCCGCAAGGATGGAGACCAGCAGACGGCGCTCGTTTTCGTCGACCTCGACGAGTTCAAGCAGATCAACGACCAGTTCGGCCACAGCGTGGGTGACCAGGTGCTCGCCACCCTCGGCGACCGTCTGAAGAAGGTCATCCGCGCGGGCGACTCGGTTGCGCGGCTTGGAGGCGACGAGTTCGCCGTGCTCCTCACCTCCGTCAACGAGCCGGCCGAGGCGGCCGTCGTCGCCGAGCGCCTGCTCGACCAGATCGGCACTCCCATCGACGTCGGTGAGCGGCACCTCCTGATCTCGGCGAGCATCGGAATCTCGCTCGGGGAGAGCAGTGCCGAGCTGCTGAAGCAGGCCGACGCGGCGATGTACCGCGCGAAGGCCCACGGCGATGCGAACTACGCGTTCTACGACGACGACCTCGACGAAGCTGCGCTCAACCGCTTCAAGCGGATCGCGGAGCTGCGCGAAGCGCTCGACCAGAAGCAGTTCACGCTCGCCTACCAGCCGGTCGTGAAGCTCGAGCCTTTCGAGGTGGTCGGGCTCGAAGCGCTGCTTCGCTGGCAGCACCCGGCCCTCGGCGAGGTTCCTCCCCTCGACTTCATCCCTCTGGCGGAAGAGTCCGGCCTGATCGTCCCGATCGGCCGCTGGGTCCTGAACGAAGCCTGTCTGTACGCAACGCGGTTGCGCCAGACGCTCGGTCGCGACGTCGGCATCGCCGTCAACGTCTCGGCGCGGCAACTGCAGCACCCCGAGTTCGTCGACCACGTCGACGCGGCGCTCGAACGCGCCGACCTGCCTGCGGCCCTCTTGACGCTCGAGCTCACCGAGAGCGTTCTCGTCGCCGCCGGCGACCGTGTCGAGCTGCAGCTCACCGCTCTCAAGAAGCGAGGCGTCAAGCTGGCGCTCGACGACTTCGGCACGGGGTACGCATCGCTCGCCTACCTGCAGCGCCTGCCGGTCGACATCGTGAAGATCGACAGGAGCTTCACCGCGAAGATCGACTCCGGGCCAGAAGACCTCGCGTTGCTGGAAGGAATCGTCGGGCTCGGCAAGGCACTCGGCCTCCAGCTCGTCGCGGAGGGTATCGAGCGTGACGCCCAGCAGGGAATCGTGCACGGTCTCGGGTGCGACGGCGCGCAAGGCTTCCACTTCGGTCGTCCCGCACCGGCTGCTGCGGCGACCGAGGCGTTGTCGCGCTCGGCCGCGTCCGCAGCCTGAGCGAATCGTCTAGTCGAGACCGCCGACGTCGAGCACGACCGTCTTCAGGTCGCTCATGTCGAGCATGGTGTAGCGGCCGCCGATTCGACCCCAGCCGCTCTGGGTCCCGGAGGCGCCGCCGAACGGCTCGTGCGCTTCCCAGTAGTCGGTCGAGTCGTTCACCACGACGTTCCCGACTCGCAGGCTGTCGACGAAACGGAACGCGCGCTTGAGATTCGAAGTGTAGACGGCGGCCTGCAGCCCGAGGTGTGAGTCGTTTGCGACGGCCAGCGCCTCGTCGTCGGAACGCACGCGGATCAGGGGGACGATCGGACCGAACGTCTCCTGCTGGTTTATCAGCGTGTCGACGCCGACGTCGGTGACGACGGTTGGCTCGTAGTAGAGGGAAGTGGGGCGATCGCCTGCGCGCGAGCCGCCGAGGACCACGCTCGCACCCTTGTCGAGCGCGTCCTCGAGATGGCGGTCCATCTTGGCGGCGGTCGGCTCGTTGTTCATCGGTCCGACGCGAGTCGTGTCGTCGAATGGATCGCCGAGCCGCCAGTCGGAGGCCGCCTTCATCACCTCGTCCAGGAAGGAGTCGTGCACGCGTTCGTGCACGAGGACTCGCTCGGTTGCGCAGCACACCTGCCCGGCACAGAAGAATCCGCCGAAGACCGCGCCCTGAGCGGCGCGCTCGAGATCGGCGTCCTCACAGACGATCACCGGCCCGTTGCCGCTCGCTTCGATCAGCGAGCGCTTGAGACCCGCGGCTCGCACGATCTTCTCCGCTGTCGGGTGCGAACCGACGAAGCCGACGCAATCGACGCCGGGATGCGTCACGAGCCGCTCGCCGACGTCACCGCCGCCGTAGACGACGTTGACGACCCCATCGGGAAGGCCCGCGTCCGCCATGATCTGCATGAAGTTCGCCATCGCAATCGGCGTCCACTCGGAAGGCTTCATGACGATCGTGTTGCCGACCGCGATGCCGGGAGCGATCAGCTCGACCGGGATCAGCGTCGGGAAGTTCCAGGGCGTGATTGCCGCGTAGACGCCGTTCGGCTTCCGGAACGTGAGGATCCGCTTGTTCGGGTCTTGCGACGGAATGATCGCCGTTTCCATTCGCTTCACGTCTTCAGCCGCGATGCGAAAGTTCTCGGCGGTCTCGTCGATGTCGCCCAAGGCCTCGGCTGCGTACGGCTTTCCCTGCTCGAGCGAGAGCTCGCGCGCGAAGGCCTCGCGACGCTCGACGATCAGGTCGGCGATCACATGGCAGATCTTCGCCCGCTCCCAGGCGGTGAGTGCGGCCCACTTCGGCTGCGCCGCCCGCGCCGCCGCGACTGCGCGGTCGACGTCGTCGACACTTGCATCGGGCGCTTCGGCGAGCGTCTCGCCCGTGACGGGGGAGACGACGGCGCGAGCACTTTCGCCTGTCGAGGCGGCCCATTCTCCACCGATGAAGTTCTCGAGCGTGCGGACCGTCACAGCCATTCTCAGACCTCCAATTTGATCGCCTGGAGCTCGTGCTCGAGCTCGGCCAGCTCGCGTCCTCCTGCCATCAGCCGAACGAGCTCGTCGCGGTCGATCTGCGACTTCTCGTACGTGCCGAGACTCTGGCCGCGATTCAGGATCACGAACCGGTCGCCCACAGGATATGCGTGATGCGGGTTGTGCGTGATGAAGATGACGGCGACGCCGCGTTCGCGCGCCTGCAGGATGTACTTGAGCACGACGCCTGCCTGCTTCACGCCGAGCGCCGAGGTGGGCTCGTCGAGGATCAGCACGCGCGCTCCGAAGTAGACCGCCCGCGCGATCGCGACCGACTGACGCTCGCCGCCCGACAGCGTGCCGACCGTCTGGTCGGGGTCGCGAATGTCGATTCCCATCTCGCTCAATTCGCGGCGCACGATCCCCTTGGCCTTCGCCGCGTCGAACCACCGAAACGGCCCGTAGCCCTTCCTCGGTTCGGCGCCGAGGAAGAAGTTCCGCCAGATCGACATCAGCGGCACCATCGCAAGATCCTGGTAGACGGTCGCGATGCCCTTCGCGCGCGCGTCTCGCGGTGATGCGAACTCGACCGGCTCGTTGTCGACGAGCAGGCGCCCGTCGTCCTGGCGGTGGACGCCCGAGAGGATCTTGATCAAGCTCGACTTGCCCGCACCGTTGTCGCCGAGGATGCACGTCACCTCGCCCGCGTCGACGTACGTCGAGATGTCGTTCAGCGCGACGATATTCCCGTAGTACTTCGAGATGTGGTCGGTTTCGAGCAGGTGGGCCATGGTCATCTCGCTCTCTGGGCTCTGCTGCGGATCCACGTGTTCAGAAGGACTGCAGCGAACAGGATCCCACCCTGGAACGTGAACGTCCAGTTGCTGTCCCACTGCGCATCGACGATGCCGAGCTGCACCATGCCGAGCATTGCGGCGCCGAAGAAGGTGCCGA
>Ga0307312_10000832_pt1 | contig 15182 bp, 13 predicted proteins | sample ER_DNA_202_FD_194489 | JGI IMG/M metagenome (GOLD analysis project Ga0307312, IMG submission 194489) | Bulk soil microbial communities from the East River watershed near Crested Butte, Colorado, United States - ER_DNA_202 | ecosystem: Environmental > Terrestrial > Soil > Floodplain | place...
CGGCGAGGTGTTTCCCGAGGTTTTGACACCGCTATCCTACACGCTAGGTGTCATTGCGGCGGAGTCGGGCTGGCGTGACGCCTATCGCGAGATTGGCATTCTCAGGAAAGGCGATTTCAAGAGCGCTAACCCCGTGATCATCGGGTTGTATGCTGGATATGGCTACCTCAATGTATCGTACTTACGCATGATCGGTGTGCGGGCACCGGGCTCGTCGCCCGAGGCCATCGACGCAACGCTCTTTGGGGAAGGCAATCCGCCGCCCTATGTGCCACGAAAGGACGACAAGAGCCTCCTATCGTCGGTCAAAATTCTCCTGACCGTGCTGAAAGCCCTAGGCACTAGGTCACAGCCGCTTATTGTCGAACAGACGTACAAGATCGTCGCCGATTGGGAGGCAAAATGTCCGCCGCTCGACGCCGACGATGAGGCATTGCTCGGCTACATGCGGGCGTCTCCGCCGATATTCAGACAAGTGTTTTGCAACCACATCATTACGAGTTCGATCGCCGCCATCGTCAGCGGTATTCTCGTGGATAGCGCCAAGGCCGCAGGCGAGCCGGGGCTGGTGACCGACCTGATGGGGGCTGCCGGCGACGTGCTCTCGGCCTCGTATTCGCAAGAACTCTATGAGATTGCCAAGCTTCTGCGTGGCAACCCGGCCGTTTCTGCCGCCTTCGATGCGGGGACTGGCGGCCTCGCGGGGCGCTTGAATTCGCTGCCGGAAGCTGCGGAGTTCAACAAGGCCTTCGCCGGGTTCATTGCGCGCCATGGCCATCGAGGTCCCAATGATTGGGAGGTGTCGTCGAGAACATGGGAGAACACGCCTGAGTTGGCGCTGGTCGCCATCGACCGCATGCGATTCGCCGAGCATGATCTTTCGCCAGCGATAAGATTGCGGGACATGGAGGCGAGGCAGCAAGCCGCTGTCGCAAAGGTTCTTCCTCACGTGAAGCTGCTCGACAAGGGCAACTTCAAAAAGGCTATCAAGGCGCTGCCGCACTGGACGCGTGCCCGCGAGGCGACCCGCGATCGCGCGGTGCGCATGAGCTCAACGGGGAAGCGGGTCTTTCGCGAGCTGGTACGACGCGCCGCCGCCAAGGGCGGCGTCGACGATCCACGCATGGTGGCAATGCTCGGATTTGACGACGAACTGCCGCAATACCTGCGCGATCCCGGCGGTTTCGTTCCAATCATTAGGAAACGTTGGAAGCTGCGCGAACGATTTGCTGCCGTGACACCGCCATTCTTCATCACCTCGCAGGACGATGTACCGAGCATCGAGGAGATGGAAGCTCGTCAGGCAGTCAAGCCCAAGGTGGCTTCCGCCGGGGAGGTACTCAAGGGCGACGGGTGTTCTTCGGGCATCGTGCGCGGCCGCGCCCGTGTCGTGCTCGATCCTTCCGATGCGCAAGGCCTTCAGCCTGGAGACATCCTGGTCGCGCCGCTGACCGATCCGGCCTGGACGCCGCTGTTCCTGCCGGCCGGAGGGGTGGTGGTCAATGTCGGAGCGCTGATGAGCCACGCCGTCATTGTGTCGCGTGAACTGGGCATTCCGTGTGTGGTGGCGGTCGCCAATGCCACGAACAGAATCGCGGATGGCAGCATGCTCGAGGTGGATGGGGCGGCCGGCACGGTGACGATATTGGGCAATGCTTAGCTCGATGCCTCGCAGACGCGTTTCATTCCTGATCGTGCGCGTACTTGGTGGGACCGAAGCTGAAATAGGCCGCAACAAGATCGAGGACCGCGTTTACGGGCGCACGCGGTTGACGCAGTCATTGCGAAGCGATCACCGGAAGCTTTGCAAACTGACTTCGAACCGTATTTCCGGCTGCTGAGAAACTGGGTTGTCCGTTTTCGACCCGATTGACGACTTCGAAGCCGCCTTTGTTCGCAAAGAGGTCACCGTGACGCAGCGTTTTGTCATCCTCGATTTTGATGCTTGCGAGTCCAATCACATCCTTGCCATTGCAGGTGCATCCCGCAACCAATTCCTTTCGGTAGCGAAACGCATTGGGCAGGGAGGCATAAGGCTTTCCATCGTTCGATGACGCGCCATCGATGGAGTTTCCCGTAAATATTTTTGTTTCACTGGCCGGACAAAGATTTTTGCAGCCCTCGGCAGCGCTTTGTTTGTCCTGCGATGAAGTCGGAAAATATCGTCCATCGCAGGTCCGGACACAGAATGCGTTTTGGCCGGTAGCTTCGGTCGAACGGGGCCTCACCGTGATCCGTGGCGGAAATTGCAGAGTTGGATTTTCGCCGTAGGCTAAAGCCATCGACGAGGAGGTCTGCGATTGGGACGAGGTCTGCGATTGGACCGCAACTCTGCCGGTCATGTTTTCGTAGGCGTCTTCCGCTCCTGCATTGAAAGCCCAGGCGAGACCCGCAATCGCCACCGCCAAAACGGTCGCCGATCTTGCAAAAGCAGTCACGACGGGACATCTAGCTTGACGGTAAGCCGGACCACATTCGCGGCAACATGCTGCCGGTAGCGGCGAATGACATCATCTCCGGACGCGCCGGCCATCAGATTTGCGGTCGCCTCGAATGCAGCATCCACCTTCTCAGAGACCATCAGATGGACTTCATGAAGGGCGTCGCCGCCACCCAACATCAACTTCATCATCCGGAGTGCAATGACGCCACTCGACTCTATCGCTAACATCAGAAGTGGATTTGATCATTGCACCTGTCCGCGACTTACGCAGTACAATCGTCGATGACCAAGATAGTTCCTCGGATAATCGCTACACCGCAAACCTCCGTATAACTCCTCGATCCCTTTCGATATCGGAGGCTTACCTACGTACAATTGAGCCGTCAATTTCAGTCGTTTTAGCCTCGCTGCAATGAGGACCGGTCCTTGCGTCTGCAATGTCTATTCGATTACCCCAATCACCCGGGAGTCTCCACATGAACACCCTCACGAGGATCCGCGCTGCTGGCTACTTGATCATGCTGGCGTCCGCCGGGACGCTTTCCGTCCCGCCTATAGCGAATGCGGAGGGCGATGCGGCGGCCGGCGAAAAAGTGTTCGCCCATTGCGCCCCCTGCCATTCGACCAAGCCGGGTGAAAACAAACTCGGACCGTCGTTGGCCGGCGTGTTCGGCCGCAAGGCCGGGACGGAGCCCGGCTTTAGCTATTCGTCGGCACTGAAGACGCAGAACATCACCTGGGATGAAACAAGCTTGAATGAATGGCTCCAGGGCCCCGGCAAGTTCGTCAAGGGCACGAAGATGATCTACTCCGTGCCGGACGAGAAAGACCGCCAGGACGTTATCGCCTATCTGAAGACGTTGAAATAACGTGCCGGCAGGATTGCCGTTCTCCGCAGCGAGGACTCCTGGGATTCCGCACCGAGGCTGACGAGGCGACCAAAGTTGAGCGGCGCTGTCCCGAATGCGTCGCGATGATCGCGCAGACCGGCGATCACCTCAGCGAACAATTCGATGGCAGCGGGTGAGGGCGCTGCATATTTTCGTCATCGCGAGGAGCAAGGCGACGAAGCAATCCAGTTTTACGGCTGTATTTTGCGACAAATCAGTGACCGTTCTTCGCATGACGCCCGGCGAGCCGCCTCTTCTCAAGCGGCGACGATCGAGCGCCGGGTGCTCTCGACGATAGCCACGACCTCGGCCCGCTCGGCCGCCGGGACCGCGAACTTGTCGAGCGTCTGCGCCACATCGTCCATGAACGCGCCCCACTCGCCCGGTGTGATGCGCAGGTGCCGGTGCGAACTCTCCATGTCCTTGCCGGTGTATTTCTGCGGACCTCCGGCAGCCCAGCACAGCATTTCGGTAACAAGGTATTTGAAGCCTGCCGGCGGTACCTTGTGGTGTGCATCGTCGACCAAGGGATTGGCGTTGAGCCGCGGGTCGGCCATCACACGGTCGATGAGGTCGTCTACGACGGTCGCGATGCTGTAGACACCGCCGAGGCGTTCGTAAAGGTTGAGCGAATCCTGCGTGGCCATTGGCGCGTCCTCCTTCTGCTCTGGTCAACTGTCCTGGAACCCCAGATCCGGCCCAACGGATTGCCATGATTGAGCTTGGCCGCCTCAACCCTCGCGGGCGTTGTACGCTCGTTGATCATTGGAGTCTGTACAAGATTGATCACTCAACACGTTTGAGGCACGCCCTCAGCGTCTTTCCACCTGCTTGTCGGTTGGCCCAGTGATGGCGGTACTGGCTCCCGACCAGAGTGCTTATCCGCCTCATCGGCACTGACGAGGCGCGAGTAGCCCGCCACAGCAAGACTACTAGCGGCGCGCGGTCATTCCGGCATGCCGGCAATCCGGAACGCTTCTGCGTATAATTGAATATCTTTGGGTCGACGAAGGCGCGACCTGCTTATAAACTTCGAGATGCGCTGGGTGGGATTGATTTGTCGCACGACCGCCCAGGCCTGTCGCGCTTCTTCAACCCGTCCGGCCATCGCATGGCATGACATCATGATGCGATGCGCGCCTACAAAATTAGGGTTTTGCTGCACAGCAATTTTCGCCCATAAGAAGGCGTCCTCGTATCGACCAGCCAGGAAATGCGCACTTGCCATTCCGGTTTGGGCCAAAAAAATACGAGGATCGAGAGGACTCATCCGTAAACCGATTTGGAATTGTTCGATCGCGGCATCTCCCTCACCAAGATTAAGCTGTACCAAACCGTACCAAATTCGTGCGACGGCAAGATTTGGATCGAGGCTTATAGCCCGCGCCAGGAGCAGCGCTCCCTCTTCCATTTCTTCTCCGAGGAGGGCGAGGACGTTCCCAGCTGTTGCCAGCACCGTCGGATCGCCTTTATCAAGTTCAAGGGCCCGTGTTGCCAGTCGTCGAGCCTCAGCCACATCTTCAGCACCAACACCGCCCCAGAAAAACGACCTTTGGACAAAGCAGTTTGCCCCATGCGCGACAGGGGCTGCGAAGTCGGGATCAAGATTGCTGGCAATCTGCGTAAGTTTAAACGCCTCTATATTTCCGTCTCGCGTATAGCGATAAAAACTTGCCAGGGCGCGAAGATAATAGTCGTAAGCCTGAAGGCTTTCGGTCGGTTTGCGCTTTGCGCGCTCGATTTCGGCGCGTTCGAGCTGAGGGGAGATCGCGCCGATCACGCTCGTCGTCACGCGATCCTGCAGATCGAAAATATCTTCGAGTGTACTGTCGTATCGGTCTGCCCAGATGTGATTACCCGTCGCGGCATCAACGAGCTGCCCGGTGATGCGAACGCGATGGCCAGACTTTCGGACGCTGCCCTCGAGTACGTAACGGACGCCGAGTTCGCGCCCGACCTGCTTGATGTCGACAGCTTTGCCTTTGTAGGTGAAGCTGGAATTGCGCGCGATCACGAACAGAGTTTTCGAGCGCGACAGCCCCGTGATGATGTCTTCCACCACGCCGTCGGCGAAATATTCCTGCTCCGGATCGGAGCTCAGATTGGTGAAGGGGAGAATCGCGATTGAGGGTTTATCGGGCAGCGTCAGGGCTGGCTTCGGCGGTTCTATCGGGTTGTCGGCGGTTGCCGCGCCTGCGGGCCCCTGCGCTTCCTGCACTGAACCAACGAAACGGAAGCCCTTGCGCGGCAGCGTCTTGATCAGGCGCTGTTCCTCGCCGGAATCGCCGATTGCGTTGCGGGCGACATTCAGGCGGGTGGTCAGCGCCGCATCCGAGACGATCCGCCCGTTCCAAATGGCGTTGATGAGGTCATCCTTGCTGACGACGCGCTCCCTGTTGCGGATCAGGTAGTCGAGCAGGTCGAATACCTGTGGCGCGACGGAGACGACGTCCGCGCCGCGATGCAGCTCGCGCCGATCGGTGTCGAGTGCGTAGTCCTCGAACAGATAGCGCATGCCGTCAATCCCTTGGCTGCCTTCCGACAGTCGGCGCTCTAGCACCGGTTGCAACATAAACAATAAGCCGCCGGTTAAAAAAATGTAAGCCGAATGCCGATGCGATCAGCCCTTGGGAGGGACCACCTGACCGCGCAGCTCGCACGCGGGATGGGATTGCGTGTGCACGTTCACGTACCATTCGCCCGCCGCGAATTGCTGTGCCTGCTCGGGCGTCAGCGTGGCTTGCCCGCTTATCGGATTTCCGGGCGCGGTGCCCCGTTCGGCCAGCCAGACCACCACCGGTCCGCCCTTGCCCGGGGGGGCCGGGCCGTGGAAATGCGCCAAAGTGACCGCGCTCGACAGCCCACTATACGGGATGTTCCAGGTGACCACCCGGGTTGCCGGGTCATAGGTGAGCTCAACCTCTCCCGTACCGCTCGTCGCCACTGGCGGCACGCATTGCTCGCCGGCCAACGGAAACTTGAAGGAGTCGGCCCGCGCCGGGCCGGTCCAGGCTGTTCCGATCAGGGAGGCGGCAAGAACGAGGACTCGCCGAGAGATTGTGGTATTCATGATCGCTCTCCCACCGTGCTGACCCCCACGAAGCGCCGTAGATGATACTACATGCCGATATCTTGTCATTTCAAGGTTCACCCCAGCTCAACGTCCTTTGTTGGTTGGAGAAAGCCATGGCATAAAGTTAAACGCTCTGGATCGGCGGACCCTGTGCAAGGGCACGTCGCTTTGCGTCCGAGTCTGCTCGTTGCCGGGGTCGCATCCGGCGCGGCGTGCGAGCCGCTTGTCACATAGCCGCAGGAGCAAATGCAAACTTGGGACAAGCTCGATGTCGCATGTATCGATCCGCGCACGGCTGATCTTCCTCTCGGTGCTGTTGCTTGTGATCCTCGCCGTGTCTTCCGCGCTGCTGATACGAGAACTGATGCGCCACTCGCAAAGCCTTGCCGAACAAGCGCGGCTGGTCTCCATTGTCCGCACCGCCACCACGGCGAGCAAGCACTTCGGCGATCTGAAGTACTGGTTGACCGATCTGGCCATCACCCAGCTCACGCGCTCCCAGCAAAATGCCGCCGACGCCAAGGCGCGTCTGGATGCGGATCTGAAGGCGATTGCCGCGGTCCATCCTGAGGGCGTCGCCGCCATCGGACGCGAAGTCGAGACCCTGACCGATTTGGCGCGTCGTGCGGGCGAGGCTTACTCGGGCGACGACAGTGTTGAGGGCAACGCGCTGCTGGCGCAGGCGCGAAGCCGCATCCTCAATATCGACGACGAGATCGACAAGATCGTAGCTCGGGTCGAGCAGCAGGCCCTGGCCGGGCGCGATGCGTCGGCGCGCCAGGCTGAACGCGTGGTCGAGCTCGCGATCATCGGCGGCATGGTTGCCCTGGCGGTCGCGCTCGGCCTGACCGCTTATATCGTGCGCTCGATCACCGTTCCGCTAAAGAGGCTGGAAGGAAGCATGGCGGCGATTACGCGCGGCGAGCTCGACGTCGAGATACCGCGGGCAAGTGCCCATGAGATCGGGGCGATGACGAAAGCACTTGGCATGTTGCGCGACAGTCTGATCGAGCGGGACCATCTGGAACGCGAACGGCGGCGCGCCGACGCCGAGATCCGCCGCGCGCGCGACGCCGCCGAGGCGGCGCTGCGCGAGTTGAAGGCGGCGCAGGCCAATCTGATCCAGGCCGAGAAGATGGCATCGCTCGGCCAGCTCACGGCCGGGATTGCGCACGAGATCAAGAACCCGCTTAATTTCGTCAACAATTTCTCGGCGGTCTCCGCTGAGCTGATTTACGAATTGCAGGAGGCACTTCGCGGCGCATCTCTCAACGACAAGCTGCGGACCGAGATCGGCGACATCACCGATACATTACGAGGCAACCTCGAAAAGATCGTGCAGCACGGCAAGCGCGCCGATGGAATCGTCAAGAACATGCTGCTGCACTCGCGCCATGGATCGGGCGAGCACCGGCGTGTCGATGTCAACGCGCTCGTCGAGGAAAGCCTCAATCTGGCCTATCACGGAGCGCGGGCCGAGAAACCGGGATTCAATGTCACTCTGGAGCGCTCGTTTGATCCGGCCGCGGGCGAGGCCGTGCTTTTCCCGCAAGAGATGACGCGGGTGCTGCTTAACCTGATCTCGAACGGCTTCTACGCGGCGACCAAGCGCAAGGCGGACGCGAGTGGCGGTTACGAGCCCACCGTCATTGCCGCGACCAAAAACCTCGGCGACAGCATCGAAATTCGAATCCGCGACAACGGCACCGGCATTTCGCCCGAGGTGAAGGAAAAGATGTTCGATCCGTTCTATACGACAAAACCCGCCGGCGAGGGAACCGGCCTCGGCCTCTCGCTGAGCTACGATATCGTCGTTAAACAACATGGCGGGTCTATCGAGGTCGAAACGAAACCAGGCGAGTTCACGGAGTTTCGGATCATTTTGCCCCGCACAGCAGGCTCCCTTTCCGGATCCTGAGAGCCTGGCCTAACGAAGCTCGTCATGCCCGGCCTTGCCGCCTTCGCTAAAGCTACGGCGGCCTAGCACCGAAAAGCCCGCCGAAGCCTCGGCGTAGACGGGTGCCGGGCATCCACGTCCTTGCTGGACTAAGCAAGAAAGACGTGGATGACCGGGACGTCTAGCGCGAAGACGCGCTTCGCGCTTTTGCCTGGCCGTGACGATAACGAGAATCGTCTTCAACCGGTAGGGAAAAACCTGAAAACGTTGGATGCATTTTGAGTCAGACTCTGAGGACGACATGATCGTTGCTGTATCGTGGTGGCCAACATGGAGAAGCAGCGGCCAGGCGATCACGGCCGATCGCACCCCGTTCTCAGTCGCCGTCCCGAAATTTTGCGATCAGCGGCCCCAACAGATTGGAAAAATCATCACTCCAGGGATGTTCGCCCGGCGCCGGCGTCTGCAATTCCCAGTCTTTCAACAGACCGAAATCGTCATCGTTCCTTGCCAAAATCATGACGGTCGAAAACTTGATCATTGGGTCGCCACCGGAAACCTCGTCTTCGTCGTACAGCCTTGCGACCAGTTTTTCGCTCGCCGCTGTCGCGGTCACCACCTCTTTCAAGTCGAGGTGATGGTTGGAGATGTGCGTGATGATGATGCCGCCGGGATTGAGCCGTGACAGATAAATTCGCAGCGCCTCCCGGGTCAGCAAATGAACCGGAATCGAATCCGATGAGAAGGCGTCAACGACGATCACATCATAACGTGCATTCGTTGCATCGGCGATCGTCAGCCGTGCATCGCCGAGAACGATGTTCGCATCCGGTTTGCAATCCCGCAGGAAGGTAAAGCGTCGGGGATCCCGAGCGATACGGATGACCTCGGCGTCGATTTCATAATAATCAAGATGGTCGCCTGGCTTCATAAGACAGGCAATCGAGCCGGCGCCAAGACCGATAACCGCGGCGTCGATGGGCGCTTTCTTCTTGTCCTGCACGGCGTCGATCGCTTCCGCGATCGGGGAATCGGGATGGTAGTAGGTCGACAGTTCCGGCCGGCCGGTGACCGGCCTGCCGTCGTCGGTGGTCAATCGCTGCGCCCCGTGCAACTCCATGCCATGGCGCAACACGCGGAAGCGGCCGTCCGGCGTCACCTCGATCTTGTGGACGCCAAAGAAGCTGCGCACCGTCTCGAGGTTCCTCGCATTCGGCGGGTAAGTTCGAGTTATCACGAAGACAGCGGCAAACAGCACGGCGAGCCGCAATGGCAAGTTACGGACGGCAACTGCACAGGCGACCAGGACAACTACGGCACCCCAGACGATCCAGTTATAGGGTGGAATGACCGAGAAGCCTTGGTGCAGCCCGGGCAGCGCGACGATCACAACAAGCCCAACCAGCATGACAATAAGCCTGGCTTCCTTTTGCTTCGGCCAGCCGAGCCCGGGCCGCGCCAGCGCGGCCGCAACCACCAGAAGCGGGTATTCCGCGATCCATGAAAAGATACGGGGAGCGATCAGGCCCGAGAAAATTCCACCGAGCACGCCACCCAGCGACATGCAGAAATAGAACCGCGTGAGATAGGCAGCTTGCGGACGCGTGGCGGCCATCAAGCCGTGGCATATCATCGCCGTAACGAAGAACGTCAGCAGGTGGAGCGCAACATCGACGGTCAGCCATGTGCGGATATCGAGCGCTAGCGTCAGCACGAGCAGAGCCAGCAAGAACGGCTGGAGCTTGATCCAGATGGCTTCTCGGACAAACCTGCGCTGGCTGAACACCAAGATGAAGCTGATCAAGTAGAGCGATAAAGGAAGCACCCAGAGAAATGGCGCCGCAGCGACATCCGCCGTGATGTGAGTTGTCGCCGCGATCATCAATGCTGACGGCACGAAGGCGAGCGCCACCCAATAGGCCATGCGACCGAACACCGGGGCGGCTTCTGTCGACTGCGCCCGCGGCAAAACCGCCTCGCCTTCGCGGCGGAAGAACACCAAACCTCCACATAACGCGATCAGCGCGATAAGCAGGTAATAGCCGGAGCGCCAGATGCCGCCTTGGAAGCTCAGAGTTGAAAATGGTTCGGCAGCGAACGGGTAGGCGAATAATGCCAGGAGGCTTCCGATATTGCTTGCCGCATAAAGAAAATAGGGATTTTCAGCCTGTGCAAGACCGGCGCGAGCGAACCAGGCTTGCAGCAGCGGCCCGTTGGCGGACAGCGCGAAGAAGGGAAAGCCGATGGAAACACTGAACAGGCCGAGCAAAAACAATTGCTCGCGGTCGGCTGGCGGCAAGCCCCAGCCCTTGGCAATGGCGACGGGGAGAAAAACGGCTCCGCCCAGCATCACCGCGAGGTGGATGAGCAAAGCGAGCGGACCACGTACAAAGCGGGTCAGAATATCGGCATATGCGTAACCGAGCAGCAGGATGCCTTGAAAGAATACCATGGCCACGGACCATACCGATGGCGAGCCGCCAAACTGCGGCAACACCATTTTCGTGAACATGGGCTGCACGGCGAATAACAATGCCGCACTGAGGAAGATCGCCGCAGTATAGATCGGAATGATCAAAACTGACGCACTATTTGTCTTGACGGGCGTGGCTTCGCTCCGGCTGCTCGCAGACATTCGTGCCACTCTGATAATTCCTTCCCGACTTATTTCTAAAGAGTGACCCTATCGCGTGCAAGCTGACCGTCGAATGAACAATATACGGATGGCTCTGAAAATAAGCCGCTCAATTCTTGAACTCAATAACGTTTGGGATTCGGGAGTAGATCGATTTTGGGCCCCGCCAGTTCAACTCCGTGGGGTGATCCGTTGCTGGCGAGCCGCCAAGTTATTTCGGCGATAAGGAGCCCGGTACTGACGCGCTGGCGAACAGCCGCGGGGGCTTGCCATCTGCCAATGCGCTTGGCCTCGGCGAAATTTGACCTAAGGAAGAGAAACGCGCACAGTACCCAACGCGGTGCAGCCGGAAGTGCTGGTGGCCGTCAAGAGAATGGCAAACCCGGCCATGCTTCCCAAGGCTGCACGACAACCCGGGAGGTGGAACATGCCGCTCTACATGTATCAGGCAGCCTACACTGCAGAATCTTTAGCCGCCCAGCTCAAGAAGCCGGAGAACCGAGTTGAAGCCGTGGGCCGTTCTATCTGCGAGGCCGTCGGGGGCAAGCTCGTTGGTGGCTGGTATTGCTTCGGGGACTACGATCTCGCCATCATCGCCGATGTCCCGAACAATGAGGCCATGGCTGCCATCGCGCTGGCCGTTGCCGCAGGAGGCGCTGTCAAGTCCGCCAAGACCACCGTGCTGATGACCGGGGCCGAGGCGGTAGCGGGCATGAAGAAGGCCGACGCGGTCGCCAAGGTCTATAAGCCTGCCCGTTAGGCAAGTCGTCGGGTGCGACCTCGGCCCGGTGGCAAATAGCCTTCGATGGAACGAACTTCCTCCAGCCCCTGATTGAACGCGGCCACAAGGCGAGCATGTCGGCCGGGTGAGGGGATGCGAAGGAAGCCGATCGCCCGCGGCCCCTCTGCTGCGGGTGATCGCAGGGTAGCGCGTCGGTTGCTCAACGGGTGGATCGCCCGGGTCGGCGCCCCCAAGATTCGATCAACAAAACAGGCTGCGCTTTCGAACGATCCTCGCAAGTCTGGTCCAAAGCGAACGAAGCCGTCCCTGCTTAACGTTCGCATCAAGCCGATGAATAAGCTCCAGTCGTTCCCGTGCCGCCCGATCGAGACCCACAATGACTTCCTGGCGCTCATCGCATACCTTTTGCAAGGTGACCACCTTGCCCTCCAGCACCGCGATGCGTGCCAGCAACTCGCCGGATCGCGCGTCGGTAGAAGTTGTTCGGGACTGCTGAATGAATTCTTCCAGATGCCCGGTAACATCAAGATCGCGCAAAGATCGTCCGGTGCGCTCGATCATGTCAGCCGAACAATAGTGCTGGACGAAGTAGCTGATGATGCCTGCCGCTACAGTGGGGGAGATATGATGATTGTCATGTTCGTAGGGGTCGATAAAATAATTGGCCACGAGTTCGTAGCTCGGGAAATAGAACAGGCGCCGACCCACATCTTCCTGATGATTGCGCAAAAACTCGTCAAGCGCCGCGCGCACAATCGCCTTCGAAGCACTGTTGGCGGTTAACGCGGAGACCGGCCGAAACGTCAGCTGGAGAGGAACCGGCGAGACCGTAAATATGATCCTCATGTCCGGGACATGTCGCGCGCGCAAGCGCTCGATGGTCTCCAGCCATTGCAGTGTTTGCGCCATTGTCTCCACCCGAAAGACATGGCGCTCGGGATCGAATTGATCGACCGGCAGCGCACGCCATAACGGTTCTCCCGTGACTCGGTCGTACCAGACTTCCGACAATCCCAAAGTGAGAATGAGGACGTCGGTCGCCAGCAAAGTGTCTCGCACCAGTTGCCGCCGTGCCTCGGACGCTTCGAAGACTTCTTTGTTGTTGTCGATCCAGAGTACAGCCTTGTCGTCAAGCTCGCCAAACGCCCACCGGAATTGCTGAGCAACGACGGCGGGGCTCTCCAACTGTGAACCAAACCGCAGCAACGCATTGTAGGGGGACTGTGGCATCGACTTGTTGAAGCCATGCTCCGCCAGCCAAAGAATGAAATATCTGGCGAAGCAACTGCCGATCGCAACCACTCGCGTCGCGGGGGAAATCAGGGGTTCGGCGGGCAACCAGCCGTCGCCCAAAGCCTCCATGCCCAGGGCGCTGAGTTGCGTCTTGTCAGGCAAACGGCGATAGCTCGAGCCCTTGTACCAGCGAGACACGTTTACCGTTGACCTCAGGCTGTCGTCGATGAACCATTCGACCAACTCCCGCCTCGCTCGTTCGGCATCGGATTGCGCGCGTTGTGTGGCGTCTGTCATGGCGATGCTTCCGGCCCGACCAAAAATGGATCCGCCAGGGATCACAGAAGTCTATACAGGAGAGCCGCCTTTCCGTCACGGCTCCTTTCCCTGTCCTATGCGGTGTTGAGCTTTGGTGGCTTTCTCGGAATTGGGGACGACCACTATCCGCTGCCCTGGCAGTCGTTGAAATACGACACCAATCTTGGCGGCTACCGCACCGGCGTTACTGAAAGTCAGCTCAAAGGAGCGCCGAAATACAGTAACGACAATGCCTGGAACTGGAACGATCCGGCGAGGGCTCGTTCGGTGAATGACTATTACGGCGTCGCTATCTAAAGAGACCAGGGCCCGCTTTACAGCGGGCCCTTTTCTTCGCTTGCGAGCAACGCAAGCCGCGCTTTTTCAAAGCTGGCAGCGAAACGAAGCTCGGATTGTTTCCGCGGCCTGCACCGGTGGCCATCAATGAGAAACGGCCCAGCGGGCGAGCAGGGCCGTTTCCCAGGATCGAGTCTGCTCAGCAGCGCCCTTGCTTCCAAAGGCCTGGGGGGCAGCCCCGACCATGCCAGCCGACTTTTCGCCCTCGGCTCCATCCGAATGCGCGGCCATACCCTCTGCCCCAGGCATGACCGTGACCGTGGCCAAACTTGGCGAGAATCACAGAACTGTCGGTTCCGTCGATGACCGAATGTACAGGAGCAATCGGCATGGCTGACACAGAGAATGCCGGCATTGCCACAAGTGCACAGGCGGCAAAGCCGATCAACATTGGGCGTTTCATTGGCGTCTCCCTTCGCAGCCGCGATAGCGGCGCCTCAGGATAATACCGCCGCCTTGCAAGGGTTCCCGATGCTGGCGCCTAAAGAAGGGCCACGAAGAGGATCAGCTTCGCGAATTGGGTAAATCTACCTCGACATCACTTCATAGACCCTGATGCTCGATATGAACGGATTGCTTTGTGCCATCTTTTCTGCGTCTTCAAGGCTGCTGGCGCTCACGATCGTGAAGCCGGTTATGGATTCAGGTCCCAACGGCAAGTCCCTGGTTCCTGCTTTCGAGATTTCTCGACCACGACTGAAATGACCCCCCATGTCGATGATTTTGTCTTTCATTGCCTCGAACCACTTGCCCCAGGCTGTCATGATGTCCGGCGTGGGCTTTTCAAATCCGTAGTGCAACAAAACAAACTTCTTCATGGTCTTCTCCTCGATGTTGGTTGAGACGCGATCCGGGATTCTCCAGATGATTCCCGACGCACTGCCGCTTACGTCGCTATCATCACCCCACGCCTGCGTTCCGCCAGGTCGAACAGTTGCGGCAACTTGCGAAGGAGGGTTGCCGAGCCGCTAACCTTGGCGCGTTTCGCTGCCATCGCATCCTCAAGCGACAGGTTCATACTTGCGATCTAGAGCACAGTGTCGAACGGCGCTTGCTGCATCGCCTCGCAGTCGGTGCATCGTTGTCCAACGACCGATGCGTCCTGATGCAATGGCGCCAGTGGCCGATCCCAAACCTAGGTATGGTCTTCTCAACCAAATGTAACGTACCGATTAACCTCCGTACAATGGTCCGGTCCATCTCGATGGGTACGTTTGGAGCGTAACTTGCGTAACTGAACGGCAGGAGAGCTATCTGGAACTGCCATACGGGAAACACCAAGAGGTGAGGCACGAGTCATGGGCTGGATGTTCGACATTGTCGGACGTTTGGTTGCCCGGTTGCAGAAGCCGGACGACCACTATGAGCCGTTGGCTGTTGGCGATTCGACGGCCTTACGCGACACCCTCCGACCCGGCGATGTTTTGCTGGTCGAGGGCAAAGGTCGTATTTCCGGCAGCATTAAATATCTCACTCAATCGACCTGGTCGCATTCGGCGTTGTACGTCGGGCCGATAGCCGGCGCCGCGACCGACGGCGAGCCCCACGTCCTGATCGAAGCCAATATCGACGAAGGTGTGGTGTCGGCGCCGCTGTCGAAATATCTGCACTGTCA
>Ga0307312_10000833_pt1 | contig 15180 bp, 12 predicted proteins | sample ER_DNA_202_FD_194489 | JGI IMG/M metagenome (GOLD analysis project Ga0307312, IMG submission 194489) | Bulk soil microbial communities from the East River watershed near Crested Butte, Colorado, United States - ER_DNA_202 | ecosystem: Environmental > Terrestrial > Soil > Floodplain | place...
CCACGGTACGGACCGGCGCGCGCTCGGACAGCGACGCCGCGATGTCGCGCGCCGCGACCAGCGTCGTCATGGTGCGATGCGCCAGCGCCGGTCTCTCGGTTGGATAATCGATGCGGTAATGCGCGCCACGGCTTTCGCGCCGTGCCCATGCCGACGCCGCGACCAGCAACGCCGTTGTTGCCATGTTGCGCAGCGCGATATTGGCGGTATCCCGTTCGATGCCTGCGAACGCACGAACGGCCTCCGCCAGCCGGTCACCATGGCGGATCACGCCGAGATGCGACGTCATCATCGCCCGAAGGCTTTTCTCTTCCAGTGCAGGCATGGCGCAGTCTTGCTGATCCATTGAGGTCGCCGGCAAACGGGCGGGCGCAGCGATGGGGCTGCCGCCGATATCTTCCGCGATCCGTGCGGCATAGACCACGGCCTCGAGCAGGGAGTTCGACGCCAGCCGGTTGGCGCCGTGCGCGCCGGTCGAGGACACTTCGCCACCGGCCCACAGGCCCTTCAGCGACGTGCGGCCGCGCGCATCAACCGATATGCCGCCCATGTGATAGTGCGCAGCCGGCGCCACCGGGATCGGCTGTTTCGCCGGATCGATGCCGGCGGCCATGCAGCTTGCATAGACGGTCGGAAATTTTTCGGCGAAATGCGCGCCGAGCGCCTTGCGCGCATCGAGGAACGCGCCACGGCCGGCTTCCATCTCAGCGAACACGCCGCGTGCCACGACGTCGCGCGGCGCAAGTTCAGCGAGGGGGTGCCGCGCCGGCATGAAACGCTCGCCTTTGTCGTTGATCAGCGTGGCGCCTTCACCGCGCAAGGCTTCGGTCGCGAGCGGCGCCGGATCGCGCCCGACCATGATCGCGGTGGGGTGAAACTGCACGAATTCCGGATCGGCGATAATTGCGCCGGCGCGGGCGGCGATCGCAAGTCCGAGCCCGCTGGCCTCCGCCGGATTTGTCGTCACGGCATAGAGATGCCCGATGCCGCCAGTCGCGAGCACCACCGCGCGCGAGGCGATGGTCACCGGCTTTGCGGTGGCGTTGCCGACTCTGCGCAATTGAAGCCCGGTCACCGCGCCATCCAGGGTCAAAAGCTCTTCGGCGACATAACCTTCGATCACCCGGATCGAGGGCGTTCTCCGCACGGTTTCGATCAGCGCTGACATGATCGCCCTGCCGGCCATGTCGCCGCGCACATGCACGATGCGCCGCGCTGAATGCGCAGCCTCCCGTCCGACTGCGAGCTTGCCTTCGAGGTCGCGATCAAAGGGAACGCCGTAATGCAAGAGGTCATGGATACGCGCGCCGGCTTCGCGCGCCAGTCCGAGTGCTATTTTCTCGTCGACCAGCCCCGCGCCGACCGCGACCGTGTCGGCAGCATGGGCCTCCGCACTGTCGCCCTCGGCAACCGCCGCCGCGATGCCGCCTTGCGCCCATGCCGTCGAGGCACCCTGGCCGAGTGGCGCCGCCGAAATCACGATGACCGGGCGCGGCGCCAGTTTTAATGCGCAGAACAGCCCGGCGAGGCCGCCGCCGATGATGACAACGTCGGTGTTGCGGGTGAGGTCATCCAACATGTCTACTCCCTCCGCTCGTCGTCTCCGCGAAAGCGGGGACGTGGGCGTTGTTGAATTCAATTCTTGAGGTTGATCATTCGCTCGACCGAATGCCGCGCCTTCTCGGCAATCGAGGGGTCGATGGTGATTTCCTCGCGCAGGTAAACCAGGCTGTCCAGAATCTTGGGCAGCGTGATCCGCTTCATGTGCGGACACAGATTGCACGGCCGTACCATTTCGACATCCGGCATCTCGGCCTGGACATTATCGGCCATGGAGCATTCGGTGATCATCACGACGCGCTTGGGATGGTTGTTGCGCACCCAGTTGATCATGTGCGCGGTCGAGCCGGTGAAGTCGGCTTCGGCCAGCACATCGGGCGGACATTCCGGATGGGCGATGATCTGCACCGACGGATCGGCCTCGCGATAGGCGCGCAATTCGTTGCCGGTAAAGCGCTCATGCACCTCGCAGGCGCCCTTCCAGGCGATGATCTTCACGTTCGTCTGTGAAGCCACATATTTCGCCAGATACTGGTCCGGCAGGAAGATCACGGTGGGCGCATGGAGGCTCTCCACCACCTGCACCGCGTTGGATGAGGTGCAGCAGATATCGACCTCGGCCTTCACCTCGGCCGATGTGTTGACATAGGCCACGACCGGCACACCGGGAAAGCGGTCGCGCAACAGCCGCACATCCGCAGCCGTGATGCTCGACGCCAGCGAGCAGCCGGCGCGCGAATCCGGGATCAGAACCGTCTTGTGCGGATTCAGGATCTTCGACGTCTCGGCCATGAAGTGCACGCCGCACTGCACGATGATGCCGGATTTCACCTTGGTGGCTTCGATCGCGAGCTGCAGCGAGTCGCCGCGGATGTCGGCGACGCAATGGAAAATTTCCGGCGTCTGGTAATTGTGCGCCAGGATCACCGCGTCGCGGGTTTGCTTCATTTCATTGATCGCCTTGACATAGGGCGCCATCAACGGCCACTCGACCGGCGCGATCACCTTCTTGACCCGTTCATAAAGATGCGCGGTGGCACGTTCGACCTCGGGGGTCCATTCCAGCGAGGGCATCGGCAGCGCACGCTCGGGCTCGACAGGGGAAACCCGGCTACGCGGCGGGGCGGAATGCCCGTGGCCGATATTTGCGAAGTCGTCGGGGCCGTGGATTGCAACGATCGGCATGGTGGCCTCCTTTGATCCAAATATGCTCCATATGAGTATATTTGGGCTTTGAGAAATCCGGCCCGCGGGCCGGACGGAACTATCTTATGCTCATACTGAGCAAATCAAATATAACACGCCTGGTGCGGCTTCGCTAGATGCTCGCTTAGTCAAATCGTCAGGGCTGCTCGCCTTGATTTGCAAGGCTGCATTGCGACGCGAGATTTTTTCGATGCGCTCGATTGGGATTTTGATGCAGGTGCATTAACTCCCTGTAACGTACCGGTCGGTCCTTCCGAAGCCGGCACCAAGCATCGGGGAATTTGCATGACAATAGCTGCAGGCGACCTCCGTCCGGCACCCGGTACCGGCTATTGGCGCACTCCATTGCTTATTATCATCTGCGGTTGCGCGATCGGCCTGTTGAGCTTCGGGCCACGTTCAAGCCTCGGTTTTTTCGTTCAGCCGATGAGCCGGGAGTTTTCCTGGGGTCGCGACGTTTTCGGCCTCGCGCTTGCGGCTCAAAATCTGTTGTGGGGGCTTGGCCAACCGCTTGCCGGCGCCATCGCCGATCGGTTCGGCGTCTTGCGCGTGATGTGTGTCGGCGCTGTTCTCTACGCCGGCGGTCTCTTCATGATGCGCTACGCGACGACGCCGCTATCGCTGGATATCAGCGCCGGCGTCTTGATCGGCTTCGGACTGTCTGGCTGCTCGTTCAATCTGGTGTTGTCCGCGTTCAGCAAGCTGCTGCCGCTCGAACAGCGCGGCGTAGCGCTCGGCGCCGGAACGGCCGCCGGATCGTTCGGGCAATTCCTGTTCGCGCCGTTCGGCGTAGCGATGATCGACAATTTCGGCTGGCAGACGGCGCTGACGGTATTCGCAGGCATGATGCTGCTGATCGTCCCGCTTTCGCTCGCGCTCGCCACGCCGCCCGCGACCTCGACCAATGTGCCGGCCGCAGACCAGCAGTCGTTCAAGACGGCGCTGGCGGAGGCGTTCGGCCATCGCTCCTATGTGCTGCTGGTGCTCGGTTTCTTCACCTGCGGCTTTCAACTGGCCTTTATCACCGTGCACCTGCCCGCCTATCTGGCCGATCGCGGCATACCGGCGCAGACCGGGGGTTGGGTGATCGCCGCCATCGGTCTGTTCAACATCATTGGCTCGCTCGGCGTCGGCTGGCTGCAAAACAGGTTTCCAAAGCGCTACATCCTGTCGACGATCTATTTCCTGCGTGCGATGTCGATCGTCGCCTTCATCTCGTTCCCGATCACCGCTTTCTCCGCGATCGTGTTCGGCGCCGCCACCGGCCTGACTTGGCTCTCGACGGTGCCGCCGACATCGGCGCTGGTGGCCCTGATGTTCGGTACGCGCTGGTTTTCGACACTCTATGGATTTGCCTTCGTCAGCCATCAGGTCGGCGGCTTCCTCGGCGTTTTGCTCGGCGGTATCGTGTTCGAGAAATTCGGATCCTACGCGCCGCTCTGGTGGCTATCTGTCCTGTTTGGGGTGCTGTCGGCGCTGATCAACCTGCCGATTGTCGAGGCGCCGGTGGCGCGCCCGGTTGCACAGCCGGCCTGATCCGGTAAACATCCCGATAGAAAAAATCGGGAGTTTACCTTGGGAACATTCAAGGCGATCAGGATCGACAAAGCTGACAAAGGCACCGCCGCGGCGCTGACGCAATTCGACGAAGCCGAGTTGATGGAGAGCGACGTCACCGTGCGGGTCGAGTGGTCCGCGCTGAACTACAAGGACGGCCTCGCCCTCACCGGCAAGGCGCCGGTGGTGCGGCGCTTTCCGATGATCGCGGGCGTCGACCTCGCGGGTACCGTCGAGCAGTCGTCGCATCCGCAGTGGAAGGCCGGCGACAAGGTAATCTGTACCGGCTGGGGTTTGGGCGAGACCCATCTCGGCGCTTACGCCGAGAAGGCGCGCGTCAAGGGCGACTGGCTGGTGCGCCTGCCTGAGGGAATGTCGACATGCGAGGCGATGGCGATCGGCACCGCCGGCTTCACCGCCATGCTTTCGGTGCTGGCGCTGGAAAAGCATGGTCTGACGCCAAATCACGGTCCAGTTGTTGTTACCGGCGCTGCCGGCGGCGTCGGCTCGGTCGCGACCGCGGTACTTTCGAAGCTGGGTTTTCAGGTCATTGCCTCAACCGGGCGCCTCACGGAGGCGGATTATCTCAAGGGGCTAGGCGCGGCCGAGGTGATCGATCGCAGCGAGTTGTCAGGTCCGGCGAAGCCGCTGGCGAAAGAACGCTGGGCCGGCGGGGTCGACAGCGTCGGCTCGACCACGCTCGCCAACGTCCTGTCGATGACGAAATACGCCGGCGCCATCGCTGCCTGCGGCCTCGCCGCCGGTATGGACCTGCCGACTTCGGTGGCACCGTTTATTTTGCGCGGGGTGTGCCTTCTCGGCATCGATTCCGTGATGTGCCCGATTGAGCTGCGCAAGACCGCCTGGAGCCGGCTCGCGAGAGACCTGGATCGGACAAAACTAACTGAAATCACTCATGAAATTGGTCTGGATCAGGTCATCGACGCCGGCGCCAAAATCCTCGCCGGGCAGGTTCGCGGTCGAATCGTGGTAAAAATTCTCTGATGGCATTCAGACTTTACCAACCAAGCTGCGCCAATGTTGCCACGGTTCGTATGGTAAGCAGCGGGTAAAGAGACATCAGGCGGTTGCCCGCGGCTCGGTAGGTCGGAGTTACAGCATGCTTGTGCGTTTTGTGTTGGGGGCGGTCACGGCCGGTGCGGTGATCGCGCCCGCTTTGGCCGGGCAGATGATGAATGCCGATGAGGCCCGCAGGTTTGTAGCCGGCAAGATGTTCGCGTTTACGTGCTTCGATGGCACCCGCGGCGCAGGCCGGATCTTCGAGGACGGCGGCGCGGCGGGCGCGGTGCAATTCTCCGGCTCCGGCCCGGTGCGCCACATGCGCCTTCCCGGTAATACGCTCCAGGTCCGCGGCCAGTCTGTCTGCGCCTCGATCAGGGGCCTTCCGTTCGAGCCGTGCTTCAACCTCGACAAGCAAGACGAGCGCAACTTCCGCGGCTCGGTCTCGGGCATGGGTTTCGCCTATTGCGATTTCCGTCGTCAGGGTGCCGCCCAGATGTTGTTGGCGCGGGCGGTGGCGCGGCCCCGTTCGCTGCGTCCGCCGGTGCGGACGGGCTCGGTGGAAGTATCAGCGCACGTAGAGGCCCCGCAACTCGAGAGACCCAGGGTCGAGCCGGTCAAATCCGAGACGAGATCGGAGCTTTCGAGATCGGAAAGCGTTCCGGAGCTGCGCCGCTCCACCGACTGATCAGCGCCCGCGATTGGCCTGTCCTAACCAACCTTGAACAGCACCTTGCCGCGATTTTTTGATGCCACTGCCACCGCCTCGGCAAGCTCCGAAAAACGGTAGGTGCCGGCGATCGGCGCGCTGATCGCCCCTGACGCGACCAGCGGCGTAAGGCGATCGTACATCTCCGTGATCTGGTCGGGGGTTGCGCTGTTGAACCAAGTGGCCAGCCAGAAACCGCGTATTGAAATGTCGCGGAAAATAAGGTGCGTCGCGGGAACGACGGATGGTTTGCCGCTAATCGTGCTGTAGAACACGTGCACGCCCTTCTCGGCGAGACAGCCGAGCAGGTTCGTCGTCGACGTGTCGCCGACGCCATCGACCGCAAGGGCAATGGGTGCCTTGCCGGTCTCGGCGGCAACCCGTTTGCCGAGATCCGGGCCATCGACAAGCACGACGTCACCGCCGAGCGCCTTGAGCTCGGCGACGACATCCTCGCGCCGCACGACATTGACGGTCTTCAAACCAAGCGATTTCGCGATCGGAATCAGCGCCCGCCCGACGCCGGAATTGGCGCTGTTCTGGATCACCCAGGCTCCCGATGCCGGGGCAACGAAGTCGGTCAGCAGCAGATATGCGGTTGGCGGATTGATGCCGAGCATGGCGAGCTGATTGACATCGCCGTTCGGCAGCGGCCGAAGCCGGCTCGCATCCACCCTGATCCGTTCCGCCCACGCCGGCGCGGGATAGGGCACCAGGGTGCGGTCGCCCTGTTTCAGGTGCCTGACGCTGCTGCCGACGGCAATGACGCGGCCAACGCCTTCCGTTCCCATCACGCTCGGCAACTGCGGCCGATAGCCATAACGGCCCGAGATCATCAGGAGATCGCTCATATTGATCGGCGAGGCTTCGAGGGCGATGACCACCTCGCCTTCACCGGGCGCGCCGACATCGGGAATGTCGACCAGCTTCATCACCTCGGCCGGATTGCCGAACGCTTCAATCTGGATCGCTTGCATGATGGTTGCCTCCAATGTTATGTACTATTTAGTACATAATAGGGATTGGCTGTCAAGCAAGCAGTTTCATCGCCTGATTTAGGGTGGCGCGGACGCGGACCGCATCCGGCGCATCCTTCGCCATGACCATCAGCCCCGAATAGATCGCCATGATCGTATCGGCGGCACTGTCGGGATCGAACCCGTCGGAAAATTGCGCGCGGTCGGCGCGAAGCCGGTTCTTCAGCAGTTCCTCGAGCTTTCGGTTGAAGCGTGCGACACTTTTGCGGACCTCTTTCTGGTCGGAGGCGCCATCGGCCGCGGTATTGATCGAGAGGCAACCCCTGCTGCCCCTGACGCCCGAGCAGAAAGGGACAAAACCGGTCAGCCAGCGTTCGATCGCGTCGCGCGCCGAAGGTCCCTCGTTGAGGATACGTTCGGCGTTCGCGACAATACGCTCGTGATAGCGGTCCAGAACTTTCAGGAACAACGCATTCTTGTCGCCAAAGGCCGCATAGAGGCTTGGCTTGGCGAGGCCGGTGGCCGCGGTGATGTCGTCGAGCGAAGTGCCCTGGAATCCTTTTCGCCAGAACACATCGCGCGCGAGGTCCAGCGCCTCCTCGGGATTGAAACTGCGCGGTCTTGCCATCGCACCTATGTACGCGCTGATCGTGAAATCGCAAAGGGCTGGTGTCGAGGAGCCCGCCGCGCAATTTACATCAAGGGTTGGCCTCAACCGCGGCGGCGCCTGATGGCGGCGTGACATGCCGCCGGAACAGGATCCGCTGGTACAGCCAGCCGATCGCCACCAGCACCAGGCCCAGACACATGAACGACAGCGCGCGGTAGACGCCGGTCAGCGTCGACATGTCGATCAGGAACGCTTTCATTATCGTAAGTGCGATGACGGCGGCGGAAGCGAGCCGGGCGCGCTGCGAATTGAACAAAATGCCTATGCCGAGCAGGACCACGCCGAACCCGAGCCATGCAATCGAGTAGGTGTATTGCTCCAGGCCGGTGGTTTCGCCTCTGGTGAGGATCGGGCCGTGATAGAGCCTTCGAATTTCGAAAGTGACATAGGTCAACGCCAGAATGAGCGCACCCGCCGCGATCGTGTTGGCATAGCTTGCGGAACGCCGGCCCGCCACCGCATAGGACAATAACAGCGCCAGCACCGCGGGCAGGGCGTAAGCCAGCAGCAGAAGATTGATGAAGACGCCGCCGACATCGATGGGCCACAATATCGGCGTCTCCAGCAGCATCAGGCCAAACACGGTGACCACTGCCGCATATACCGTCAGCAGTACCGCGGCGACATTGTGGACGACGCTGCCGGTGCGGACCCGCAGCCGCTCCAGGCCGATCGCCATTGCCAGTGTGACACACACCTGCAGCGCGAACTCCGCCAGCGAAGTATTGACGCGGTACACATCCCCGCCGTTCACGGCATGGCGGATTTCCATGAACGCCAGCAATACCGTGAACAGGATCGCTGCCGATTCCACTGTTCGTAACGGCGCGTCATCGCCGCGGCGGCGCAGGAAGTGGCTTCCGATCCAGAACGACAGCGCCGGAATGCCGTAACCCCACAACAGCCAATTGAAGATCGGAGTAGTACCGACCGCATCGCCGACGATGCGCGGCTCGTAGCCGATGCGCAGCACCACGATGCCGGCGAGAATGGCGGCGAGCCAGCGCAGGAACGGAATCGGCCGCTGCATCGATATCCACGCCGATCCCATCGACATCAGCGCCAACGCGATCGTGAGCCAGCCTTTTTCCAGCGCGAAGGTCAGTGCCAGCGCCAGCGCGCCGAGCGCGCCGGTGGCGAACAGCGCGATCGAAATCGGCAACCCCGGCCGGCTGTCGCGCCGGGTGAGGGCCTCGGTCGCGGCGCCATACGCCGCCGCAAGCATCACCGCCAGGATCGCAAACGGGATCGAGCGGTCGAGATGGGCGATGCGGGCATAGAGCGCGATCAATAGCGCCAGCGGCATGAACACGGCAGACGCCGCCCAGAGCACCGCGATTCTCGCGCTATTGAAACGTCCCTGTGCCAGGAATCCTGCGCCGCCGAAGCCGACCGCGAAAATCGCAGCGGCGATCAGGTGTAGCAAGACCGAGCTGTCGGTGGCCGCAGGGCCGATGCCCGGCAATGGCCCGCCCGGCAGCACCAGCATGTCCGGATTGCCGCGGACAGCCCATTCGGCAAACACGGCGAATACGAACATCGACGCGGCGCCGATTGCGCCGGCCGCGGCGGGCGCGCGCCATGCCACGAACAATGTGGCGGCTACCAGAAGCGCGAACACGATGATGGCGCCATCGGCGTGGCCGCTGTTCAGCACGATCATCGTTGCGCCAAACAGGTAGGCCGCGAGCGATCCGGATGAGATCGGCTCGATCTGGCCTTCGTCCGCGGGCGGACCGAACATGAATCCGCACACCACCAGCAATGCCGCGAGCACAAACCCTGACATCACGTGGAATGCGTGCGGGGCGACCATCGACGGGCCGCATTGCAGGCAAGGGAAGGTCCAGAGCAGCGCGAAGACGATGGTGGTGACCGCGAGCCAGCGCCACAGCCGGATGCGCGCCAACCCGAACGCCGCCGCGGTGACGATGGCGAGATAGATATACAGCGCCCAGAAGTCCGGCTTCTCGGAAGAAACCAGAACCGGGGTGACGAACGCGGCGGCGATGCCGAGCCCCGCCAGCGCCGGGCCGTGCAACAGCGCCGCGGCAAGCGTGCCCAGCGCCACCATGCCTAACAGAATGAATGCGGTTGCGGGCGCGAGAAAATCGTAAAGCGCGTAGGCAGCGTAGACGGTCGCGAAAGCAACGGCGGTCCCGGCGGCGGTGAGGATCGCGGGAATGTTGGCGATCGGCAGCGCTTCGATCGTGGAGATGCTCTCCTTGCGGCGCGTCCATTCGCCTGCTGCAAGCAGTGCCAGCGCGAACGCGCCGCCCAGCAAGACTCGCACGCCGGGCCCGAGCAGTCCGGCGTCAATCGAATAGCGGACCATGAAGAATCCGCCGAGGGCCAGCGTCAATCCGCCTACCCAGACCACCCAGCGGGTGCCGATGCGCTCCTCAAAGCCGGGCGCGGGTTGCGGGAGCGGCGGCGGCGTCGCTGCCGTAGCGCCGCGGGCGTCCTTCGGCGCCGCGTCCTGCTCGCCCGCGGCAGGCGCGACCGGTTCAGCACCGGCGATCGCTTCCGCCTGTTCGGCGGCAAGGCCTGGCGATGCTGCTGCGGGGGTTTGCTCAAGCCCCTCAAACGCTGTCAGCGGTGGCGGGCCGGGCCTCGCCTGCAGTCCCGTCGCTTCAATCGCGTCCAGCCGGGCGCGCAGCATGTCGGCCTGATTGAATGCCTTGCGCGCGAAAATGAACGCCACGACGGCAATCAGCAGCGCAAAGAAGTCGAACGGCGAGTCGAACATCAAGCCTCCCAGCGATCGGCCCGAACTTGAGGACCTATCGCATCAAATCTTCAGCGCCGTCGGGCCGTCAGCGCCGCCCGCGTACGCGCAGGCCCGGCGCCGGCCGCTCCTGCAGCACCTCGCGGCGGAAGTGAAACAGCGCGGCGGGCCGCCCGCCGGTCTGTGTCGACATCACGCCGGTTGGTTCGACCAGGGCGCCGGTTTCCACCAGCCGGCGGAAATTCTGCTTGTGCAGATGCCGCCCCGAAATCGCTTCCACGGTCCGTTGCAGTTCAGTGAGTGTGAATTCAGGCGGCAAAAGTTCAAATACCACAGGGCGGTATTTCAATTTGGCGCGCAGCCGTCCCATCGCGGTGGCCAGAATTCGCCGGTGGTCGAAGCGCATCGATACGCCGAGGGGGGAAAGCGACCTGCGCGCCAATGCCGCAGGGCGTCCGTCCCGTCGCGCCTCCTCGATCAGTCCTGCCTTATAGAGCAACTCGTAACGGTCGAGCACGCGCTCCTCGTCCCAATGCGCGCCCTCGGTGCCGAAATAAAGCCGGACCCGATCCTTGCGGCCGAGCGCGCGTGCCGTCTCCGGTTGCTCGCCCTCGGCCGCCCAGCGCGTCAGTTCTGGAAGGATGTCGCGCTCGATCATGGCGGGCCGCGCCCCCCGCCAGTCTTCCCATGGGAAAAACCGGTACCAGGGCTCGAACGTCGCGCCCTCCGCACGCGAGGCGTTGTCGGTCGCGCGCGTCAGTGCAAGATAGCCGATCGAGGCGACATGGGCGTCGGTGTCGCCCACCTGCGTATGCCGACCGCGATCGCCGAAGGTGTAGAGCTGCTCGACATAGCCCAGCCGCAATCCGGCCTGTTCTTCCACCCAGGCGCGCAGCCCGATCTCGAAGGTGCGGTGCGAGACCGCGTCGAACGGGCCGAACGGAAGCCCGGCGAGCTTGTCGCCGTCGCTGCCGGATGCGGTGAGGATCAAGGGCTCATTGCCTTCGATCGCGACAATGGCGGCGGTCAGGCCGATCTCGATCGGCGTCAGAGGCTTGTCGCTCATCTGGCGTCGTTCAAGGGCATCACTCGAGATCGATGCGGAACGGCCGGCCTTCGACCAGCATGCTGCTCGGACCCATCTCGTCGAGCGCGCGCAGCATACGCCCCTCGCGCCGCAGCGCCTTGTCCGCCAGGCTGACAATCAATCGGTTCGGCGACGCGATCGGGGAGGCGGCACGAATTTGCCGCGCGATCGAAATTTCGTCGCGATGCGGATTGAGCAGACACGCGGCGGCAAAGGCGCTCGCGGTCGAGCGGCTGATGCCGGCGTAACAGTGGACAACCAGCGGTGCGGCGCGATCCCAACCGCGCACGAAGTTCAGAACCTGCTCAATATGGGAATCGCACGGTGCGACAAAACCCTCGATCTCTTCGGTAATATCATCGACCTGCACTTTCAGATGATTGGCTTCAAGCACCGATTCCGGCCGCTGCACCTGATCGACATTCGCCATCACGGTGAGGATATGGCTGGCGCCGGTGGCCTTGACGGTCTCGGGGAGCGCGGCGAGCGAGCAGACGTGAATCATGGCATTCCTTCGGGTTTTAGCGATTATATGATGTAGTCGTAGGGTGGCAAAGGCGCGTTTCGCGCCGTGCCCCGCCATCGTTTCCGCAGCAAGACTACCCGGTCAGCGCCTTGAAGCGTGCCAGGAACCGCTTCTCGGCCTTGGCCGCGGTCCAGGGCGTCAGGTAATCCTGCCGGGTCGAAATCGGCAGCCCGGGATCGCGCCCGAACAGGCGCTTCGCCTCGGCTTGCGCAAAGCCTGCAAGTTCCGTGGCCTCGAGGTAAGCCGCGCCCTTGTCGGCTTCCTTGATCTGCCGCTCGATCTCGGCTGGAAGCACCGGCGGCAGTCCGAAGCGGATATGGATCGCCGCAAGCAGCCGTTTTTCCACGGCCTTGTAGTCTCCGCCAAGCACCGCCTTGAACGGCGAGATCATGTCGCCGATGACATATTCAGGCGCATCGTGCAACAGCGCTGCGAGCCGGAACCTGACATCGAGGCGCGGCGTCTGCTCGCGCATCACGGCTTCGACCAACAGCGTGTGCTGGGCCACCGAGAAAATATGCGCGCCGCGGGTTTGCCCGTTCCAGCGCGCCACTCGCGCCAGGCCATGAGCGATATCGGCAATTTCTATATCGAGCGGCGAGGGATCCAGGAGATCGAGCCGCCGCCCCGACAACATCCGCTGCCAGGCGCGGCCGGAAATGTCGGATGCGGACAATTTTCCGGCGGTCATTTGGCTTTGAGCCGCGGCGCGCGATGCTTTCCCGCGCAACTTTCATGGCAAAAGCAGGTGACCAGATGGTCGTTGACCATGCCGGTGGCCTGCATGAAAGCGTAGACGATGGTCGGACCGACGAATTTGAATCCGCGGCCGGCGAGCTCCTTTGAAATCCTGATCGAGAGCGGCGTCGACGCCGGCACGCTGGCCGTGGTCTTGAAATGATTGACCTTCGGCCTGCCGTCGACGAAATCCCACAGGAATTTCGAGAAGCCCGGGCCGTCTTCCATGATCTTCAGATAGGATTTGGCGCTTGCGACCGCGCCTTCGATCTTGGCGCGATTGCGGACGATGCCGACATCGTTCATCAGCGCGTGAATCCTTTTCGCGTCGTATCCTGCGACCTTTTCGGGCCGGAAATCGTCGAAGGCGCGGCGAAAATTGTCGCGCTTGCGCAATATCGTGATCCACGACAGCCCGGCCTGGAAACCGTCGAGGATGAGTTTTTCATACAGCGCCCGATCATCATATTCCGGCACGCCCCATTCGGTGTCGTGATAGGCCATATAAAGCGGGTCTTCGCCGGGCCATGGGCACCGCATCAGGCCATCGGCATGCAGGCGCGCCGACCGGCTCATGCCACGGTCTGCTTCGATGCTGTCAGCACCTCATCCGGATCGGCAAGGCGGATGGCAAGGCCACCCGCCGTCAGCGGCACACCGGCGGCAAGCGCGTCGGCGACACGATCCGTCCTGATCAGCGCCAGACCGTTCTGGCCGTCGGTCGAACCGAGCGTGCCCACGGATTTGTCACCGGCGAAGATCGTGGTGCCCGGTTCCGGTGCAAAATTCTCAAGCACGATGCGTACCGTTCGGGTCCGCGCGGTGCCGCGGTGCTGCATCCGCGAAACCACCTCTTGTCCGACGTAGCAGCCCTTCTCGAAATCGACGCCGTGCAGGCGGTCCATGTTGGTTTCGTGCGGAAACGCATCGCCATACATAAAATCAAGTCCGCCGCGCGGAACGCCGGAGGCGATGCGATGAGCCTCATAGCCAGCACTGTCGACCAGCTCCGCGCCAATCAAATCGGCGATTTTTTGCGCGAGCGCCTCAGGCACAAGAATACGCCAGCCGAGGGCTGTGTTGCGCGGATCGGCGAACGCCAGATCCGGCGTTGCGGAAGGAGCGCCGTCCCAGGCCGCGAGCACGCCAAGACTGTCGGACAGATTCTCGATCGCCACCTTGGCGCGCAGTCTGTAGAAGCCAAGCTTGTCAGCGAGAGGCTGTGCCAGCGCGCGCGGGCAGTCGATCAGGAAGCCGCCGCCGTGGCCGGAAGGCGCCTCGGTGATCAGGAAATCCGCTGTTATCTTGCCCTGCGGGGTCAACAAGGCCCCGAAGCGGCCGAGGCCGGGCCGAAGCGGCGTAACATCTGACGTGACGAGGCCGTTGAGAAAGTCGCGCGCGCCATCGCCGCTGACCTTGACCACGCCCCGGTCGGGAAGAAACGCTGCTTTCATACGAAATTCTCTTGTGACATGTTGCAGCGGAACGTAAGCCGCCAAGTCATAAACGACAAGGGCTGCACGGGGCCTGGGATAACCTCAGCCTCATCCTGAGGAGCAGGTCCTGCGTCTCGAAGGATGAACGACGCGCACTGAATGTGTCTCATGCTTCGAGACGGCCCTACGGACCCCCTCAGCATGAGGGGACAACCGATACGAGGAATGATGAGCCAGAGCTTTGACGTGATTCTAAAATCCGGCACCGTGGTCAATCAGGACGGCGAGGGTGTGCGCGATATTGCCGTCGGCAACGGCCGCATCGCCGCGCTCGGCGCGCTCGGCCAGGCTTCGGCCGCCGAGGTGATCGACTGCAAGGGCCTGCACATCCTGCCCGGCGTGATCGATACCCAGGTCCATTTTCGCGAGCCGGGCCAGACCCACAAGGAAGACCTCGAAACCGGCTCGCGCAGCGCCGTGATGGGGGGCGTCACCGCCGTGTTCGAAATGCCGAACACCGATCCGGTGACCGTCAGCGAGCAGACTTTTGCCGATAAGGTGAAGCGCGGCCGTCACCGCATGCATTGCGATTTCGCGTTTTTCATCGGCGGCACCCGCGACAATGTGCAGGACTTGCCGGAACTGGAGCGTGCGCCCGGCTGCGCCGGCGTCAAGGTGTTTATCGGCTCCTCCACCGGCGCGCTATTGGTCGAGGATGACGAAAGCCTGCGACGGATTTTTCAGGTGATCCGGCGTCGCGCCGCGTTTCACGCCGAGGACGAATACCGGCTCAACGACCGCAAGCATCTGCGCGTCGAGGGCGATCCGCGCTCGCACCCGGTTTGGCGCGACGAGATCGCCGCGCTGATGGCCACGCAACGTTTGGTCAAGCTCGCCCATGAAACCGGAAAACGCATTCACGTGCTGCATATCTCGACCAAGCAGGAAATCGAGTTTTTGCGCGAT
>Ga0307312_10000834_pt1 | contig 15174 bp, 7 predicted proteins | sample ER_DNA_202_FD_194489 | JGI IMG/M metagenome (GOLD analysis project Ga0307312, IMG submission 194489) | Bulk soil microbial communities from the East River watershed near Crested Butte, Colorado, United States - ER_DNA_202 | ecosystem: Environmental > Terrestrial > Soil > Floodplain | place: USA...
TGTGATGTTGTACCGCTTGATCTTGTTGATCAGTGTTGCGCGGGATATGCCGAGCTCGATAGCGGCCCTGGTCCGGTTGCCGTTGTGATGCTTCAGGGTGCGCTCGATATGCTGGCGCTCGAGGTCTTCGAGGCTCAAGGGAGTATGCCGGCGATCGCCTAGACCGGGACGAGCCCGGAACTCGCCGGGCAGATGCTCAATGCTTATGGCCGGCTGACCGCGACCCAGGATGAGTGCTCGCTCGAGCACGTTCCGCATTTCGCGCACGTTGCCCGGCCAGGGGTAGGCCAGCAAACGCTCCAACACCTCGCTCGACAGTGCCGGCGGGCCGTCGGGAAGCTCCGCCCGCAGGTCGCCCATTAGTCGCGTGATGAGCGCAAGGCGGTCATCGCGAGAGCGGTCGCGGAGCGCGGGGAGGGTAAGTGGCATGACGCTCAGCCGGTAGTACAGATCTTCCCGAAAACGCGCGCCCTCCACCTCCGCCTGAAGGTTCTTGTTGGTGGCGGCCACCAGCCGGACATCTACTGTGATCTCCCGGGTACCACCCAGGCGCCTGAAGGTCTTCGTCTCCAGCACCTTGAGGAGTTTGGGCTGGAGCTCGGGCGCGAGGTCGCCGATCTCGTCGAGGAAAATGGTTCCGTGGTCCGCGATCTCGAACAGCCCCTGCTTGCGGTCCTTCGCGTCGGTAAAGGCGCCCTTCTCATGGCCGAACAGCTCGGAGTCCAGGAACGTCGCGTTCAACCCGGCGCAGTTTACCTCGACGAACGGGGCCTTGGCTCGCGGACTGGAGTCATGAATCATGCGTGCCACCCAGCCCTTGCCGGTGCCGCTTTCTCCGTTCAGCAGCACGGTGGTGCGCTCGCTCTGGGCCAGCAAGCCCACCTGATGGGCAAAGTCCTGCATGCCCGACGAGGTACCGAGCGAATCGAGCCCGTGGCCCGGCGCACTTTGAATCAGAAGGGCCTCATTGATACGCCGCAGGCGGGCTTTGTCGGCCACGCGGGCGGTAGCCGCGGCGAGGTGCTCCATGTCCACCGGCTTGGTCAGGAAATTCTCTGCCCCGAGCTGCATGGCACGGACCGCAGTGGCAACGTCCGCCTGGCCGGTGAGAAGAACCACTGAGGCTACCCGCTGGCGCAGGTGTTCCAGCACCTCCATGCCATCCATGCCGGGAAGCCCGAGATCCAGAATGACCACCTCCGGCCGCAGCCGGTCGAACGTGGCCAGCCCCGCCTCGCCGCTCAGCTCCCGGGTGACCTCGTAGCCAAGGCGCTCGAAATAGTTCCCGATGCTGCGCAGAACATCGACATCATCGTCTATAAGCAGAACTGAGCCAGCCATTGGGACACCTTGTAGCCACAGGAACTTGCTACCATCAGCCGCATCATATGGGGAGCCACCGCGACGGCGCGGGCTAACCAGAAATTAGTCACTCGCCGTGTCTACGCCATGGCTATGGCACCATGATCCGGATAGCGCCCGGAACCACGCTCGCGGTGAAGGGGGTGGTTCCCCCTGGCTCACCGTCCAGCTGGACCGGCTGAGGCCGATCGGTTTCGACTTTGACTTCCCGTCCTCGCGCATGGCCCACGTACGCGTCGGGCCCCGAGGCGCCCGGCGTGAGCCGGAGCAGGTCCCACACCGCGCGAAGGCTCTGGGGGAAGTTATCGGCCCGCACCACCACGACATCGAGCAGTCCATCATCCGGTGTGATGCCCGGCCCCAGCTTCACGAACGGAGGGATGACTTCACCGCAATTGGCCACCAGAACCATCGCAGCGTTGGCCTCGTACTCGACGCCATCGATGGTGATCGAGTGCAGCGTGCTCCGGAGCTCGGACATCAGCCGGAGGGTCGTTGCCACATAGGCGGCCATTCCCCAGCGGCGCTTGTGCTCCGAGAGGGTCCCTGCCATCACTCGTGCGTCGTATCCCGCCCCGCAGGCCACCGCGAAGTATTGCAACCCGGCAGGCCGTTCCATTCGCCCGAGATCGAACAGCCGGGGCTTCGCCCTCACAAGCGCACGGGCCGCCCGTGCCGGCGACGCCGGAATGCGCAGGTTGCCGGCCAACAGGTTTCCAGTCCCGCCCGGGATCACTCCTAGCGCGACATCGGTCCCGACCAGTGCCGCCGCAGCCTGCATGGCCGTGCCATCGCCGCCGAACACGGCCACCACATCCACTTTCTCCGCCACGCCGTACTGGGCCAGGCGCCGAGCATCACCCGGCCCACCTGTCGCCAGCGCCTCGACGTCCCACCCGGCACCTCGGAGCGTGGTGAGGATTGCGTTGACTGCAATGGGTGCCGTCCGAGCCGCCGCCGGATTGGCGATCAGCAACGCGCGGGGCACGACTAGAACTCTCGTTCCCAGCGGATATCGGAACCGATCTGATAAGGATTGCTGATGACGATCCCGAAATCCCGCTGGCACGACTGCAGGGTGGGCTCGATGCTGGTGAGAAGGCTCCACTCCCGGCTGAGCCTGAACTCGAGGCTCGCGCCGAGATTGCTGTAGGTGAACTGGCTCAGGTTCTCGGGACAGAACCCCGCGTTGAGGGTCACGAATGTCTTCCGCCCGAGCTGCCAGCCGGCCGCGAGCTGGCTGAGCGACGGACTGCGATTGCCGCGGGAGACCCCTGGGCGGATCTCGATGAGGTCCAGGGGAATCCCGAGGTCCTGGATCAGGGCGCGCTCCAGCTCGCTGGAGAGCGCGCTGGAGAAATAGGCCAGTCCGGTTTCCAGGGCGTTGGCTTGACCCAGCCGCGAGGCCTCGTTGGCCGGATAGCCGGTGACCAGGTACGACACCAGGTCGGTCTCCGAGATGGGAGGGTTCAATGTGCTCTCGAGCGACACCTTGGGAGCGTAGAGCGTGCCCGTGATCTTGGCGATCACTGGGACCTCTTCGCCGCGAACCGCGCGAACCACGTGCTGCGCCTGAATGTCCAGCGAGGCGTTCAGATCGCCGAAGTACCGCACCGACCCACGCTCGACGGTGAAGTCTCGTGTCACCGGCCCGATTTTAAGGGTGTACGTCCCCCGAAGCGCATCCAAGGTACCCGACGGGGTGTAGGTCTTCGCCGCCTTGCTGAGCTGGACTTCTCCACCGAGCTGGATGTTGGCTTCCGCGGAACGCAGCCACGCATCGGAGCCCAGGACGACCCTGAGGTTCTGAATGGTGAGCGAGTCGAGAAACCGATTCTGGAATTTGGCCCCGAGGTTCTCCCGGCGAAGAAGGGTGGTGTCGACCAGATCGGCGATGGTCGGGTCCTCCAGGTCGATGATGCGCTTGCTCACCAGGTCGGCGAAGTACAGGACCCCGCTGTTGGCGGTGAGGTCGCCACTCAGGACCGAGTGGAACAACGGACCCCGGAGCCGAAGTCCTCCCGTCGCCGAGAGGGTGAGGAAGTTTCTCACGTCGAGCGCACGGAAGGTCTGGGCCCTGAAGCCAAGGTCCAGCACCGGCCGGGTCAGGTCTTCCAGGAAGATCGAGCCGGTGATGCCAAGGTTGCCACCGCTCCGGAGCGATACGTCTTTGAGCACCAGTGAGTCGCCCTGGAAACTGGCGCTCCCGTGGAGCCCGTCGTAGCGGACCCCGAGTCCGGGGAGGGACATGGCGCCACCCCGGATCTCCAGTCCCCCGACAAAGCGGGGCGCACTCCAGGTTCCGGTGACATTCACGTCCGCCTTGAGCATTCCTCGAACCCGGTTCACGGCTGGCGTCAGCGCTTCGAGAAGCGCGAGATCAACACTGTCGCCGCGGGCGTGGACCAGTAGAGGAGGCCCCTCCACTCGCCGCTGCTTCACGCCGCGGAAGCCGAGATCCAGAGGGAGCTGGGTCTCCACCTGGAGCATGTTCTCGCCGGTTCGCCAAAGCAGAAGATTGGCTTCAAGCCTTCGGTCGGCGTAGTTGACGACTCCCTCGACAAAGGGTGCCTGGAAGTCGCCGAACCGGGCCGCATCGACGCTCATGGTACCCCGCATGGTGGGCGCCTCGGCGGTACCGCCCAAATCCACGTCGAGTCCGATGTCGCCGGCGACGCCGGTTGTATCCCGCTGGAGCAGGCCATACACGTCGTGGACATCCAAGCCCAGCAAGCGCACGGTCAGCGAACCTTCGGACGAACCGGGTAACCGCCCGCCGAGCTGGATCACGCCGGAGCCGTCCGCGGCCCGCAGCGTTAGCGGGCTGACCGCCGGAGCCGAGTCACTCAGTGTCACCGCGAAGGACTCGTCCAGCCGGTACCGGTGGACCGGCAGGCTGAACGCCAGGCTATCGAACAAGGCGACCTGGGTCTGGCCGTGGCGCCACCACCGCCCGGTCCCGTCCACCCGGCTGGCGGGGCCGATTCCGGTTCCCGCACTCCAGTCGAGCGAGTCGGCCCAACCCCGCACCTGCGCTCCCAGCCGATGAAGGATCCAGTTCTGCGCCACGACTGAATCCGATCCGACCGACGCCGTGAGCTGCGGGCGCTGGCCGCCGACCCAGCTGAACGCGCCGGTTACCTCCGGTGAACGGATGCGCTGCCACTCGAGATTCTGGATCCGTGCATCTGCGCTCATCTCGAGCGTATCGAGGCTGCCCGCCAGCTGCGCGCTGGCGTGCGCCGTTCCGCCGAGCGGCCGACTATCCGGCGAGGTGTCACGGGCCTGTCCGGACGCTGCCAGCAGCAGGGAGTCGAAAGCGATGAGACTGTCCGCCGCGAGAGTGAACGCCATCCGGCCCCCATGGGGGGCGCTCCATCCCAGTGTGCCGGATCCTCCGACTCTCGCACCTTTCCAGACCGCGTAGGCCGTATCCAACCGGATCAAGCTGTCGTGCAGCCCGGCGACCGTGTGGACGCTGTCCAGCGTCCACTCCCGGATCCGGCTCCTCGAGAGCGCCAGGTTCAGCTCTCCCTCGGGTGCGTCCACGGTATCGGCTTTGCCGCTGAGCGAGAGCTCGCCGTTCAGGCTGGTCGGCAACTTTCGCCCGGTGAGCGCCTGCAAGTTGAGACTGGAGAATTGGAGCAGCAGATCCTCCGCTCCCCAGCGCGGGGGCAGTACGGTGACGGTGCCCTTGGCATCGAAGGTGCCCACTTGCCCCGCCAGCGAGGCGTCCACCATCAAGTCCGCCAGAGTTCCCCGGCTCTGGAACCGGCCGCGCAACTCTCCTTGTGCCTTCAACGACGGAAAAGCCCGCCGGATGCCCTCGAACGAGAGGGGATCGAGCGTCACGTCCGTAGCGAGTCCGAGGGTCTGGAAACGGGTATCGAGGTGAACCGTTCCCTCGAGCAGGCTGGGCGGGCGATCCAGGTCCTGGTGCTGAGCGGTGCCGTTGAATGTGACGTTACGGAGCGGCCCATTGAGCGAGCCCACGGCGATGAGCCGGCCGGGAAGAATGACTGCCGGAGCGATGCGGCGCACGGTGCGCAGGTCGATGTCCGATTGTCGTACCCCGAAGTTGGTGAAGATCAGACCGCTGTCCCGGGATGCTCCGACGCCGCCCTCTCCGGTAATCGTGCTCAGCGGATTCTCCGGCACGCTCGCATCCCGGAAGGCCCACTCGAGACTCAAATCGAGCGCATTGAGGAAGCCCGAGCCGGCCAGCTTGCCGGTCACCGTCCCGAAGAATGGGAGGGTGTCGAGATAGGGTCGAACCGCATCGAGATCGAGCGCGGCGAGGCGGAGGCTCATGTCTCGGACACCCAGCCCCCGCCGCTTATCGGTGATGGTCACCAGCTCGCCATCGACCTGGCCCAGCACCCCGCGGAGATGCAGATCACGGATGTCGTACGCGGTCCGGGCACCCGTCTCCGAGCGAGCGGTCAGGATGCCGCGCCCGGTCATGGCGGGAAAGTTCGGGGAAACCCAGCGTAGATCCTCGAGATTCACCCGAGGCGAAATCACCTGGAAGTCGAACAGAATCGTGTCCCGCGGCCAGGTCACGGCGCCGCCACCCGAGAAGCGGGTGTCGGGCAGCGCGCCCCGGGAAAGGCTGAACACGGCGCTGTCGCCTCGGATCCGGATTCGTCCCACGGCGTTGCGCAGCGTAACCCCGGGGTCGTTGACCCTGGTTGCCAGCGAATCGAGGTCGATGGTGAACGGAAGCCGGTCCGGTGTGGCGATACGAAGACGGGACATCTTAGTGGCCAGGTCCGCGAGAATGATGACCCGGCGCAGACCCTCGGGGCTCTGCTCGATGAGGCGGCCTGGCTTGGCTCGTTCGGCCCGGAGCGCCGAGTCCACGCTCGCCTCCGTGCGTGCGGACTTGGCTGGATTCCATGGCAGGGCGATGCGTAGGGTGCCGCCAGTCATCTGCACATTGTGGAACTCGACCAGGGGAGACTTCCCTCCCTTCGAGCCCTTTCCGATGCCAAGCACCTCCTCGTAGTTCATTCTGCCACTGCGGTGCTTGATCAACTGGATGGTCGGCCGGTCGAGTTCCAGACCGCTCAGCACCACTTGGCCGGCGATCAGGTTGGGCAGCCGATAGGTGACCCTCGCCCGAGGAAGGTCGGCGAGCAAGGCTCCACTGGTGTCCCGAACAACCAGATTTTCCAGGGTGAGGTCATAGAGGAATGAGCCCGATATGGCCCCGACTTTCACCTGACCGGTGACGATGCGATCGAGAAGCTTGGACACGGTGCGGGCGAGGAGATCCCGCCCGGGTGGCGACAGTGTCATTGACGTGACTACGCCCAGCACCATAGCCAGGCTGCCGACCACGAAGACAAAGAGAAGCCGGGCCAGTTGTCGGCGCATCAGAACGGCTGCCCGACAGCAAAGTGGATCGTGTACTTTCGGTTTCGAGCCAGCACATATTCAGACTGGCCCGGCACGGGAGTGAGTGCGCCCGTGCTGTCGAACTGAAGGAGCGGGCCCGGCTGGAGCTTGTACGGGTTGTAGGCCACATCGAGGCGTGCAGGCCCCAAGGGCGTGGCCAGACGAATTCCGACGCCCGGTGTCACCCTCACGACCTTCGACGCGCTCGGGCTCTGCCGTTGCCACACCCCTCCGGCATCGACAAATGCGGCGAGGCGGAGACGCGAGCTGAAGATTGGTGATGGCAGTCGTAGCTCGATGTTCCCCAGAACGAGGATGTTTCCGCCCGTAGCCGCCACCCGCACCGAGTCCGGGGGAATCTTCTCCCCGTTGGCGACGGCCGAGTCGACCGCGGTCTTCCGTATGATGTAGACCACCGGCCCCAGCTCGTTCCGCTCGAACCCGCGTACGTCGTTCGGGCCTCCGGCATAGAACCGCTGTTCCGGCGGTATGAAGGCGCCGGTTCCGGTGGCGACGTCGATAGTCGGTGAGAAGATGACGCCACCTCTCACTCGCCAGCTGAAGACGACATCCCGAGACAGCGGCCGGTACCAGGCCGAGGCCGCGGTAAGCCGGGTGAACTGCTGCAGCGAGGAGGAGCCGATGTATTTGGAGCTGTAGGTGATTTCCACAGAGGAGTTCGATCCACGGGTGGGATCGACCGGGCTGTTCACCCGGGAAAATGTTCCCAGCGCCGAGAGGGTGGCGAGCACCCGGTTCTCCTCGAGCGGCTGAATCACGTCGCTGGTGCAGGCGCTGAAGAAGGAGCAGAAGCTCTCTGGGGTGGCCTCGGTTCGGCCGTACGACAGGGTGTAGGTCAGCGACAGAGGATTGCGCCGCCGCGGCGTAGTGCGGAGCAGGGCGACGCTCGCGCCGGTCTCCTGGCGCAGATACACCTTGAACTCCGACCGGCGCTCGTTGAAGATGGAGACGGTTATCGCATTGTTGGGCGAGAGGAAAGCGGGCGTCCTGATGGACGCGCCGAGGTAATAATTCACTCGGGCTGAGCCGACCGAGTCGTCCCGCGAGGTGCGGCAGATGTTATTCGCCAGCCCCCAGTCCACCGGGCTGCCCACGCCCACCTTCGACGCCTGGCTGGTGAGGTCGAGAATGCGGCCACCGCCCAGGAAGTTCCGCGAGGTCCAGCCGAGCGAGCCGCGAAAGCAGTCGTTCGTGGCATAGCCCAACCCGCCGCGGATCCGCCGGAACTTACCTTCATTGACCTGCACCACGAGCGGCACCGAGTCGTCCCCCGGGTGATAAGCCGTGGAGTCGATGTTGACCGTGGCAAAGCGGAACAGATCCGACTCGTAGAGGTTTCGCTGGCTTTGAAACAGCTCCTCCTGAGAGTACCGCCGGCCGGGTCGGGATACCAGAAGCTTTCGGACCAGCGCGGTGTCGATACGCTGCGCCCCGACGACATGGATCCCACCGATCACGGCCCTGCCGTCCGGTTCGGCTTCCAGTGTCACCGATGCAGTCTTGGATTCCTTGTTGCTCTCGAACCCGGAGAACACCCGGGCCGACGGATGGCCCCGATCCCGGAGGCGCCGAGTGACGGTGTCAGCAGTCGCCTGCATGGCGAATCGATTGAATGGGTCGCCCTGCTGCAGAGGGAGGTCCAGTACGACTGCCTTCCGCAACCGTACGGGCAGCGAGTCCAGGCCGTTGACCGCGAGCGAAGTCACCACGATAGGATTGCCCTCGTGGATCTTGAACTTGATGTAGACATCCTGCGGTGTGCGCCGGACCAGTGTGTCAATCGCCGCGTCGGGATATCCGCTGCGCCGGTACAACACCACGAGCCGCACGACATCACGTCGAAACTCCTGCTCATCGAAATAGCGCTTGGCACCGAGAAACCCCAGCGAGCGAAAAAAGAACGCGCGCGCGAACCAGCTGGAGTTGGTCGTGGCGATCGCGTTGGCAAGGAGATCGTTGGGGATCGCCTCGTTGCCCTCGAACTTGAGTTGGCGGACCACGAGTTGAGTCTGCTGTGCCGCGGCAGGAACGGCCAGGGCGAGCGCCAGCAGCAGCCCGGCAAGCCGGGCTCCGCGTATCCGAGACGGCCGGTCGCGCCGACGCAGGTGACTGGGAATGCCACACTCCAGGACGAGGTTCCAGGCCGGCCGGTGCACCGAGAGCAGATTGACAGGCGTGCCGTAAGCCCGGTAGTTTGACCGTCTTACACCCTAGAGTCAACGCCAACGGTGCAGCCGGCGGGCGGCGGGTCAGTTGGACAGCGGAGCATTCTCCCCGGCCCAGCCGACGTGTTGCCCTGCTATCCCCTGCCATTCTGCCCATGGAGCGATGCACCGATTACTTCTTGGCCTCACTGCTTTCGTACTAACCGGCTGCGCCGACGGGACCGATCGGGCGAGCCTGAATTACTTCTTCACCTACGATCCCCGATCGCTCGACCCTGCCCTGTCCACCGATGTGCCGACCGGTGAGGTGGTGGCGCTCCTGTTCGACAACCTGACCCAGTTCGATGCGGATGCCCAGCTGGTTCCGGGGTTGGCCCGGTCTTGGGAGACGGACGCCGCGGGCCGGCGCTACACCTTCCACCTCCGGCAGGATGCCCACTTCCACGATGGGCGGCAGGTGAAGGCTGCCGACGTGCGGGCGTCGATGCTTCGAGCACTGGCCCCGGGCACCACCGGCGGGCGTAGCTGGCCGCTGTACCCGATCCGGGGTGCCCGGGCGTATGCTGCCGGCAAAGCCAAGGAGGTCGAGGGCCTCAGTGTGCCAGACGATTCGACAGTGGTTCTGACTCTCGAGGAGCCGCTCAACATCTTTCCCAAGCTGCTCGCCATGCCGGTGGCAGCGATCGTCCCGACGCCAACCCCCGCCGACTTCGACCAGCAGCCCAACGGCAGCGGGCCCTGGAAGTTCGTCTCCTGGTCCCATGATGACGCTATCGTCCTGGCTCGGAACGAGCGCTACTGGGGTGGCGCTCCGAAGTCCGACACACTGCGGATTCGGATCATCCCCGAGCCACTCACCCAGGCCGCGGAATACGAGGCTGGGAAGTTGAGCGTGGTCGAGGTACCGGTCGGCGAAACCCGCCGCTGGCAGGACACGCGCCCACACGAGCTTCAGCGGCGCCCGGCGCTCCGTGATCTCTACGTGGCGATCAATACCACGCGCGGCCCCCTGAAAGACGTGCGGGTGCGGCGCGCGCTGAATCACGCCATCGACGTACCGACTCTCCTCACCACCCTTTTTGCGAACCGGGGGGTGCGAGCGGCGGGGTCATTGCCACCCGGCATCGCCGGCTATGATTCGACCCGCGCTCCGTACGCCTACGACCCAGCCAAGGCGAAGAAACTCCTGGCCGAGGCCGGATATCCCAAGGGGTTTGCGCTCAAGCTGTGGCGAACCCAGCGCGCCGAACTCGCCCGCCTGGCGCAGTCGATCCAGCAGGGGCTCGCCGAGATCGGGGTCCAGGCCGAGATCGTGGAGCGGGACGCCTCCAGCGCGCGGGCTGCGGTGCGAAACGGAGAAGCCGACCTGTTCCTGACCGACTGGTATGCCGATTATCCGGACCCGGAGAACTTTAACTACCCGCTCTTTCACTCCCGCAATAAAGGACCTGGTGGCAACTACGCTTTCCTCGCCGATCCCGACCTGGACTCGATGATCAGCCGGGCCCGAGCGACCACCGACGAGACCGAGAAAACCCGGCTGGCCCGCGACATCGACGCCCGCGTCTTCGAGCTGGCGCCCTGGATCTTCCTCTGGTTTCCGGTGGACGTGTGGGCCGCGCAGCCCGATCTCAAGGGCTGGCGCATCCCTTTGGTTTTTACTGGCCAGCGCTGGATGCAGGCAGAGCGGGCCAAGTGAGCCGCTTCCTTCTCTACCGGGTCCTGCTCCTCGTCCCCACGCTGCTCGGCGTATTGCTCGTCACCTTTCTGCTCCTATACGTGGCGCCAGGCGATCCGGTTCAGGCGATGGTTGGTGAGCGGGCCGACCCGGAGACTCTGGCTCGGCTTCGCGCCGAGCTGCGCCTGGACGACCCGCTCCCCAAGCAGTTCGTGCACTACGTGAGCGGCGTCCTTCGGGGCGACCTCGGCACCAGCTACATCACCCGCCGGCCTATCCTGCGCGATTTGCTGCAACGTTTCCCCGCCACGCTCCGCCTGGCAGGCGCCGCCATGCTTTTCGCTGCCACCGTGGGAATCAGCATCGGGATCTACGGCGCGTGGCGCCCCGGCAGCTGGGCCGATCGCGTGGCCGCCCTGGGCGCGTACCTCGGCGTGTCGTTCCCGGTGTATTGGGTGGGCCTGATCCTGATCCTGGTGTTCGCCGTGAACCTGCGCTGGCTCCCTCCGTCCGGCTCCGGAGGGCTGGTCTACCTCATCCTCCCGGCGTTTACCCTCGGGATGCGATCGGTTGCCTTTCTCTCGCGAATGACCCGGGCGGCAATGCAGGAGGTGCTGAGGAGTGACTTCATTCGCACGGCGCGTGCCAAGGGACTCGCGGAGAGCCGAGTGGTTCTCTCCCACGGGTTCCGGAACGCGTTGCTCCCCGTGCTCACGGTGATTGGGCTCGACTTCGGGAGCTATCTGACCGGCTCCATCCTGACCGAAACTATCTTCTCATGGCCCGGCGTCGGCCGCTATGTCCTCACTGCCATCGACAAGCGTGACCTCCCCGCGATACAGGGGAGTATCCTCTTCCTCAGTGTGGTCTTCGTGATCGTGAACCTGCTTACCGATCTGTTGTATGCCCGGGCGGATCCGAGGGTAGCGTATGATTAGATGGCTCACGGTGGCCGTTGTGGCTTGCCTTCCCGCCTTTCCCGTCCTGCCCCTCTACGCCCAGAAGGATCTCAAACACCGGGTTGACTCCCGCATGGACGCCCCCCCGTTCAACCGGCAGTTCTGGGGGGTGGCGCTGGTGGACGAAGGCGGGCGCGTGCTGTACGGCCGAAACCAGGACCGTCTCTTCATCCCCGCGAGCAACACCAAGCTGGTGGTGAGTGCGGTGGCCTCTGCGCTCCTGCCTCCCGACTGGAAGGTAAAGACCAGCCTCTATGGCGGGCCCCTGGTCAACGGCGTGCTCCAGGGTGACCTGGTGCTGTATGGCCGGGGCGATCCGACCATCGACCGGCGCTGCTATGCCACCGATACCACGTTGGCTGGAGTCTGCGACACCGATCCGTTCGCCCGACTGCGTCAGTTGGTCGATACCCTGCGAGCCAAAGGGGTGCGGGCCGTCACGGGTGACGTCGTGGGGGATGGGAGTTACTTCGAGACGACCCTGGTGCATCCCAACTGGGAATCGTTCGACCTGAACTGGTGGTACGCCGCCCCGGTCTCGGGGCTCGGCTTTCACGACAACAGCGTGGACTTCGACTGGGGTCCGGGCCCGGCTCCGGGCACGCCGGCGGTCATCACCATGGACCCGAATCTGGGCGATATCGCGTTCGAGAATCGTACGGTGACAGTTGCGCCTGGCGGTGAGTCCGATATCGGCGATCGCTTCTTCCGCCACCCGGGAACGCTCCAGATCTGGGCCGAGGGCACGGTCGCACTCGACAATCCACCGCACACCGAGTCGTTCGCTTTACCGGACCCCAGCCTGTACGCGGCCAGGGCGTTGCGCCAGGTGCTGGCCGAAGCGGGGATCTCCGTCGTTGGGGCCACCCGCTCCACCACCGATTCGACCGCCTACGCCGCCTTGCGCCGGACCGCTCCACTGGCGGAGGCGTCCTCACGGCCTTTGCGCGACTGGATCTTTCCCATCCTGAATACCAGCCAGAACTGGTTTGCAGAGACGCTGTTGAAGCAGCTGGGTCGACAATTCGGTAAAGCCGGGTCCTGGCCCGAGGGGTTGGAGGTCGAGCGCAGGTTCCTCATCGATTCGGTGAAGGTGGATTCAACTCAGTTTTCCCTGAGCGATGGCTCCGGCCTCTCGAGCAGCAATCTGATCAGCCCGCTGGCGTTCACCCAGCTGCTTCGTTTCATGCGACGGCACCCGCGATACCGAACCTTCGCCGCCGGCCTGCCCCAGGCGGGCCTGGTTGGATCGCTGCGGAATCGCTTTCTGGGCACTCCGCTGGCCGGACGGGTGCGAGCCAAGACCGGCAGCATCTCTCGGGTCCTCACTCTGACCGGTTACATCGATCTGGACCGCGGGAGGACACTCACGTTCTCGGTCCTGACCAACAATCATGCCCAACCCGGGCGGGCGTTGTTGGCGGTGATCGACAGTGTAGTGGTTGAGATGTCGAAACGGTGACGGGAGCTCGCGGGCTGCGACTGCGGCCCCACATCGTAGGGCTCGTTGTGCTGGTAGTGGTCGCAGCGGCAGTTGCCACGGAACGAGCCAGCCAGCAGCGAATCGGCACCGACTTTCACGTGTTCTGGCAGGCCGGACACGATTTTGGGCACGGCTTGCCCCTCTATCAACGGCTTCCGGGAGCGCGCCTCTTCCTCTACCCCCCGTTCGCCGCGCAGGTCTTTCAGGCGCTGAGCCTCTTTCCCCTGAAGGTTGCCGCGTGGCTCTTCTACGTAGCTTCGGTCTGCCTGGTGGTCGTCGCAGTCGGCCTCAGCAGGGACATCGTCCGGCGACTCGATCCGACACGGGGTAGCGCCCGTCTCCCGCTCGCGCTGGCCGTGGTCTTCTCAGCCAATTTCATCCTGAACAATCTGAACCTGCTGCAGGTGAACTTGTTGATCCTCGTACTCTGTCTGCTCGGAATACGAGCCTTTGCCCAGCAGCGAGAGGTGGCCGCCAGCGGATGGATGGTTGCCGCGACGGCGATCAAGCTTACGCCGGTATTCTTCGTCCCCTGGGTGCTCATTCGAGGGACCCGCCGAAGTCTGGCCGCGGTGGCTGGATTCGGGATCCTATGCCTGACCCTGCCGATGGTCCAACGAGGATTACACCAGGGGCTCACGGACCTGACCACGTACTACCAGAGCTTTCTGCAGCAGTTCGCGTCGGGACGAGTGGTGGCCGACTACACCAATCAGAATCTCGCGGCCATGGTCTACCGGGCCGTCGTACCCCGCGCGTGGGGGCAAGGGGAGACCTACAACTACGTTTACTTGCCCTCACTGGAGATCGCGGCGCCGCTCATCTACCGAGTGCTGGCGCTGGTCGTCGTGACAGCCTTCCTGACTCACTTGGTGAGGCTCCGGGTCCGACGCCGGCCGCTTTCCCCGCTCGAGATCTCGAGTGTCTTCCTGGCAAGCCACCTCCTGTCTGGCCTAACCTGGAAGGCCCACCTGGTGACCCTGCTGTTCGTTTTCTATGCCTTCTTTATGCTGGATCCGAGGGAAATGGGGCGGGGCGGGCGGGTGGCACTCGGGCTCGCGTGGATAGGAATTGCGGCTATCGCCCTCGGCCGGGACCTCATGGGCGACCGGCTGCATCATTACATCGGGGGATACAGCGTTATCGTCTGGGTCATGCTACTGCTGTTCGCGCTGAGCATCACCTGGAGTCAGGCGAAATTGGTCAATCGTCCTTCTGACCGAAGAGCGCCATGTTCGATGAATGGCCCGGGTTTACCTTGGCCTTCGGATTAATCCAGTGCACCGCGTTGTTCACCGCGATACACGCCTCCGAGGCCCCGGTGGCAATCAGCTTGAGCTTGCCCGGGTAACTCGTGATGTCGCCCGCAGCGTAGATCCCGGCCACGTTGGTGGCCATGACCTGGTCCACTTTGATATCGGCCTTTTCGGTGTCGAGCCCCCACTCCTTGATGGCGCCCAAGTCGGAATGAAAGCCAAGTAGAGGGATGATCGCGTCGATCTCGAGCGTCTCCTCTTCCTTCGTCTTGCTGTTGATGATGGTAACCCGTTCCACTTTCCCATTCCCGTGCAGCGCTTTCACCTCCCAGAAGGTCCGCAGCTCGCATTTTCCGCAGCGATGAAACTCCTGCACCTGATTCACTGTGGCTTGATGGGCACGGAATGCATCGCGCCGGTGAATCAGCATCACTGACTTGGCAACTCCCTGGAGGTTCACAGCCCAGTCGAACGCGGAGTCACCCCCGCCCACGAGGAGCACCCGTTGACCTTGGAACATTTTCGGATCGAGCACCTTGAAGAAGAGACCCTTCTCCTCGTACCGATCTTCACCCTCGATGCCAAGCCGCCGGGCCTCGAATGCCCCGATCCCTGCGGCAATGATGATGGTCCGGCTGGGGTACTCACCGTCCGATGTCTCGAGCACGAAGTGGCCCGCACCGCCATCCTCCACCCGCCGCAGGCCGGTGACAATCTCGCCCAGGTGGGTGGTGGCGCCAAACTGGAGCGCCTGGGTGGCCATGTCACGAACCAGGTCCTTGGCCAGCACCTTGGGGAAGCCCGCCACGTCGAAGATGTACTTCTCGGGGTAGAGCGCCATGAGCTGGCC
>Ga0307312_10000835_pt1 | contig 15172 bp, 13 predicted proteins | sample ER_DNA_202_FD_194489 | JGI IMG/M metagenome (GOLD analysis project Ga0307312, IMG submission 194489) | Bulk soil microbial communities from the East River watershed near Crested Butte, Colorado, United States - ER_DNA_202 | ecosystem: Environmental > Terrestrial > Soil > Floodplain | place...
GGGCACAACCGCCGCAGCGCCGCGTGCTGCGCTTTTACGGCGCGAGCGAGTCCGAGATCGCGCGGGCGTTGTACGAGGCCGGGGGAGAGGGCGACGGCGTCACGGCGACGATCTGCGCCCGGGAGTTCGAGATCCACGTCGATCTGATCGTCGAGGCCGGGGCCGAGGAGCGCGTGGGGGAACTTGCCGCGAGCCTGAGGGAACGTGTGGGCAAGCACCTCTTCACCGAGGATGAGCGGCCGGTGGAGGCCCTGGTGCTCGAGGCCTGCCGCGCGCGGGGCCTGACCCTTGCGACCGCGGAATCGTGCACCGGCGGGCTCGTGGCGGCACGGCTGACTTCCGTGCCGGGCTCGAGCGACGTCTTTCTCGGCGCCGTGGTCGCATATGCCGACGCCGTCAAGGCCGGGGAGCTCGGTGTGCCAACTTCGGTCCTGGAGCGCTACGGAGCGGTGTCAGCCGAAGTCGCTTCGGCAATGGCGGCAGGCGCCCGGGAGGAGCTCCGCGCCGACGTGGCGGTCGCTGTGACCGGCGTGGCCGGCCCCGGTGGCGGCACCAAGCAGAAACCGGTCGGGCTGGTCTATCTGCACGCCGAGGGCCCCGACGGAAGCCTCCCGCAGGAGCTCAACCTCCCGGGCGAGCGCGAGGCGATCCGGCAGAGGGCGGCGGTCGCCGCGCTCCACCTGGTGCGGACGCTTCTGGCACAGAGTCGTCACGAACACGCATGAGCCTTCCTGCTAGCGTCGAGGACAGTGAGCGACTTCGTCTCTTCTGCGCCCTGCGCCTGCCGCGCGAGACGGCCGAGCGTCTCACCACGTGGCAGCGCGAGGCCTTGGCCGGCGTGCCCGAGGTTAGGCCGCTTCCGCCCGAGCACCTGCACCTCACGCTTGCGTTCCTCGGCCACCGGCCGGTGGAGGAGCTCGACGGAATCCTCCAGGCCCTGCGCGAGGCAACCGCACGCGCGGAGCCGCCGCTTCTCTCCTTGCGCGGGTACCGCGAGACCCGGAGCGTCGGCATGCTCACCTTCGACGATGCAGACGGCCGCGCAACGGCGCTCGCGGTCGATCTCCACAAGCGGCTTGCTGCGCTCGGCGTCTACGAGCCCGAGCGGCGGAAATGGCTTCCGCACGTGACTGTGCTGCGCTTCCGGAAGCGTCCGAGGCTGCAGCCGGTTCTGCCGGACCTGGAACCGTTCATGCCGTCCGACGCGGCTGCTTTCCTGTCTCAACTACGCCCCAGCGGGGCGCAATACGAAGTCCTCGAATCCATGGCAGTGGGAGGTAGATGACGTTGGACCGCGAGCAGGCTCTCGACACCGCGCTCGGCCAGATCGAGCGCCAGTTCGGCAAGGGCTCGGTGATGCGCATGAACGACCAGGCCCAAGTCGCGATCGGTGCCATTTCGACCGGCTCGCTCGCGCTCGACCTCGCGCTGGGGATCGGCGGGCTGCCGCGCGGGCGCATCATCGAGGTCTTCGGGCCGGAGTCCTCCGGGAAGACGACGCTCGTCTACCACGTGATCGCCGAGGCCCAGCGGCGCGGCGGCATCTGCGCGTTCATCGATGCCGAGCACGCGATGGACCCCGCGTACGCGAAGCGGATCGGCGTCAACATCGACGACCTTCTGGTCTCGCAGCCCGACACGGGCGAGCAGGCGCTCGAGATCGCGGAGCTGCTGATCCGCTCCGGCGCCCTCGACGTGGTCGCCGTGGACTCGGTCGCAGCGCTGACGCCGAAGGCCGAGATCGAAGGGGAGATGGGCGACTCGCACGTCGGCCTCCAGGCGCGGCTGATGAGCCAGGCGCTGCGGAAGCTCGCCGGCACGCTCAACCGAACCGACACGATCTGCCTCTTCACGAACCAGCTGCGCGAGAAGATCGGCGTCATGTTCGGCAGCCCCGAGACGACTCCGGGCGGCCGCGCACTCAAGTTCTACGCATCGATCAGGCTGGACATCAGGCGGATCGAGACGCTCAAGGACGGCGTCGAGGCGTTCGGCAACCGCGTGCGCGTGAAGGTGGTCAAGAACAAGGTCGCGCCGCCGTTCAAGCAGGCCGAGTTCGACATCATCTACGGCACCGGAATCTCGTGGGAGGGCTCCGTGCTCGACACCGCGATCGAGAAGAACGTGGTGCAGAAGTCCGGCTCCCATTTCAGCTTCGAGGACGAGCGGCTGGGCCAGGGGCGCCAGAACGCGACGGCGTTCCTGCGTGAGCACCCGGACGTCTCGAACCAGATCCTCGAGCGCCTCCAGGCACTTGCCGGCCCCGACCAGGTCATCTCTGCGAGGTTGCTGGCTGCAACCGCGGCCGAGCAGGCCGACGGCAGGCCCGCCCTCGAGGCTGTACCGACGCCGGAGGCGGAGGCCGACGTCGAGACCGCGCCGGTCGAGGCGCCGAAAGAGGTCGCCTCGAAGGCCTAGATGGCTCGGGAGCCCAAGAGCGCCCTCGCTGTTGCCACGCGGGCGCTGGCCAGGCGCGACTTCTCGGAGCGCGGCCTGCGCGAGCGGTTGCGGCGCGCAGGGGTCACGTCTTCCGAGGCGGAGGAAGCGCTTGCGGCACTGCTGGGGGCAGGCCTCGTGAACGACGGCCGGTTCGCGCTCTCCCGCGCGCAGTCACTCGCCGAGCGCGGGAAAGGCGACGCCGCAATCCGCTACGACCTCGAGCAGCAGGGGCTGGCAGCGGACGAGATCGAGCCCGCGCTGGCCTCGCTCGAGCCGGAACGCGAGCGGGCAGAGCGGGTAATTGCGCGGCGCGGAAGCGGTCCCGCTACGGCCCGGCTGCTGGCGGGACGGGGCTTCGCCGAGGACGCAGTCGAGGCGGCCGTTGCGCCGGAGGTCTGAGCAGCGTTAGGATACGCAGGCTTCATCTGACATTTTGCCTGCATCTAAACGTGTTTCCGAATCGGATCGAGACGTTGACACCAATCATGACCAGCGCGAGGGAGGCCAAACGGCAGCGGCGGTGAGCTGATCCGCCACGGCAAGGCACGCGCGCCTTGTCGACCCCCGATTCGAGCGTGTCCCGATGCGAGCGGTGCTGGATGAGCACCGCGTTCCGGCGCGGACAACCGGTTCCCGGCCGGCCAAGAGCCCGGCCCGAGGTAGGGAGCGCGCATGGTCGTCGTCATCGGGATACTGATAGGCCTCGCAGCTGGAGCCGGCGTTGCCTTCCTTTCGCTCTATGCATTCGCCGGCTCACGCCTGGCCGCTGCGCGCCGCACCCGACAGCTGCTCATCACCGAGGCGAAGCGGGAGGCCGATGCGCTTCGGCGCGAAGCTCAGATCGAAGGACGTGAGGAGTCGATCCGGCTTCGCGCCGAGATCGAGCAGGAGGTCGCGGGGCGTCGCACGGAGATGCTCGCGCTGGAGGAGCGCGTCGTCGCCAAGGAGGAGGACATCGACCGGAAGCTCATGGAGCTCATGCGGCGGGAACAGGGAGTCGCCGACCGGGAGGTGCACACGAAGCAGCTGCAAGAGGAGCTGAAGGAGGCGCGCGACTCCGAGCTGACCGAGCTCGAGCGCATCTCCGGGATGACCGTGAACGAGGCCAAGACGCATCTGCTCGCGCGCTCAGAGGAATTGATCCGCCACGAGCTCGCGCGACGGGTGCGCCAGGCAGAGGAGGAGGCGCGCGCCGAAGCTAAGCGCCGGGCGCGAAACCTCGTCGCCGACGCGCTCCAGCGCGTTGCCGCGAACCACGCCTCGGAGACGACTGTGTCGCTGATCGAGCTCCCGTCCGACGACATGAAAGGGCGGATCATTGGCCGCGAGGGCCGCAACATTCGCGCCCTCGAGCATCTGACCGGGGTCGACGTGATCATCGACGACACCCCGCAGGCAGTCGTCCTCTCCTCCTTCGACGGGATCCGGCGCGAGGTTGCCAAACTGACCTTGACGAAGCTGATCGAGGACGGGCGCATCCATCCGGCTCGCATCGAGGAGATGTACTACCAGTCGAAGTCGGAGATCGAGGAGCACATCCACCAGGCGGGAGAGCAGGCCGTCTTCGAGGCGAACTGCGGCGACTTCCACGAAGAGCTGGTGAAGATCTTGGGCCGCCTGCGCTTCCGCACGAGCTACGGCCAGAACGTGCTCAAGCACACGCTCGAGGTCGTCCACCTCGCCGGGATCATGGCCGCCGAGCTCGAAGCGAGCGTCAAGACGGCGCGGCGCGCAGCCCTGCTGCACGATCTCGGCAAGGCTCTGACGCACGAGGTCGAAGGTTCGCACGCGGTTCTCTCGGCCCAGTACGCCCGTAGGTACGGCGAGTCGCCTGCGGTCGTCCACGCGATCCAGGCGCACCACTACGAGATCGAGCCGCAGACCGTCGAGGCCGTGCTCCTGATCGCCGCTGACGCGATCTCGGCGTCACGACCCGGCGCCCGCGGCGAAAGCCTCGAGCACTACATCAAGCGGCTCGAGGCCCTCGAGGAGGTCGCGTCGCGCCACGGCGGCGTCGAGAAGGTCTACGCCCTCCAGGCCGGCCGCGAGATCCGCGTCATCGTGCGGCCGAAGGAAATCGACGACGACGGCGCCGTGCTGCTGTCGCACGAGATCGCGCGCGAGATCGAAGACCAGCTCGAGTACCCGGGTCAGATCAAGGTGACAGTGATCCGCGAGTCTCGAGCGATCGAGATCGCGAAGTAGGACCGTAGAATCCCGGTGTGAGGCGCTACCACGTCACGACCTTCGGCTGCCAGATGAACGCCCACGACTCGGAGCGGATCAAGGGCATGCTCGAGGAGCTAGGGCTGGGGGAGGCCCCGGGGCAGGAAGAAGCGGACGTGCTCGTCTTCAACACGTGCACGATCCGGGAGAAGCCCGACCAGCGCTTCGCGGCTCACCTGGCGCAGGCGCGGGCGTTGAAGCAGCGCGACCCGGACAAGGTGATCGCCGTCGGGGGCTGCTACGCGGAGGCGCAACGGGACCGGCTCTTCACCCTCTACCCGTACGTGGACGTGGCCTTCGGGCCCGGCTCGATCCCGCATCTCGGGGAATGGCTCGGCGCGGGCGGCAACGGCGTGGCCCCGGGTGCCTTCGGCCTGGACGAGCGGAGCTTCGCCGGGCGACTGCCCAGGCGGCGGGAGCGCGACTTCCAGGCGTGGGTGCAGATCTCGATGGGGTGCAACTCGAAGTGCTCTTACTGCATCGTCCCGGCCGTGCGCGGCCGCGAGCAGAGCCGGCGGCCGGGCGAGATCGTCGCCGAGGTGACGGGCCTGGCCCGCGAAGGCGTACGCGAAGTGACGCTGCTCGGCCAGAATGTCAACTCCTACGGGCGAGACGTGGGTAGCGACTTCGCCGAGCTCCTGCGCGCCTGCGACGGGATCGAGGGCATCCGCCGTATTCGCTTCACCAGCCCGCACCCGAAGGATTTCCGCGCGCCTGTGATCGAGGCGATGGCCGAGTGCGAGACGGTCTGCGAGCACGCGCACCTGCCGCTCCAGTCCGGCTCGACGCGCGTTCTGAAGGCGATGCGGCGCACCTACTCGCGGGAGCGCTACCTGCGCCTCGTGGAGGAGCTGCGAGCCTCGATCCCGGATCTGGCGCTCACCACCGACCTGATCGTCGGCTTCCCCGGCGAGACAGAGCAGGACTTCGAGGAAACGCTGACGGCGGTCGAGGAGGTCGGCTACGACGGTGCTTTTACATTCGTCTACTCGCCGCGGCAGGGCACGGAGGCCGCGGCGATGCCCGATCAGGTGCCGGAGGCGATTAAGCGCGAGCGGATCGAACGCCTGGTCGATGCCGTCCAGCGCGTGGCCGCCGCGCGCAACCGCGAGCGCGTGGGCCGGATCGAGGAGGTACTCGTCGAGGGCCCGAGCCGCACCGACCCCGCGGTGCTGCGAGGACGGACACGGCGCAATACGACGGTCAACTTCACGGGCAGCGCAGCCGCCGGAGAGCTCGTCGACGTCCGGATCGAGGACGCGAGCTCGATGACGCTCCGCGGCGCGCAGCTCGAGGCCGCTGCCGCCTGACGTCGTAGCGATCTTCGGGCCGACCGCGTCGGGCAAGAGCGCCGTCGCGGAGGAGCTGGCGCGCAGGATCCCGGCAGAGCTCGTCTCCGCGGATGCGATGCAGGTGTACCGCGGGCTGCCGCTGCTCACGAACCAGTCCGGGTTTCCGGCAAGGCTCGTCGGGATCCTCGGCCTCGGCGAGGAAGGCTCCGTCGCGGACTACCAGCGCCTCGCGCACGCCGCGATCGACGAGATCCTCGCGAGCGGGCGCACCCCGATCGTCGTCGGCGGCACCGGTCTCTATCTGCGTGCCGCTCTGGCCGAGCTGGAGCTGCCGCCGCCACCGGCCGCCGGCGAGCGCGAGCGGCTGGAGCGCCTCTACGACCGAGTCGGCGGGGAGCAGGCCCACGCGCTCCTGGCTACGCGTGACCCAGCAGCCGCCGGGGTCGTGCACCCAAACGATCGTCGCCGCGTGGTGCGCGCGCTCGAGCTGGCCGAGGCGGGGTCGAGCCTGCACCCAGGCCAAGATCGCCTCTGGAGCGACCACACGCGGTACTCGACGCTGATCGTGGGCCTCGAGCTTCCGCGGGAAGAGCTTCTACGCAGGATCGAGGTGCGCACGCGCCGGATGTTCGAGCTCGGCGTCGAGGAGGAGGTACGGCGAGCGCTCGCCGGCCCGGTCTCGGCCACGGCGCGGAGCGTCTTCGGCCTCCGCGAGGTCGCGGAGCTTCCCCGGGAAGAGGCGATCGAGGCGCTGATCGTGCGCACGCGCCGCTACGCGGCCTATCAGCGCAAGTGGATGCGCCGGATCCCCGGGCTCGTGTCGGTGCGCGCCGACCGCCCTCCAGCGGAGGTCGCCACCGAGATACTTGGTAGCCTCGCCGGCGCCGGATGAAGCTCTCGAAGTGGCACGGGCTCGGGAACGACTACCTGCTCGTGGAGCGGGACGAGCTCGCGGCCCCGCTCACCGCCGAGCTGGTCAGGCGCATCTGCGACTACCACTTCGGCGTGGGCTCGGATGGGATCCTCGAGGTGGTCTCGGCCGACGGCGACCGGGCCGAGATCGTGATCTGGAACCCGGACGGCTCGACGGCGGAGCTCTCCGGCAACGGCACGCGCATCGCAGCGCGCTGGCTCGCCAGGGGCAGCGGCGCGCAGGAGGTGCGAATCACCGTCGGCCCCCGCGAGGTGGCGGCCCGAATGGGTCTGGGCGCGGAGGTCGAGTTGGACGTGGGCGCAGTCGAAGTGGGGGAGACCGAGACGATCTCGGTGGGGAGCGAGCAGGTCGAGCTGACCCCGGTCTCGGTCGGCAATCCTCATGCGGTCATCCGCCGCGAGCCGGAACGTGCCGAGCTGCTGCGTCTCGGGCCGCTCGTCGAGACCCACGAGCGCTTCCCGGAGCGCACGAACGTCCAGCTCGTACGAGTGGACAATCCGAACGAGCTGACCGTCGGCGTCTGGGAGCGGGGCGCGGGGGAGACGCTCTCCTCCGGCACGAGCGCCGTCGCGGCCAGCGCGGCCGCCGTGGCCAACGGTTGGTGCGAGAGCCCCGTCACCGTCCATCTCGCGGGCGGCGACCTGCTGGTCGAGCTCACCGATGGCAACGCGCGCCTGACGGGCCCGGTTGAGGAGATCTGCCTGGTCGAGCTTTCCGAGGAGTTCTCGGTTTGAGGCGTCGCTTGCGATGCCGATCTCAGGACGGACGAGCTTTGCTCGTGCGTCCGTCTGAAATGACCGGTCGATGCGCCAGTCGTCAGGAGCTTTCACTGTGAGATTCGCCAAGCGGCTCGACGCGGTGCCGCCGTACCTCTTCGCCGAGCTCGAACGCAAGCTGGCGGAGAAGCGACGCGAGGGCGTCGACGTGATCAGCCTCGGGATCGGCGACCCCGATCTGCCGACGCCGCAGCCGGTCGTGGATGCGCTTATCGCGGGAGCGCGTGACGCGGCGACGCACCAATACCCCACCAACCACGGCTCGGAGGAGCTCCGCGAGGCGGCCGCCGGCTTCTATCGCGACCGCTTCGGCGTCGAGCTGGACCCGAGCGCGGAGGTCGTTCCGGCCCTGGGCGGCAAGGAGGCGGTCGGGCACATCGCGCTGGCGCTGCTCGATCCGGGTGACGTCTCGCTGTCGCCGGATCCCGGCTACCCGCCATACACCTCCGGGCCGTTGTTCGCGGGCGCAGAGCTCCACTACCTCGCGCTCGAGGAGGCGAAAGGCTTCCTGCCCGACCTCGGGACGATTCCGGACGAGCTCGCAGCGCGCGCCAACGTGCTCTACCTCAACTACCCCAACAACCCGACAGGCGCGATCGTGCAGCCCGGGTACTTCGAGCGCGCGGTCGAATTCGCTCGAGCCAACGACCTCGTCGTCGTCCACGACAACGCTTACTCAGAGATCTGCTTCAACGGCTACCGCGCGCCGAGCTTCCTCGAGACGCGCGGGGCCAAGGCCATCGGCGTGGAGATCTTCTCGATCTCGAAGGGCTGGAACATGACAGGGTGGCGCTCCGGGCTCGTGGTGGGGAACGCCGAGGTGGTCGAGCGTTACCGCCAGCTCAAGACGAACCTCGACTCGGGGATGTTCGAGGCGGTACAGCGCGCGACGATTGCCGCGCTGACCGATGCGCGCGACTTCCCGCGGGAGATGTCGGAGGTTTACCGGCGGCGGCGGGATCTCGTAGCCGAGGGCCTCGCTGCGATCGGGCTCGAGGTCAGGCCGCCCAAGGCGACGCCGTATTTCTGGGTGCGGGTGCCCGAAGGCCACACCTCCGCGTCCTTCACGGAGCTCGTGCTCGAACAGGCCGGGGTGCTGGTCTCGCCGGGCCCCGCGTACGGCCCGAGCGGCGAGGGTTTCTTCCGGATCTCCGTCACCGTGCCCGATGACCGCCTCGAAGAGGCCGTGCAGCGAATCGAATCCTCGCTCCGTAGCGGCATAATCACGGGGTGACGAACCGCCAGCCCGACCCGGCTCCGGGTGCAGAGCCCGAGCGCGGGTTCGTCCTCGCCGCACCGCCGAAGGGATCGGACGTGGGCGCCGAGCTGGCCGAACTGCGGGAGCTCGCACGCACGGCCGGGGTCGAGCCCGTGGCCGAGCTCGTTCAGCAGCGGGGGCGGCCGGATCCCCGTACCTACATCGGCAAGGGGAAGCTGACGGAGCTGAAGGAGGCGTTCCCTCAGTCGGGCGCCGAGTCGCTGATCGTGGACGACGAGCTCTCACCGACCCAGCAGCGTCAGCTCGAGGACGCTCTGCAGGCGCGGGTGGTCGACCGCACGCAGCTGATCCTCGACATCTTCGCCCAGCACGCCGTCAGCGCCGAGGGCAAGCTCCAGGTCGAGCTGGCGCAGCTCGAGTACAACCTCCCACGCATGCGTGGGCTCTGGCAGCACCTCGAGCGCCTGGGCGGCGGCCTCGGCACGCGCGGCCCCGGTGAGAGCCAGCTCGAGACCGACCGCCGCCTCGCCCGCCGCCGGGTGACGCTCCTGCGGCAGCGGCTCCGCACGCTTGCCAAGCAGCGCTCGACCCGGCGCAAGTCGCGGCGCCGCTCCGAGACGCCCACGATCGCGTTGGCCGGCTACACGAACGTCGGCAAGTCGACGCTCCTGAACGCGCTCACCGACGCCGGGGTGTCCGTGAATGACCGGCTGTTCGAGACCCTCGATCCGACCACGCGCGGCTTCGAGGAGGAGGGTCGCCGTTACCTCGTGACCGACACCGTCGGGTTCATCCGCCGGCTGCCCCACCAATTGGTCGAGGGCTTCGCGGCCACGCTCGAGGAGACGCTCGTGGCCGACCTGATCCTGCACGTCGCCGACGCTTCGGTCTCGGACTCGGAGCTCGACGAGATGCTCGGCGCGGTTGACGCCGTCCTCGCCGAGATCGGCGCAACCGAGCTGCCGATCGAGCTCGTCATGAACAAGATCGACGAGGCCGACCCGCTTCAGCGCAAACGGCTGAGCAACCGCTTTCCCGACGCAGTCCAGGTCTCCGCGCGCACCGGCGAGGGCCTGCACGACCTGAAGCACCGCATCGCCGAGCGGTTCGGCGAGCGCTTTGAGCCCGTGCGGCTGCTGATCCCATACGACGAGGGCGGAAAGCTCGCCGAGCTGTACGCGCTGGGCGCACCGGTGGACGAGCGCGCCGACCGCCCTGACGGGGTCTTCGTGCGCGCCCGCCTCCCGCGTCGCGAGATACGGCGGTTCGCGCCGTACCTCATCGTCGAGGAGCCGGAGAGCGAGAGCGAGAGCGAGACGCCCGCCCGGTCGAGCGCATGATCGAGCTGCCGATTCGCCGCCTGCGCGAGAACGCGGTCCTGCCCGAGCGTGCGTACGCGGGCGACGCGGGCCTCGACCTCGCCGCCTGCGAGCGGCACGAGCTCGGACCGGGGGAGCGGGCCACCGTGGGCACCGGCCTGGCCGTCGCGATCCCGGAGGGCTACGCGGGGTTCGTGCAACCGCGTTCCGGCCTTGCGGCCAGGCAGGGGATCACGATCGTCAACACGCCGGGCCTGGTGGACTCCGGCTATCGAGGCGAACTCCGCGTCATCCTGCTCAACACGGACGCGCGAGAGCCGTTCGTGGTCGAGCCCGGAATGCGGATCGCCCAGCTGGTCGTGCTTCCGGTGCCGGAGCTCGAGTTCACTGAGGTGGACGAGCTCCCCGACAGCGAGCGGGGTGTGCGCGGCTTCGGCTCGTCAAGGACATGATGGAGCCCCGCATCCGTGTCTCCGCGATCCTGCGCTGGGAGGCAAGCCTGCTTCTCTGCCGGCACGAGAAGCGCGGGCGGGAGTACTGGCTTCTCCCGGGCGGGGGCGTCAACTCTGGCGAGAGCCTCGTGGACGCCCTCCATCGGGAGTTGCTCGAGGAGGTCGGCATCGAGGACGAGATTCCCGTCGAAGGCCCGGTGGCGATCGCCGACTCGATCGCGCCGGTGCGCAGCTTCGCCGCCAAGCATGTCGTCCACATCATCTTCTCGGGCGATCTGACGGGCCGGTCGCTCGAGGCGGTCACCTCGCAGGATGCCGCCGTGCGCGGGCACCGGCTGTTCGGGCCTGACGAGCTCGACGAGGTCGTGCTGCACCCACCGATCCAGCGGTTCCTCCAGCGCTGGACGCCGGGCGATCCCGCGGTCTACCTCGGCGCTCTTTGGGTTCCCTAGAAGCGGCCGCCTCGAGCACGAGCCCGGCCCGCGGAGACGGCGTGCGCCTCGGCCTCGAGCCCGTCCTCGAGCGGGTCCAACTGCGCTGGCTCGCCGGTGCGATGGGCGAGCGCCTGCGCAAGGAGCCAGTCGGCTAGCCACGGGTTGCGGGGGAGGAGGGGCCCATGCAGGTACGTGCCGATCACGCGGCCGGCGCGACAGCCTTCGTAGCCGCTCGCGCCGTCGTTGCCGAACCCGGCGAGCACCCGGCCGAGCGGTGCGGCGCCCTCGTCAAGGTACGTTCGGCCTGCATGGTTTTCGAAACCCGCCAGCGACCGCGGTTGCCCTGGCTGGAGCTCGCACTCGAGCAGCACGTCCCCGATCATGCGGCGCTCGCCTGCAACGGTGTGGAGGGGCAGGAGGCCCGCACCCGGCAGTTCGTCGCCGCTCTGGTCGCGATAGGAGCGCCCGAAGAGCTGGTAGCCGCCGCAAACGGCCAGAGCCGCGGCCCCGCCCGCAACGGCCGCCTTCAGCGCGTCGCCCATCGCGGCCAGGGCAGGCGCGATCAGCTCCTGTTCCCGGTCCTGGCCGCCTCCGATGTAGTACAAGTCGTGCCGGCCCGCCTCGTCCCCGGGCTCGAGCGCCCGTACCTCGAGCTCGTGCCCGCGCCAGGCGGCGCGGCGCTCCAACACCGCGATGTTGCCGCGGTCGGCGTAGATGTTGAGGTAGTCCGGGAAGAGATGGCCGACCACGATCCTCATGCCGCGGCCTCCCAGTAAGGCCTGACGAAGCCGCGTCGCGCCACGAGGTCGCGCAGGCCCAGCATCGCCGTGTATGTAGGGAGCGCAACGAGCTCGGCGCCCGGCGGGGTCAGCTCGAGGCCCCGGTCGAGTGCCTCTTCGAGCGACGGCACCACCTCGATGGCTTCCGCCGGGAGGCCGGCGTACTTGAACCGCAGCGCGAGCTCCGCCGCCCGTTCACCGCTTGCGATCAGCCGGTCCAGCCCGCCGAGGAGAGGCTCGAAGTCCACATCCCAGATCCAGGAGACGTCGCGCCCGTCGGCGATCTCGTCGTTCAGGGCCACGAGCAAGAGCTGGGGCGGCGTCCCGGTCAGGAGCGTCCGGACGACCTCGTTCGCGCCAGTCGGATTCTTGATCAGCAGGACGAGCAGCGAGCGCTCGCCGATTGCGATGCGCTCGAAGCGGCCGAACGCCGCAGAAAAGCCCTGCAAACCCGAGTGAACCTCCTCCAGAGAGGCGCCGAGCGCGCGGGCCAGCGCAGCTGCCGCGAGCGCGTTGTAGACGTTGTAGAGGCCGGGCACGCCGAGCTCGACCCGGCTCGTGCCCTCGGGCGTCACAAGGTCGAACGAAACGCTGTCGAGGCCGTGCAGCTCGATCTCGCGCGCGCGCACGTGAAGAAGAGGGCGTGCGTGGCCGCAAGCCGGGCAGCGGTAATCCCCGAGGTGGCCGATGTATGCCGCCGCGTAGACGTAGGGCGTGCCACAGCGGACGCACCATTTCGAGTCTGCGGCGTGCTGGAGCTCCGCCGAGCCGTGCCGCGGGTCGTCGAGCCCGAAAACCGTGGATCCGGGCCGTTCGGACGCGAGGTCGCCGACCTGCGGGTCGTCCCCGTTGACGACCAGCGCGGCTTCGGCCGGCAGGTCCTGCACCGTGGCCCGCCAGCGCTCAGCCAGGAGCTCGAGCTCGCCGTAGCGGTCGAGCTGGTCGCGGAACAGGTTTCCGAGCGAGACCGCGCGAGGCTGCAGCCGCCGGGCGACCTCGGGCAGCGCCGCCTCGTCCACCTCGAAGAGCCCAAGCTCCGCCTCCCGTGCGGCCAGGAGGGCGGATGCGACTCCCGAGACCAGGTTGGCCCCCGAGCGGTTGTGCGCCAGACGCACCGAGGGCTCCAGGATGCGCGCAACCATCGCTGCCGTCGTGGTCTTGCCGTTTGTCGCCGAGATGAGCGCCGACCCACGCGGCAGCCGCGCCGCAAGCCGGTCGACGGCGCCTGGATCCAGCTTCCAGAGGAGCTTTCCGGGCACCGTCGTGCCGCCGCCGGCCCCGACCACACGGGAGAGTCCGGCCGCCGCGCGTGCGAGCAGGATCTCGACGGAGAGCGGCAGGAGCGGGCTCACGCGCAGCACGCTACCTCGCGCGGTCCAGGCACTCACCCGTTAGAGGGAACTTTTCCGGGGCTCACCCACCCGGGGGATGTAGCAGGGCATCCGCGCACCCTACGTTGCGCCAGGTTTTGCAACGGCAGGCAGGCGTCTCCGTTGCGGTCAGTCAGATATGCGGCCCGCGTGAACGTGGCGCGGAAAGGAGAGCGGAAGGTGAGGATGAACGGCGGCAATCGGGGAGAGACACGTTCGAGCGCGCTGTGGGGCACGGGCAACCGTGGTGGCGAGTCTCGATCGAATGCTCTCTGGGGCAAGGGCGGACGAGGTGCGCTCACCGCGCTTGCGGCGATGCTCGCCATCAGCGTTCCGCTCGCGTCCAGCGCTGGCAGCAAAGACCGGCGCGCGCATCAAGCTTCGGCCAAGAAGACCTGGATCTCACCGGGCCTCCTTCGCGGTGCCAATCGGCATCCCGGGAAGCTCGTGCCGGTGATCATCCAGAGCACGAGCGGAAGCGTGGCCAACGCGCTCAGCGCATTCCATCGCGTCGACCGCCTCGACCAGCTCGCCAACGACCGCGAGGTCGTCAGCCGCACGCTTGGCTCGATCGACGCGGTCGCGGTGACCGTGCGAGCGGACAAGCTCGTTCGGCTGATGAAGCAGTCGAACCTGATCATCACGGCGGACGTTCCCGTGCACGTCAGCGGGTACAGCTCGAATCAGCTCTGGCCGTACGAATCCGGCGTCTCGAGGGGCTGGAGCGGGCCAGACGCGCCTGCTTCGGGCACTGCGCCCACGATCGCGGTCGTGGACTCGGGCATCCAGGCTAACCGGGCGGACTTCGGTAACCGCGTGCTGGCGAATGTGAACTTCACCACGCTGCCGGAGAACTCGGCCGGCGACGGGCGCGGCCACGGCACCTTCGTGGCCGGGATCGCCGCGGGCGGGGCGGACGGCTACACCGGCGCCACGCCGCAGTCGAATCTCGTCTCACTCGACGTCATGGACGACCATGGCGTTGCGCGGACAAGCGACGTGATCGCTGCGTGCCAGTGGATCCTGGCGAACAAGGCCAAGTACAACATCCGGATCGCCAATCTCTCGTTGCACTCGGCGACGAAGAGCAACTTCTTCCGCGATCCGCTCGACCGGGCAGTCGAAAAGCTCTGGTTCGGCGGCGTGGTCGTGGTCGCAGCGGCCGGCAACTACGGCTCAGCGGCCGGCCCGAGCGGCGTTCCGTACGCCCCGGGCAACGATCCCTTCGTGATCACCGTCGGCGCGGTGGACATCGGCGGAACGAAGAGTCGCAACGACGACTCGCAGGCGCCGTGGTCGGCCTACGGCCGGACGCTCGATGGCTTCATGAAGCCGGATCTGGCGGCACCGGGTCGCTACATGGTCGGCCCCGTTCCGATCGGCTCCTCGCTCTCGATCGAGCGCGCGGACAAGATCGTCACGCCGGGCTACATCCAGCTCTCGGGCACCTCGTTCGCGGCGCCGGTCGTGGCCGGAGCGGCCGCTCAGATCCTGGCCAAGCACCCGGAGTTCACTCCGGACCAGGTCAAGGGTGCACTCATGGTGGCGACCAAGCCCGTGGACGCTCCAGCCGGCTCAGTCGGCGTGGGCGAGCTCCAGATGGGCAGGTCGGCGCTGGTCCTGCGCCCACCGAACCCGAACAAGGCGCTCTACGGGTTCGTCAAGCCGGATCCGAGCGGCGACGCCTTGCCCGCCTTCGATGCCGTCAGCTGGCTCGACGCCGCCAAGGCAAACGTCTCCTGGGACTCGGTTTCCTGGGCGGACGTCTCCTGGACTGACGCCTCGTGGAACGTCGTTTCGTGGGCCGATGTCTCCTGGGAGTCGGTCTCGTGGGCCGATGTTTCGTGGGCGGACGTTTCCTGGGCCGATGTGTCCTGGAACGACTCCTCCTACGAGGACGCGGCCGAGGGCGACAACGGCGGAGACGCGAAC
>Ga0307312_10000841_pt1 | contig 15130 bp, 13 predicted proteins | sample ER_DNA_202_FD_194489 | JGI IMG/M metagenome (GOLD analysis project Ga0307312, IMG submission 194489) | Bulk soil microbial communities from the East River watershed near Crested Butte, Colorado, United States - ER_DNA_202 | ecosystem: Environmental > Terrestrial > Soil > Floodplain | place...
CACCGGCGTGCCGCATCGCTCGCAGGCGCCCGCGATCACCTGCTCGTTCGCGAGGACCGTCTGATCGTTCGGGCACCAGTTCGCGGCGGCGGTCTTGCGGTACGCGAGCCCTCGCTCGAACAGCTTGAGGAACAACCACTGGGTCCAGCGATAGTACTCAGGGTCACAGGTCGCGAGCCGCCGGGTCCAGTCGAACGACATCCCCATGCGGCGGAAGGAGGAAGCCTGCTGCTCGATGTTCGCGTAGGTCCACTCCTTCGGGTGGATCCCCCGCTTGATCGCGGCGTTCTCGGCAGGCAGGCCGAATGCGTCCCAGCCGATCGGGTGCATCACGTTGTGGCCTCGCATCGTCATGAACCGGGCGACGGCGTCGCCGCCGCTGAACGCCTCCGCGTGACCGAGATGCAGGTCTCCGGACGGGTACGAGAACATGTCGAGCGCATAGAAACGCGGCCTAGGGTCCGCCGGGTCCTCGGAGGCCCGATACAGGTCCTCCTCATCCCAACGCGACACCCACCGCGGCTCGATCTCGGTGGGATCGTACCTGCGCATCGTGCGGGCATGCTACCGAACCGAGGCAGCCGGACCGGCGAGGTTCAGGGTCCCGCTGGAGGAGCTGCGTCGTGGACGATCGCGGCGATCTCGACCGCAGGAACGGGCCGGCCGAGGTAGAACCCTTGACCGAGCGAACATCCGTGCTCGACCAGGAAAGCAAGCTCCTCGGCCGTCTCGATGCCCTCGGCCAGCGGCGTCATGTCGAGGTTCTTCGCGAGCTGCACCATCGCCTGCACCATGCTGCCGAGGTCGCGATCGCGATCGACGCCGCGCACGAAGGTCCGGTCGATCTTCAGGATGTCGACCGGCAGATGGTTGAGCCGCGAAAGCGAGGAGTAGCCCGTCCCGAAGTCATCGATCGCCAGACGCAGACCCCACGCGTGGAGCTCGGTGAGGATCGCCTGTGTCCGATCCGGGTCACTCATGGCTGTCGACTCGGTGATCTCGATGATCACGCGACGAGGATCCAGGTGCCCCGCCTCGAGCTTTCCGAGGATCTTCTCGGCCAGGCGCGGTGACCAGAGCTGCCGCGGCGAGAGGTTGAAGCTGAGATCGAGATCGATGCCCTCGGCTCTCCACGCCGCGGCTTGGCGAACCAACTGGTCGAGCACCCAGTCGCCGATGGCCTCGATGAGGCCGAGCTCCTCGGCGAGCGGGATGAACTCGCCCGGCACCACGATGCCGCCTCCCAGATCGCGCCAACGGATGAGGGCCTCCACGCCCCGCACGATGCCGGTCGACAGCTCCACGATCGGTTGGTAATGCAGGACCCAGTGTTGGCCTTCGACGGCCCGACGCAGTCTCGTCGTCAGCGACAGCGTCTGGGCCGGGTCCTCGCCGGACTCCGAGTACAGCAACCAGTCTCCGGGGCCGGCCTTCTTGCTCTGATACATCGCCGCGTCGGCGTTGCGGAGCAACGCGTGGGCGTCGTGCGCGTCTTGCGGGTACAGGCTGATGCCCAGGCTCGCGGTGGCGTAGAACTGCGTCCCGCCCAGCGTGAACGGCTCCGCGAGCGCCTCGCGGACGCGCTCGGCGACCGACTCGGCAACCACGAACGCGGGATCGACCTGGTGCTGCGCGCCGTCGCCGCGCTCGAGATCCGAGAGCAGCACGAGGAACTCGTCACCGCCTTGACGGGCGACGAGGTCCGTGTCCCGGGTGCAATCGCGCAAGCGCTCCGCGAGTTGCACGAGGAGCTCATCGCCTGCGTGGTGCCCGAGCGAGTCGTTCACCAGCTTGAAGTTGTCCAGGTCGAGGAATAGGACCCCGACGCCCAGCTCGGACCGCCGTGCGCGGGCGATGGCAAGGTCCAACATCTCTTCGAACAGCACGCGGTTCGGAAGGCCGGTCAACTTGTCGTGATACGCGAGGAAGGCGACTTGCTCCTCGGCGTTCTTGCGCTCGGTGATGTCGAAGATCACTCCCTGGATCAACCAGGGCTCGCCGTCTTCGTTACGGATGATGAACGCCTGCTCGCTCACCCAGACGACGTGACCGTCCTCGTGCACCATCCGGTACTCGTGCGAGAGCGACCGTCCGCTCCGGTACGCGTCGACGTACTCCTCCCACGCTCGAGCCTCATCCTCGGGGTGGACGTGATGGCGCCAGCAGTACGGGTCCGCCAGCCATTCCTCCTGACTCAGGCCGAGGAGCTCGGTGACCTGCGGGCTCACGTAGATGCTGCTCTGGTTCTCATCGACCGGGTCGATGTACGTGATCGCCGGGATGCCCTCGACGAGCGACAGGTACTTCGCCTCGGCCTCGAAGCGAGCGGTCTCGCGGACGTGGAGCTCCGACACGTCGCGAAGGGTGACCACGAGGTACCTGCCCCCGCGCCCCTGCACGGCGCCGAGATGCACCTCGACGGGGAGCTCCCGTCCATCCTTGCGGTGGCACGTTCCTTCGAACGGGCGTCCGACGCCCGCTTCATCGATCGGCGATCCGCCCGTGACGAGCTCACCGACCGGGAGGTCGAGCAACTCGCCACTCGAGAACCCGGAGAGCTCCAGGACCCGGTGGTTCGCGAACACGATGCGGCCGTCCGCCGCCGCGACCACGAGGCACTCCGGGGTGGCCTCCAGGAGACCGTGCGCCTCCACGAGCTCATCGATGACCGCCCCGGACCCACCCGCCGCTTGCGGCGCGAGGGCGGCAGGAACCTCCGTATCGCCATCCATCCGAGCGTGCATGTACGACAAGCATCGAATCGACCGAGGGAGAACCTGAGCCGGAAGCTCTACCCAGGTTGGGGTAAACGGTGGTGTGACGCTTCTCGGTGAGGGGACGTGGTGTGGGCCTCGGTGATGTGGACCCAGGGGGACTCGAACCCCCGACCTCGTGGCTGCCAGCCACGCGCTCTACCAGCTGAGCTATGGGCCCGGTTGCGCCCGGGAGTCTAACGAACCGGCTTCGGCGACGGCGTCCGCATCCCACGACAACCGCGGCGCGTCGAGCCACAACCGCTCGAGGTCGTAGAAGTCGCGCTCCGCCTCCGCGAACACGTGCACCACGACGTCGACGTAGTCGAGCAGCACCCACCGCCCGTCGGTCTCGCCCTCGCGTCGGACCGGCTTGCGGTCGCGATCACGCAGGGCAGTCTCGATCTCGTCGACGATGGTCTTCACCTGGCGGTCGCTCGACCCCGTCGCGATCACGAAGTAGTCGGTGATCACGATGAGCCCGTGCACGTCCAAGATGACGACGTCATCCGCCTGCTTCGAGGCGGCCGCGAGCGCCGCGGCGATCGCGGTGTCCCGGCTCTCGGTGACAGCCTCGCCCCTAGCCGCCACCTGCTCGTGCTCGTTCGTCAACCCGTCCCGAAGTCCTTCCCCACCACGATCGTCAACTGTGCGATGCCGGACGGCGGTCCGGAGACCACGACCTGCCCGACGCCCAACAAGTCTCGCACATGCTCGGCTAGCTGCCGGTCGTGTTGTGAGCCGGCCACGATGAGGGTCTCCGCATGATCGAAGGTCGAGGCGTTGGCTGAGACCACCACCCGATACCCGTCGGGCACGATGCGCTGCGCGACGTCCTCGCCCACTCCTGGCGCCCCGCTGCCGTTCAGGACGATGACCGGCACGATCGGACGCCGCGTCGCGCCGAACACGGCCGTCAGCACGGCTCCGATGTGCTCATAGTCCGGTTCTTCCAGACCCCCCGCGCTCACGCGTGTCGGCAGTGGCTCAACGACCGATCGCTCTCCCCCTCCGAGGATCGCCGATACCTTCTCGGTCGCGTCGACGTCGAGGTAGTCGCTCGGCTCCCACGCCAAGCCGCTCGCGAGGAGGCCACCGAGCGTGGCCTGCCAGGCAAGCTCTCGCCCCGGGCCCGCGACAAGCGAGGCGACGGTTTCGGCCCCGGTTCGCGTGACCCCGCCGACCTCGATCCCTCCCGCGCGATCGATCACCGCCGATAGGTGCGGGAGGTCCGTGATGACGTGATGGTCGACCCACATCCCCAGCAGGTTCGAGACCGCGATCTGTCCGGTCCGGCCAGGGGCTGCGACGACGTCCGACACCAACCCGTCCCCTTGTCCGGGGATCGTGATCGGCAGATCCGTGGGGATCACGACGGCTCGGCATCCGTCGGACGTCCAGCCCACGACGGCGGCGAGCGGTTCCGGCGACGCTTCGACGACGAGCAGCACGAGCTCGGAGACCGAGCGCGCGGGCGCGACCTGCGCGGGAGCTTCGCCTCCTCGCGTGGATAAGGTGATGGCCGCGACGGCCCCAACCACGGCGAGGAGCGCGACGGCCGACGCCGCCGTGCGGCGATTCACCGGTACAGGCTCGCCTTCTCGATGTAGCTCTTCACACCCTCGGGCACGAGGTAGCGGATGGGCCGCCCCTCGTGGACGCGGGCACGGATGTCGGTCGAGGAGATTGCGAGCGCGGGGATGTTCATCACGGACACGTTGGGGTGGCGAGTCGGGGCCTCGGATTCGAACCTCGTGAGGTCGTACCCGGGCCGGGTGGCGGCGATGAAGTGCGCGAGCGACAAGATCTCCTCAGGGTCCTTCCAGTGGAAGATCTCGAGCATCGCGTCGGCACCGGTCACGAAGAACAGTTCCGCGTCACCTGCGGCCTCGCCGATCGACCGCAACGTGTCGACGGTGTACGTCGGTCCCTCGCGGTCGATCTCCACGCGCGAGACCGAGAACCGTGGGTTGCTCGCGGTCGCTACGACGGTCATGAGGTATCGGTCCTCCGTGGGCGAGACGTCCCTCGCCTCCTTCATCCACGGCTGCCCGGTCGGCACGAACAGCACCTCGTCCAGGCCGAACTGCACCGCCGCTTCTTCGGCGGTGAGGAGGTGTCCGTGATGGACGGGGTCGAAGGTCCCGCCCATGACCCCGAGGCGTCGTCCCACGGGTCCATCCTACGGCGAGCACCCGTGGCGGCCCCGGAACGCGCTCAACCGCTCGAGGTCAACCGCTCGACCCAGCCGCGTAGGTCCGCGAGATGCTTGCCGTAGTGCCGTCCCCCGGCCTCGTCGAACCATTCCTCGGCCTCGGCCGGCAGTCTTCCCGCCTCGCCGAAGTGCTCCACCATCATCGTTCGGGCCGCATGCCACTCCGCCTTCACGGTCCCCAGGTCAAGTCCCCTCGAGACCTCGAACCACGCCTCGTTCAGGCCCTGCATATCACGCACCTCGCCGGGATCGAACGTCCCGGCGCGCATCCGCTCGAAGTGACTCGCGGCGTCGGCGCTCCACGCCGCGATGTGCCACATCATGTCCTTGATCGACCAGCCCTCGTCGGTGTACCCAGGGGCTGTGAGCTGCTCGGTCGTGAGACCGTGCAGGAAGCTATTGAGCTCCGTCCACCCCGCTTCCTCGCTCCGCATCAGATCGTCAGGACGCACCGTCGATCGCCCCTCCCGGGATGAACTCGAACGCGCGGTCTCCGATGACGATCTCATCGCCTGGCTCCGCTCCGGATGCGGCGAGCTGCCGTTCGACGCCTTCCCTGATCAACCGCTTCTGGAGCGTGGCCACCTTCCCCGCGTCCTCGAAGTCCGTTTCGGCCACCCAGCGTTCGACCGAGCGCCCGACGACGCGGAACCGCTCGCCCTCCCGCCGCACGACGAAGGGCGCGCGGGCCGGTCGAAGGACCACGAGCGGACGGCGATCATCGTCGGGCGTGCTCTCGACGAGCGACTCGAGCCGCGCCGAGAGGGCCTTCACACCGTCCCCGGTGACGGCGGATACGACAAGCGCGACGGGACCCAGCGAGACCTCGGCCCGCGTTGGATCGTCCACGAGGTCGGCCTTCGTACCCACGACGACGTACGGGCGCGCGGCCAGCTCCGGATCGTAGGCCTCGACCTCCTCGCGTACGGCCCGCAGATCCGAACCGGGATCGGGAGCCGACAGGTCGATGACCATCGCGAGCGCCCGGCAGCGGCTCACGTGCCGCAAGAACCGATGCCCGAGGCCCTTGCCCTCGGCTGCGCCCTCGACGAGCCCGGGGATGTCGGCAACGACGAACCGCCGATCGCCCACGGCGACGCCGAGGTTCGGAGTGAGGGTCGTGAAGGGGTAACTCGCGATCTTCGGCTTCGCAGCGGTGAGCGCCGCGAGCAACGTCGACTTGCCGGCGTTCGGGAGACCCACGAGTCCCACGTCCGCGACCGTGCGCAACTCGACGCGGAGGCGCCGTTCCTCGCCCGGCTCCCCGGCCTCGGACGTCTGGGGGGCCTTGTTGCGCGGACCCGCGAGCGACGCGTTGCCGCGTCCGCCGCGTCCGCCTCGAGCCACGACGGCGCGGGCGCCCGCGCCGACGAGGTCCGCGACGAGCCCTCCCTCGTCCTCGACGCGCGTGCCGTCGGGCACCGCGATCACGAGCTCTCCGCCGCGCGCGCCGGTGCGGTTCATGCGAGCGCCGCCCCCTCCGCTCGGGGCCTTCTGGTGCGGGTGGTCCGCCAGGGCCGAGAGGTCACGCACCCGCTCGCGCACCTCGAAGACCACGTCGCCGCCGTCTCCGCCGTTCCCGCCGTCGGGACCGCCCCTCGGTGTATAGGGCTCGCTCCGCATCGACGCCGACCCGTCACCGCCGCGACCGGCGGTCACGAACACGGTCACCTCATCCACGAACGACATGCATCCATTGTGGCCGAATCACTCGCGGCCGGGCATGATGGGGGCGTGCCAGCCTTCGTGACTGTCTGGGCGGTCGAGCTCAGCCGAGGAGCGCCCCTCGAAGAACACAAGGGGACGTTGTCGGTATCGCAGGATGCCGTCGTGTTCGCGCCCAGGAAGGAGGAGGCGTCGCCCCTGCGGATCCCGTTCGGTGACGTCGCGAAGGTGAAGCGTCTGCGCGGCTCGCCGGTCCTCGTGCTGGAGCACGGCCACAGCGGCCGGCCAACCCAGACGGCGTTCTACTTCGTCCAGCCCCCGCCCATCGAACCCCCCGAGGGCTCGATCACGTTGCGCCCCACCCCCTTCTCCTTCGGGCGCAGTGGCAAGCGACGCGTGCGCCGCCAAAACGTCAGTTATCTGGGCGCGTGGAACCGGGAGAAGAAGGCTCAACTCCGAGAGTGGGAGGAGGAGATCCGGGAGCGCGTCGCGCTCGCTCGAGGCTCTGCGACAACGTAGGCCGCTCGAGCAGTGCTCAGCCGGCGGTGGGCTCGATCGAAGCGATCTTGCGGCCGCGCGACTCGTGGAACGTGACCGTTCCCTCGGCGAGGGCGAACAGCGTGTCGTCTCCGCCCTTGCCCACACCGCGGCCGGGATGGATCCGCGTGCCACGCTGTCGCACGATGATCGAACCCGCGGTCACGGTCTGACCACCGTAGGCCTTGACGCCGAGTCGCTTCGATTCGGAGTCACGACCGTTGCGGGATGAGCCGCCGCCCTTCTTGTGCGCCATGTCGTGTCCGAGGGTACCAGAGGGTTCCGAGCTACTCGGACGCCTCGGCGCTCGCCGGAGCCTCGGCAGTGGCTTCCGATGACGCTTGCGGGTCTTCGGTCTTCACCGCCTTCTTGGTCGCGGTCTTCGGGGCCGCGCCGAGGCTGACCGTCGAGATCTCGAGCAGCGTGAGCAGCTGGCGATGTCCCGCTTTGCGGGCGTAGCCGGTCTTGTTCTTGTACTTGAAGATCTTGACCTTGTCGCCCTTCTGCTCGCCCACCGGCTTGGCCGTCACGACCGCCCTCGCGGCGTCCTTGCCGTAGTGCGTGGTGCCGTCGTCGTCGACCACCAACAGCGGGTGGAACGTCACCGACTCGCCGATGCCGTGCATCAGCTCGACCTCGATCACGTCCCCCGGCTCGACCTTGTGCTGCTTGCCGCCGGTCTTGATCACCGCGTACATCTCGGATCCTTCCTATTCGTGTGGGCTACCGCTCCGCTGCTTCAGCCCTTGTTCCTCGTGGGCTACCGCTCCGGGCTCAGTCAGTTCACGTCGTAGGTCAGGAGCACGCCTCGGCCTTCGCAGGTGGGGCAGGTCTCGGAGAACGCCTCCAAGAGTCCACCAGACACGCGCTTGCGCGTCACCTCGAGGAGCCCGAGCGGGCTGATATCGAAGACCTGTGAGCGTGACTTGTCCTGCGCGAGGGCTTCCTTCAACGTATCGATGACCTTCTTCTTGTTCTGCTCGAGCAGCATGTCGATGAAGTCGATGATGATCATGCCCCCGATATCTCGCAGTCGGAGCTGGCGAGCCACCTCCGCGGATGCCTCGATGTTCGTGTTCACCACCGTCTCCTCGAGGTTCGTCTTGCCGACGGACTTGCCGGTGTTCACGTCGATGACCGTCATGGCCTCGGTACGATCGATCACGAGGTACCCACCCGAGGGCAGCCAGACCTTGCGGTCCAATCCTTTATGAATCTGCTCCACGATGTGGAACTCCTCGAACACCGGGAGCTTCCCCTCGTGCAATCGCACCTTCTCGAGGGTGTCCGGCGCGATGTCACGCAGGTAGTCCGTGACGAGGCCGTACACGCGAGGCGAGTCGGTGACGAGTTCGCGGAACTCCTCATCGGTGAACAAGTCACGCACCACCCGCACAGTGAGCTCGGGCTCTTCGTACAAGGTGGCGGGTGCCTTGGCTTTCTTCGAGCGCTTCTCGATGTCCTGCCACGTCGCCAGGAGGCGCTGGATGTCCGAGGCGAGCGCCTCCTCCGTGGCGCCCTCGGCCGCCGTGCGCACGATCAAGCCGTGGGATTCGGGTTTGAGGCCCTTGTAGATCCCCTTCAGTCGTTTGCGCTCATCCTCAGGGAGCCGCCGGCTGATCCCGGTGACGCTCGAGTTCGGCGCGAGGACCAGGTAGCGACCTGGCAACGAGATCTGCGCCGTGAGGCGAGCGCCTTTGCCGCCGATCGGATCCTTCGTCACCTGGACCAGGACGGACTGACCGTTCTTCAGCACGTGCTCGATCCGCGGCGGTGCGCCCTCCAGGTCCTCGAGGGACCAGTTCACTTCCCCCGCGTACAGGACCGCGTTCCGCCCGCGGCCGACGTCGACGAACGCCGCCTCCATCCCGGGCAGCACGTTCTGGACACGACCGAGGTAGACGTTGCCGACCATCGACTTCGCGCCCGCGCGGGTGACGTAGTGCTGGATGAGCTCGCGCTCCTCGAGCACCGCGATCTGGTCGCGCTCTCCGTGTTGGGTGATCACCATGAGCTTATCGGTCACGCGCGGCACGTACGGCATCGGCTCGCGGCGGCGTCGCGTTGCCCGGCCGACACGCGAGCGGGTGAGCCGCGTGGAGGTCGGGGCACTCTCCTTCTGCTCCTTCGGCTCTTGGGGCTTGGCTCGTCGCGGCCTGGTTGCCGGCGTTTTCTTCGGCCCGGTCTCCGAGGCCTCGACGGATGCATCTGCGGTCGGCGGCTTCTTTGCGCGCGAGCGTCGGCGGCGACGTTTGGCGGAAGGGCTCGGGGAGCTCGCTTCCGCGTCGCCGCTCACCGCGGCGACGTTGGTTTCGGCATCGGACGGGTCGATCGAGATCGATCTCGGCTCGTCGGTCGGCTTCGACTCATCGCTCGGCACGCCGTCCGCGTCCGTCGCGGCCGGGCGAGGTCCTCGGCCTCGGCCGCCGCGGCGGCGGCGCGGGCGGGCCCCTGTCGTGGAACCACTCGCCGGGCCGGCCGCCTCGTGATCTGTAGCTTCGGGCTCCGGTGACGATCGGTCAACCGACCGGGTTGAGCTCGCTGCCGAAGTGGTTCGCTGACGAGGCAAGCGAGCGGCTTTTGGCTCGTCGGTCGGGGTATCGCCGGGTTCGCCGGTCACCGATCCTTCGGTGGGGCGCGGAGACCCCGAGCCGCGGCTGCGGCCTCGGCCGCCCCGACGGCTCCGTCGCCGCCGAGGTGCCGTCGTCGATACGGCCTCCGGCCCGCCGGTCGTGCTCGAGCCTTCATCCGGCCCGCCCTGCGCGGGGTCGCTCGCGGGGGCAACGACTGAGCCGGTCTGCATGTCGTCCGTCATTCGTGCAGCTCCCTTCTTCGTACCGGGAGCGGCGTTGCTGGTCGCGGAGGTTCGGGATCTGGCGGTGCGGGAGCGGGTACCGAGCACGACCCCGTCAGGGACCCCGTCGGTATCGTCCTGCTCCTGACGCATGGGCGCGGCCGACCGATCGTCGCCGGGCCCCTGCGGCGCTTCGTCGCGCACGCGAAAACCCTGTTCCTGGGCGGCCATCCGGCCGCGGCACTCCGGGGGATGATCCCCAGGGCCGGCGGGGCCGGGGCCACGCCACTCGTACCTCGCCGGACTGCCCGGAGCCCCATTGGCGCCGCGTCCGGCGGGCAAACTTGCAGCAAGGATAACAGCGAGGCTCCGCTCCCTTGTGGAGCGGCCTCTAGAACGGCCCGTGGAAGGCCCGAAGGGGCGAGTCGGCCGGGCCCCGGGTGTGCCTAGCACTAGCCCCATGGGCCTAGTCCGGCATCGGGACGGGCACGGGTAGGAAACGGACACCCGCCTGATAGACCAGCAAGGGCGCGAGAGGAACACTAGTTCCCATGACCCGGGCGCTCCTACCCCGCCCCGACTTCGGCGACCGTGCCGGGGCGAGCTCTCGGCCGCGCGTCCTCGTCTGTGACGACAACGCGGGGTTCCGCGAGTCCCTCCTGGTCCTGCTCAACACGGGCGACATCGAGGTCGTCGGGGAGGTCGCTTCGGGATTCGAGGCACTGAAGGTCGCCCCGACGATCGGTCCGGACGTCGTGTTGATGGATGTGCGCATGCCGGGCATGGACGGGATCGAGGCATGCCGCAGGTTGAAGGCCCTCATGCCGGACGTCGGCGTGGTCGCACTGTCCGGCCACGAGGATCAAGACATCGTCCGCGAGATGCTCCTCGCCGGCGCATCGGGGTACGTCCTCAAAGACTCTGATGGCGACGAGATCCTGCACGCGGTGTTGGAGGCCGCCGAAGGTGGCGCCGTGCTCTCCGCCCAGGTGACGCCGAGCGTCATCGAGGATCTCACGGAAAGCCTCGAGCGCGAGCGCCGACGTACGCGGGAGCTCGAGACCGCGCAAGCCGCGTTGGTCGAACGTTCGGCGCGTCGGCACGAGCTGGTCGCCCGACTGTCGCACGAGCTCCGGACGCCGGTGACCGTGATCTTGGGGATCGCCCAAACGATGGCCAAGGGAAACGCCACGCCGCAGCAACGGTCCGAGCTGCTCGACCGGCTCGTGTCGAGGTCGCTGGACCTTGCGAGGCTCGTCGAACGGTTCGAGCTCACGATCGACGTGGCCCTCACCGAACAGGTCGACGTCGCGAACGTCGCGCACCAGGTCGGGATGGTGAGTGATCGCGTGCGGGTAGAAACCGATCACGTCCTGCCGGTGGCGAACCTCAACCCCGCCGCGGCGGCACGCATCCTCGAGGAGCTCGTCGACAACGCGCTGCGGTTCTCGCCCGATGGAGCCCCGGTCACGATCCGCGTCCGCCTCAGTTTGAGCGCGATCGAGGTCCGGGTGTCCGATCGCGGGAGCGGGATCGGACCCGCCGACGCCGAGCGCATCTTCGGACCGCTCGAGCAGCTGGAGGACCTCAACGTGCGCGTTCATCAGGGGGCGGGGATCGGCCTCGCCCTCGCCCGCACCGCAGCGCGCGCGATGGGCGGCGATGTCGTGCTCGAAGCGTCGGCTCCTGGCAGCTCGACGTTCCTGTGGACGATCGCGATCGAGGAGGACTGAACCGGGGACTCACTTCAAGCGCCGCATGTGGATATTCAACAGCAAGCCCACCGCGGCGGAGTTCGTCAGGAGCGCGCTGCCCCCGTAGGAGACGAACGGCAACGGGATCCCGGTGATCGGCATGATCCCGAGCGTCATGCCGATGTTCACGAACATCTGGATCGCGAGGTACGACCCGATCCCCGCTGCGACGTACGTCCCGAAGGGATCCTTCGACAAGAGGGCGATGCGGAACGCTCGCCAGATGAGCACTCCGAACAACACGAGCAGCGTGAACGCTCCGGCGAACCCGAACTCCTCCCCCACCACCGTGAAGATGAAGTCGGTGTGCTGCTCGGGCACGAAGTCGAGGTTCGTTTGCGTCCCCTGCAGGTACCCGACGCCGAAGAGGCCACCCGACCCGATCGCGATCTCGGCCTGCTTGCGGTTGTAGCCGGAGCGCAGGGGATCGTTCTGCGGATCGAGGAAGCTGGTGAGTCGGTTCACCTGATAGTCCCTCACCAGACCCATCTGGAACGCTCCGAAGATCAGCACCACCGCCGTGAGCGCGAGGATCCCGAGGTAGCGGGCTCGAGCTCCCGCGACCACCAATACCCCGACGAGGATCGTGACCAGCACGATCGATGTCCCCAGGTCCGGCTGCAGGAACACGAGCACGCCCGGAACGGCGGCGATGGCGGTAGCTCGGTACACCTCTTGGAGCGTCAGATCGCCGCTTCGCAACTCGGAGAGGAACGTGGCGAGCATGATGATGAGCGCTAACTTCGCGATCTCGGAGGGGGCGAATTGGAAGCCGAAGAGCTGGAACCATCGCTGCGAGCCCTTCACGCTCGTCCCGAGCGGGCTCCCCACGAGGACGAGCAGCACGAGCGACGCCGCGTAGATGAGACCGGCGTACACCTTCAGGAAGCGGTAGTCGAAGCTCGCGGCGAGCAGGACCATCACCGAGCCGAGCGCCACGAACGTCACCTGCTTCTTCAGGAACGTCCCCGGGTCCAGCCCCACTGCCGAGAGCGATTGGTGGGTGGCCGAATACACCATGAACAGCCCGACCACGGCCAAGGCGAAGACGTCGAGGAGCAGGACCGGATCCAGGTGCCGGATGGGCCGGCGCTCGGACGGGTAGGTCTTCGTCGCGACGAGATCCATCAGTCCGTCCCCGCCACGGTGGCGTACTCGGTGGAGGGCAGCCCGTAGAGACCCTCGATCACGTGCCGCACGATCGGCGCCGCCGTGGTCGAGCCGTGGCCTCCCTGCTCGACGAGGCAGACGACCACGTGCTGTTGGCCGTTCGCCGACGTCATCGCCGCGAACCACGAGAAGTCCTGCCGGTTGTACACCTGCGCTGTTCCGGTCTTTCCCGCGACCCACACCTGCGAGAAGGGGAACCCTCGGAACGCGAGCGACGCCGTGCCGCTGATGGGTACCTGGGCGAGTGCGTTGCGGACGTATGTGATACCGGCCTGCGTGAACGGGAGCTTCCTCCCGCAGCGCGAGGGCGAGCGACGGAGCACCTTCCCGCCGGGGGCCAACACGCGAGCGAGGACGTGCGGCGTGCACATCCGGCCGTTGTTCTCCAGCGCCGAGAAGGCCTGCGCGAGCTGGAGCGGCGTCACGAGCGTGTCGCCTTGTCCGATCGACATGTTCACGAAATCGCCCGGTACCCAGTCCCCGAACGGGAACGACTTCGGGTACGACTTGTGGATCGCTGCCTTCCACGCCGCGTCGGGAACGCGGCCTGCCTTCTCGAAGGGGAGATCGACGTTCGTGACCCGGCCGAACCCCGCGGCCCCGAGGTCGTGCTGCAAAGGCTCCTTCGGTGGTTGCGAGTCGTTGCCGGCGATGCCGTCGGCGTTGGGCGGCGGGTAATAGATGCGCCAGTAGTCGTATCCCATCGGGTAGAAGATCGTGTCGCACGAGACCGACAGCGCACGGGCGATGGACATGAACCCGAGGTTCGCGGTCGTCCAGTTGTTGAACACGTGATGGGTCGGGTCCTCGGGCACTTGGTAGGTCGATGGACACGGGTAGGACTGACTCGGCGTCACGAGGCCGCGCGCCAGCGCCGAGAGCGCGATCCATGGCTTGTACGTCGAGCCGGGCGGATACTGCCCTTGGATCGCGCGGTTGAGCAGCGGGTAGCCGTTCTGCGCACCGAACCTCCGGTTGAACGCCTGCGTGCTGATGCCGTGCGTGAAGGCGGCCGGGCGGTAGCTCGGATACGAGGCCATCGCCTCGATCGCGCCGGACTTCGGGTTCATCACGATCACGGCGCCCGCGTTGGCACGTAGGTTGCGTCCCGAGCTCGTGTCGAAGACCTGGCGGGCGTGCACGATCCCGGCCTTCAGGCTGTCCTCGGCCAGCCGCTGGACGGAATCGTTGATCGTGAGCTGCACGTCGTCCCCCGGGACGGGCGCCACCGTTCCGAGGATCCCCAGGTTCTCCCCCAGCGAGTTCACCCGGTAGTTCACGTACCCGTGTGTGCCACGCAGGTCGTGCTCGTAGACGGACTCAACGCCGGACACGCCGACGATGTCCCCGGGCTGGTAACCGGCGAACGAGGGGTCCTTCAGCTTCTCCGGCGAGATCTGGCCGAGGTATCCGAGCACGTGAGCCGCGAGGGTCCCCTGCGGGTAGGTGCGTACGGGGGCCTTCAGCAAGCCCACTCCCGGGAAGAGATCGTGGTGCTCCTCGATGTAGTAGACGATGCGAGGCGAGACGTCGATCGCGACAGGGATCGGCGAGAACGAGTAGTAGCGCGGGTCGTCCAGACTCCTGCCGAGGCTTCGGGCCGACACGCCGAAGAGCTTCGACAGGCGGAACACCACCTCCTCGAGCTGGTCGCCGGCCGCTTGCCGATTCACGGTGATCTCGAGGCTCTGACGGCTGCCGACCAATACGTCGCCGTTCGCGTCGAGGATCCGCCCTCGGGGAGCCGGAACCGGAAGGAGCTGCGTGGCGTTGTTCGAGGCTTGCCGCCGGTTGTCCTCGGCCGCGAGCACCTGCAAGAACCAGAGTCGCGTGGTGAGCGTGGCGAACATGAACACGACGAGACCGGCGAGCACCCGCAGCCGCAGTCCGGCTCTCCCCTCGGTCACGTGGGTCTCACCATCGCATGACCTTGCGCGAGCGGGAGCCCTCGGCGGCGCGGCGCAGCACCGGGTACACGAGCGGCGTGAGGATCGCGTTGTAGACGGCCGAGAGCGCCGCGACGCGGAACAGGTAGAGCGTCGTCACGTCGAGCTGTCCCAGCAGGAACGCCACGAGCCCGTAGAACAGCTCACCGACGAATGTGCCGCCCGCGACGAGCAAGACGGGCAACACGGGTGACGGGCTCACGATGTATTGGCGCAACAGCCCCACTGTGTAGCCGAGCAGCGTGAGCGTGAGCGCTGTGATGCCTTTCGGTTGATCGAGGAGAAAATCCTGTGCC
>Ga0307312_10000843_pt1 | contig 15113 bp, 15 predicted proteins | sample ER_DNA_202_FD_194489 | JGI IMG/M metagenome (GOLD analysis project Ga0307312, IMG submission 194489) | Bulk soil microbial communities from the East River watershed near Crested Butte, Colorado, United States - ER_DNA_202 | ecosystem: Environmental > Terrestrial > Soil > Floodplain | place...
ACCCGAGCTCGCCGGGCGGCTCGGGGTGCCGTTCATCGAGCTCGATGCCGAGATCCAGGGCGCGGCCGGCCGCTCGGTGCCCGAGATCTTCGCCGAGGAGGGAGAGGCGGGCTTCCGAGCGCGCGAAGCCGCTGCGCTCGTCGATGCCGCCCAGCGGGATCCATCGGTCGTCTCGTGTGGTGGCGGCGTGGTGCTCGAGCCCGCGAACCGCGTCACGCTGCGCGCGACCGGTGAGGTGGTGTTCCTCTCGGTCCCGCTCGAGCTGCTCGCCGCCCGGGTACCACCGGCGGCCGATCGACCACTCATCCAGCACGAGGGCGATCTCGAGCGGCTGTTCCGAGCGCGCGAGCCCCTCTACCGCGAGTTCGCCGCGCACGTCGTCGACGGCAGCGGCTCCGTCGCCGAGGTGGCGGCCGCGATCGAGAAAGAGCTCCTGCGTTGGTCCGCGTGACGGTCGAGGTCCCGGGCCATCGATACAACGCCACGATCGGCGTCGAGCTCCTCGAGCGCGCTGGCGATCATCTGCCCGCCCTCGCGAGAGCGGAGACCGCGTTCGTGGTTGCCGACCCGACGGTCGCCGCGCTGTACCTGGGCTCGCTCACGAGCGGGCTCGAGGCGCGTGCCCTTCGCGTCGTGCACCTCGGGGTGCCCGAGGGTGAGGCGGCGAAGTCGATGCAGACCATGTCCGTCCTCCAACGGCAGCTCGCGACCCAGGAGGCTCACCGCGACGATCTGGTCGTCGCCCTGGGCGGAGGGGCGGTCGGCGACCTCGCGGGGTTCGTCGCCGCCACGTACATGCGGGGCGTACCGTTCGTCCAGGTGCCGACGACGCTCACGGCGCAGGTCGATGCGTCGATCGGCGGCAAGACCGCGGTGAACCTGCCGGAAGGCAAGAATCTGGTCGGAGCCTTCCACCAGCCGGTCGCGGTGCTCGCCGACGTTACGACCCTGATGACGCTGCCCGACCGTGAGTTTCGCTCGGGGATGGCCGAGGTCGCGAAGTACGCACTCACCCTCGACCCGAAGCTGCTTGGGGTGATCGAGCACGAGCTCTCGCGGATCCTGGCTCGCGAGCCGGGCGTCATGGAGGAGCTCGTGGCCCGATGCGTGCGGGCGAAGGCCGGTGTGGTCTCGACCGACGAGCGCGATCGCGGCGGCCGGCTGATCCTCAACTACGGGCACACGCTCGCCCACGCGCTCGAGCGGCTCGAGGCCTTCGCGGGGAGGTCTCACGGCGAGGCCGTCGCGATCGGCATGGTCTTCGCCGCACGCCTGGCCGAGGCATTGGAGCTCGCGCCCGGTGGTCTCGTCGCGCGCCACGTGCGCCTGCTCGCCTCGCTCGGCCTCGAGGCCGAGGGTCGATTGCCAGCGGCGGATGACGTGCTCGCGGCGATGCGCCTGGACAAGAAGTACGCGGGCGGCTTGCGATTCGTGCTCCTCGAGGACGTCGGTCGCCCTCGCGTCGTCGAGGGCGTGGCCGAGGACGTCCTCCGCGCGAGCCTGAAGGAGATGGGGGCTGACGGATGAGGGTGCTCTTCCTGTTCGGGCCCAACCTCGGAGCGCTCGGTACGCGCGATCCGGAGCTCTACGGTTCGCAGACCCTCGTCGAGATCATGGGCGAGGTCGCCGAGCGAGCCGGGACCCTCGGACATGAGGTCGAGTGGCGTCAATCTGATCACGAGGCCGAGCTCCTCGGCGGGCTGGGCGGCGCGCACGACGAGGGTTTCGAGGTCGTCGTCGCGAACCCCGGCGCGCTCTCCCATTACTCGATCGCCCTGCGCGATGCGATCGAGGCCTGCGGCCTACCCGTGATCGAGGTCCATATGACGAACATCTACGCGCGCGAGGAGTTCCGGCGGCACTCGGTCATCTCGGCGGTGTGCCGGGCGACGATCGTGGGTGCGGGCGCCGGGGGGTACCACCTCGCCTTGGAGGCGCTCCCGTGGATCACGCGCTGAGGCGTACGCGACTCATCGATCGTGCGGCCGAGCTCGACCTCGACGGGCTCTACATCACGCGCGGGCCGAACGTTCGGTACCTCACCGGCTTCACGGGCTCGAACGCGCAGGCGCTGGTGGGTGGGGTGGGCAGCGTGTTCTTCACCGATGGGCGCTACGAGGAGCAGTCCCGCCACGAGGTGGCCGACCTCGATCGCCGGATCTATCTCGACGGATCCCCGCCCGTGGCGGAGACGGCTTCCCAGCTCCGGGTTCGGCGGTTGGGGTTCGAGTCCGGCGGTGTCACGTACCGCCAGTGGGAGCGGCTGCGCGATGCCCTCGAAGGGATAGAGATCGTCCCGGTCGACGGGGCGGTGGAGGCGCTCCGTCGTCGCAAAGACAAGGACGAGATCGCGCTGATCGATGCCGCCCAAGGGTGTGCGGACGTCGCGTTCGAACAGGTGATCATGGGTGACGGTCTCCGCGCGGGGATCACCGAGCGAGAGCTTGCCCTCGACCTCGAGCTCGCGATGCGCCGCGCGGGGGCGGACGATACGGCGTTCGTTACGATCGCCGCGTTCGGCGAGCACGCCGCTGAGCCGCACCACCATCCCACCGATCGCCCGCTCCGGGGCGGCGACGTGGTGAAGATCGACTTCGGAGCGCTCGCGGCCGGCTACCACTCCGACATGACCCGCACGGTGGCCTTCGGCGACCCGGGTCCACGACTGTGCGAGATCCGCGACGTCGTCGCGGCGGCCCAGGGCGCGGGGATCGCGGCCGTCCGTCCAGGCGCGAGCGCTGCCGAGGTCGACCGCGCTGCGCGCTCGGTCATCGAGGAGGCGGGATACGGATCGAGCTTCCCGCACGGCCTCGGCCACGGCGTCGGTCTGGAGATCCACGAGGCGCCGTTCCTACGATGGGATCTCGACGACGCGCTCGAGCCAGGCATGGTCGTCACGATCGAGCCCGGCGTGTACATTCCGGGACTCGGGGGCGTCCGCATCGAGGACATGGTCGAGGTGACCGCCGACGGACGTCGACCGCTCCCGCGATCGAACAAGGAGCTCCGGCTCTCATGAGCGTATCGACGAACGAGCTGAAGAACGGCATGACGCTCGACCTGGACGGCACGCTGTTCCAGGTCGTCGAGTTCCAGCACGTGAAGCCCGGAAAAGGAGGGGCGTTCGTACGGACGAAGCTCCGCAACCTGAAGACGGGTGGCGTGCAAGAGAAGACGTTCAATGCTGGTGTGAAGGTCGGGCTCGCGATCGTCGAGCGCAAGGACATGCAGTACCTGTACCGAGACGCCGATCACCTCACGTTCATGGACCTCGAGTCCTACGAGCAGATCCCCGTGCCGGTCGCGTTGCTCGGCGAGGCGGTCGGGTTCTTGGCCGAGGGATCGGGCGCTCAGGTCGCGATGCACGACGGGATCCCGATCGCCGTCGATCTGCCGCCGTCGATCGTGCTGACCGTCGTCGAGACCGACCCTGGCGTCAGAGGGGACACTCGCACCTCGGCCCTGAAGCCCGCGAAGCTCGAAACCGGCATAGTCGTCCAGGTCCCGCTCTTCGTGGAAGAGGGCGAGAAGATCAAGGTGGACACCCGCTCAGGTCAGTACATGGAGCGGGTGAAGTAATCCGCCGTGGCCTCGCGCAGGCAAGGCCGGCGCCAGGCCGTCGACATCGTCTACCAATCCGACGTGACCGGGCGCGACCCACTCGATGTGTTGAACGAGTGGGAGGCTGCAGGCAAGCGGGTATCCGTGTTCGCGGCCGAGCTCGTGCAGGGGGTGGGGGCGTACCTCGCTGAACTCGATGGGTTGATCGGCAGCGCCGCCGACGGGTGGACGATCGATCGCTTGGCCTCGCTCGACCGCACGATCCTGCGCGTGGCCGCGTACGAGATCCTGCACCGCAAGGATGTCCCCACCGCCGTCGCGATCGATGAAGCCGTCGCGACCGCGAAGGAGCTCTCGACCGAGGATTCGGGCCGGTTCGTGAACGGCGTGCTCGGTCAGATCGCGCGCCGGAGCGGCGAGACCGAGGATCCGGGCTAGTTCTGTGAAGAGCCGGTGGTCCCTGCGGCCGGGGGCTGAACCGGGGGCTGCGGGGGCGGCGGCTGCATCTGCGCCGAGGCCGGAGGCGACTCCTGCGGCGGTTGATCCGGGGTCTCTGTGCCGTCCTTCATGCCCTGCTTGAACTCGCTCGTCGACCTACCGAGTGAACGGGCGAGCTCGGGAAGCTTCTTCGCGCCGAAGAGCAGCACGATCACGCCAAGGACGACGAACCATTCGGGGCCAAAGCTCATCGGATCCCACCTTCCTGGGGAACGTGTCCGACAGTCTAGGCCCTGATGCCTCGATTGGCGATGAACCCCTCGAGCGGGTGGTTGAACGAATGGGCCTTCGCCGCGTATCCTGCTGGTCGGAGTTCTTCCCCTTTAAGTCCGGTCCCGCGAGGCCGGGAAGGGAGCGCGAAGATGAGGCATACCCTGGGCGCCCTGCCGCATGTGTGGTCGGGCGTTCCGTCGTAATGGGTGGGACGAAGGCCCGGCTCCTGGACGGAGCGGAGATCCGGCGCTCGGTGACCCGCATCGCGCACGAGATCCTCGAGCGCAATAAGGGTGCCGGGGAGGTCGCGCTCGTGGGTATCGCGAACCGCGGGGACGATCTCGCCCGGCGTCTCGCGGCCGAGATCGAGCGTATCGAGGGCGAGCAGGTGCCGGTCGGGGCCCTCGACATCACGTTCTACCGGGACGACATCGGCATGCGAGCCGAAGCCCCGGAAGTGCATGAGACTCGGATCGGGTTCGACATCAACGGCCGGACGGTGGTCCTCGTCGACGACGTGCTCTTCACCGGACGCACGATCCGCGCCGCGATGGATGCGCTCGTGGATTTCGGCCGACCGACGGCGATCCAGCTCGCGGTGCTCGTCGACCGTGGTCACCGCGAGTTGCCGATCCGCCCCGACTACGTCGGCAAGAACGTCCCGACCCGCAAGGACGAAGACGTGCGGGTGATGCTCGCCGAGCTCGACGGCGAAGATGCCGTCATCCTGGAGGAGCGCGGCGCCGCACCGCGTTCACCGGCCGGGAAGGCCGCGAAAGGAGACGAACGGTGAACCGACACCTGCTGTCGATCCACGACGTATCCGCGGTGGACATCGTGCGGATCCTGGACACGGCCGAGTCCTTCCGCGAGGTGGGGACCCGGGTGATCAAGAAGGTCCCCGCGCTCCGGGGCCGCACCATCGTGAATCTGTTCTACGAGAACTCGACCCGGACGCGCATATCGTTCGAGCTGGCCGCCAAGCGGTTGTCCGCCGACGTCATCAATTTCACGACGAGTGGGACGAGCGTGAGCAAGGGCGAGAGTTTGAAGGACACGGCTCTCACCCTGCAAGCGATGGGGGCGGACGCGATCGTGATCCGCCACTCCTCGAGCGGTGCGCCCTTCACGCTCACGAAATGGGTGAAGGGGAGCGTGCTGAACGCCGGCGACGGCACCCACGAGCACCCGACCCAGGCGCTCCTCGACATGTACACGATGCGGGAGCGGCTCGGCAAGATCGAGGGTCTGCGGGTCGCCATCGTGGGTGATGTGCTGCATTCGCGAGTGGCGCGGAGCCTCAGCTTCGGGCTCGTGAAGATGGGTGCCGAGGTGACGCTCGTGGGACCGCCGACGCTCATCCCGCCCGAGGCGCCCTCGTGGGGTGTGCAGGTGAGCTACGACATCGACGGCGTGCTCCCCAAGCTCGACGTTTGTTACATGCTCCGCGTGCAGCGCGAGCGTCAGCGCCAGCAGTACTTCCCGAGCGTCCGCGAGTACTCGCGCTTGTTCGGCCTGACGAACGCTCGCGTGGGGATGCTGCCTGAAGGCTCGCTCATCATGCATCCGGGTCCGATGAACCGGGGGGTCGAGATCGACTCCGACGTAGCCGACCTGCCCCAGTCCGTCATCGAGGAGCAGGTGACGAACGGCATCGCGGTGCGGATGTCGCTCCTGTACCTGCTGCTCGGGGGCACGGGGGTCGAGGAGGCGAGCGCCGATGTCTGAGCGGCGCATCGTCTTCCGCGCCGTCCGCATCGTCGACCCGGCCTCAGGGCGCGACGAGACCACCGATGTCGCCATCGAGGCCCAACGGATCACGGCCGTCGGCCCCGACGCGATGACTGCGGGCGCCTCGGTCGTGGACGCGGACGGGCTGGTCCTCGGGCCGGGTCTGGTCGACATGCACACGCATCTGCGCGAGCCGGGGTTCGAGCACAAAGAGACCGTCGAGACCGGCACGAGGGCCGCCGCCGCCGGAGGGTTCACGGCGGTCGCGCCGATGGCGAATACCGACCCGGTCGCTGACAACGCCGCGGTGATCCACGAGGTCCGAGATCTCGCCGCGACGGCGGGACTGTGCGACGTCTTCCCGGTGGGTGCGATCACGCGGGGCCTCGCCGGCGAGGAGATGGCCGAGCTCGGGGAGATGGTGGAGGCCGGTGTTCGGCTGTTCAGCGACGACGGGCGCTGTGTGCCGGACGCCCGCGTCCTTCGCAACGCCCTCACCTACGCGAAGGCGTTCGAGGACGTGGTGCTCGCGGAGCACTGCGAGGACGCCGCGCTGGCGGAGAGCGGCCAGATGCACGAGGGCCTGCATTCGTACTCGCTCGGCCTCGCCGGACAGCCCCGGGAAGCCGAGGAGGTCATCGTCGCCCGTGACCTCGCGATCGCGAGGCTGACCGGAGGTCGTTTGCACCTGTGTCACCTCTCGAGCGCCGGTTCGATCGAGATGGTGCGCCGGGCCAAGGCCGAGGGTCTGCGGGTGACCGCGGAAGTCACCCCGCATCACCTCGTGTTCAGCGACGAGGACCTGATCACGTACGACACGAACTTCAAGGTGAACCCGCCGCTGCGTTCCCCCGAAGATCGCGAGGCGCTGCGAACCGCGGTGGTGGACGGGACGATCGACGCGGTCGCCACCGATCACGCCCCCCACGCGGTGGAGGAGAAGGAAGCCGAGTTCGACCGGTCGCCTCCCGGCACGATCGGTCTCGAGACCGCACTCGCCGCGATCCTGACGCATCTCGTGGAGCCGGGGCGCATCTCGCTCTCGCGCGCGGTCGAGGCCATGTCGGTCCGGCCGGCCCGGATCCTCGGCGCGGCCGAGCATGGGGGCCCGCTCGAGCCCGGGCGGCCGGCGAACCTCGTCGTATTCGATCCGTCGGCCGAGTGGACGGTCGAGGCGCCGTTCGTCTCACGTAGCCGGAACTCGGCCTTCCTCGGATCCAAGCTGCGCGGCCGGGTCCTGTACACGATGCTTCGCGGCGACCTCGTCGTGGCCGACGGAAAGCCGCAGCGATGAGTCCCGAGAGGCGCACGTGACCCGCGGAGCCCCGGCGATCCTCTGCCTCGAGGACGGATCGGCGTTCCGAGGCACTTCGGTCGGGGCGCCGGGGGAAACGTTCGGGGAGGCGGTGTTCAACACGGCGATGAGCGGCTATCAGGAGGTGCTCACCGACCCCTCCTACGCCGGTCAGATCGTCACGATGACGTCCCCGCACCAGGGCAACGTCGGCACGAACCTCGAGGACCCCGAGTCCGTCCGCGTGCAGGTGGCCGGGTTCGCGGTGCGCGAGGCCTCACGACGCGCCTCGTCGTGGCGGAGCCGGCGGACGTTGGCAGAGGAGCTCGCCGAGGCGAACGTCGTCGGGATCGAGGGCATCGACACGCGGCGCCTCACCCTCCGCCTGCGCGAGGCGGGGGCGATGAGGTGCGCGGTCTCGACGCGGGACCTCGACCCCGTGTCGCTGCTCGCCCGCGTGCGCGATACCTCGGGCATGCAGGGCGCCGACCTCGCGAGGAGCGTCTCGACCACCCAGCCGTACGAGGCTCGAACCCTCGTGGGGGAGGTGAACTCGAGCGCCGGTTCCGTCTTCCGGGTCGCCGCGTACGACTTCGGCATGAAGCGCAACATCTTGCGGCTGCTGGCCGATGCCGGCTGCGAGACGACAGTCGTTCCCGCGGCGACTCCGGCCGCGGACGTGCTCCAGGGTGGATACGACGGCGTGTTCATGTCGAACGGCCCCGGCGACCCGGCTGCCACCACGTACGGGGTCGACGCCGCGCGGAGCCTTCTCGGCACGCTCCCCGTCTTCGGGATCTGCCTCGGGCACCAGCTGCTCGCTCTGGCGCTCGGCGGCAAGACGTTCAAGATGAGGTTCGGCCACCGCGGCGTGAACCAGCCGGTGCGGAACACCCTCACGGGGCGGGTGGAGGTGACGAGCCACAATCACGGGTTCGCCGTGGACCCGGACGGATGGCCTCGAGAGGGCAACCGCGCGGAGACGCCGGCCGGTGGCCTCGAGCTCACGCACTGGAACCTCAACGACGGGACTCTCGAGGGGCTTCGGTGCCTCGACGTGCCCGCGTTCTCGGTGCAATACCACCCGGAGGCGGCGCCCGGTCCACACGACTCGCGCTTCTTGTTCCGCACGTTCCGGGAGCTGATGGCGGCCTGATGCCGAGGCGCACCGACATCGAGCGGATCGTGGTCGTGGGCTCGGGCCCGATCGTCATCGGTCAGGCCTGCGAGTTCGACTACTCGGGGACACAAGCGTGCCAGGTGTTGCGGCGCGAGGGATTCCACCTGTCGCTCGTGAACTCGAACCCGGCCACGATCATGACCGACCCGGAGTTCGCCGACCGAACGTACATCGAGCCGCTCACACCCGAGTCGGTGCTGTCGGTCATCGAGCGCGAGCGCCCCGACGCACTGCTGCCGACGCTCGGAGGCCAGACCGCGCTCAACGTCGCCGTTGCGCTCGCTGCTTCGGGCGATCTGGACCGGCTGGGCGTCCGCCTCATCGGCGCCGGTCTCGAGGCGATCCGCCGCGCCGAGGACCGCAGCGGCTTCCAGAACGCGATGCAGGTCGCCGGCCTGCCGATCCCGCGCGCTGACACCGCTCACACCCTCGCGGAGGCCCTCGCGATCGGTGAGCGGATCGGATTCCCCCTGATCGTTCGGCCCTCATTCATGCTCGGTGGCGGCGGGAGCGGGTTCGCCCACGACCGGTCGCAGCTCGAGGCGCTCGTCTCCCGGAGTCTCGAGCAGAGCCCGACCCACGAGGTGCTCATCGAGGAGTCGGTGGCCGGGTGGAAGGAGTTCGAGCTCGAGGTGATGCGTGACGGCGCGGACAACGCCGTCGTCATCTGCTCGATCGAGAACGTGGACCCGATGGGTGTGCACACGGGTGACTCGATCACGGTGGCGCCCGCGCAGACGCTGACCGATCGCGAGTACCAGGTCATGCGCGACATGGCGCTCGCATGCATCCGCGCGATCGGGGTCGAGACCGGAGGCTCAAACATCCAGTTCGCGGTAGATCCCCGTGACGGCCGGATCGTCCTGATCGAGATGAACCCCCGCGTGTCGCGCTCCTCCGCGCTCGCCTCCAAGGCCACGGGGTTCCCGATCGCGAAGATCGCGGCGCTGCTCGCCGTCGGATACCGGCTCGATGAGATCACCAACGACATCACCGGCGTGACGCCGGCCGCTTTCGAGCCCACGCTGGATTACGTCGTCGTGAAGATCCCCCGGTTCGCCTTCGAGAAGTTCTCGGCGGCGGACCCGACGCTGACCTCGAGCATGAAGTCGGTGGGCGAGGTCATGGGGATCGGTCGCACGTTCAAGGAGGCGCTCGGGAAGGCATGGAGGTCGCTCGAGCGCGACGGTGCCGACCTCGGTGCGTGGGAGGGCGAGCTGAAGGACCCCTCCGTGATCGGCCGGTTGTCCACCCCCACGCAGGACCGGCTGCGGCTGGTCGAGAGCGCCCTACGGGCCGGACACGGGGTGGACGAGGTTGCCGCCGCCTCATCGATCGATCCGTGGTTCGTCGATCAGATCGCCGAGGTGGTCGAGGAGAGTCTTGCGCTGCAAGGAAAGGATGTCGATGTCCTCACGGCCCAGGACCTGGGGTCGGCCAAGCGGGCGGGGCTGTCCGACGCGCGGATCGCGGTGCTCACCGCGCACTCGGAGGCCGAGGTCCGTGCCCGTCGCGCGTCGCTCGGGGTCGTGCCAGTCTTCAAGACCGTGGATACCTGCGCCGGCGAGTTCCCGGCACGGACGCCGTACCACTACTCCACCTATGAAGAAGAAACGGAGGTGCGAGCGGCTGAGCGACCCCGAGTGGTGATCGTGGGCGCCGGACCGAACCGCATCGGGCAGGGCATCGAGTTCGATTACGCATGCGTCCACGCGGCATACGCGGTGCGCGAGGCGGGCTACGAGGCGGTGATGGTGAACTCGAACCCGGAGACGGTATCGACGGACTACGACACGAGCTCGCGCTTGTACTTCGAGCCGGTATCAGAAGAAGACGTCCTCGCGGTGTGCGAGGTCGAGCGCCCGATCGGCGTCATCGTGCAGCTGGGGGGACAGACGCCGCTGAAGCTCGCGCGCGCGTTGGAGCGGGCGGGCTTCCCGGTGCTCGGGACGCGACCCGAAGCGATCGACCTGGCCGAGGACCGAGGCAAGTTCGCGGAGCTGCTGAGCGAGCTCCAGATCCCGGCGCCGCCGCACGGGGAGGCTCGCACCCTGCAGGAAGCGCGCGCGATCGCGGCAAGGATCGGATACCCATTGGTCGTACGCCCGAGCTACGTCCTCGGCGGACGCGCCATGGAGATCGTGTACGCGGAGGACGAGCTCGAGCGCTTCGTGGCCACGGCCGCCGAGGCGGGCCCCGATCACCCCGTGCTGCTCGACCGGTTCCTCGAGGGAGCGATCGAGATCGACGTCGACGCCATGAGCGACGGCACCGACGTCTTCATCGGCGCGGTGATGGAGCACATCGAGGAGGCCGGCGTGCATTCGGGAGATTCGTCGTGCGCCATCCCGCCGGCGACCCTCTCGGACGAGGAGCTCGACGAGGTCGAGCGCATCACCACGCTGCTCGCTCGCCGACTCGATGTGCGCGGGCTCATGAACCTCCAACTCGCCGTGAAGGACGAGCGGATCTGGGTCCTGGAGGCCAACCCGCGGGCATCGCGTACGGTCCCCTTCGTGTCGAAGGTCATCGGGATCCCGCTCGCCAAGCTCGCCACGATGGTGTTGCTCGGCCGCACCCTCGCCGAGCTCGAGGCCGAGGGGCTCCTGCCGGGCGATCCCGGTCACTACCGCCACCTTCCGTACACCGCGGTGAAGGCCGCCGTGCTTCCCTTCGACCGTTTCCCGGGCGTGGATACGATCCTCGGCCCCGAGATGAAGTCCACCGGTGAGGTCATGGGGATCGACCCCGACCCGGGCTGGGCCCTCGCCAAAGCCCTCACGGCGAGCGGCTCGGCCCTTCCGCGAACCGGAACCGTGTTCGTCTCCGTCGCGAACCGCGACAAGCGCTCGATCGTCTTCGCCGCCAAACGCCTCGATCAGCTGGGTTTCCAGCTGGTGGCCACCCGCGGCACCGCAGGCGTCCTCGAACGTGCCGGCATCGCCGTCGAACGCGTCACCAAAGTGAGCGAAGGAAGCCCGAGCATCGTCGACCGCATCGCCGCAGGCGAGATCGCGATGATCATCAACACCCCCTTCGGCCGGGCCCCTCGCACGGATGGCTACTACATCCGCACCATGGCCGCGAAGATGGGCGTGCCCTGCATCACGACGTTGCCGGGAGTGATGGCCGCGCTCCGAGGCATCGAAGCGATGGGCGAGCCGGCACCCGAACCGAAGAGCCTGCAGGAGTACCACGAGCACGCGAGGGCATCGGCAGCGCAGCAGGAACGTTTCGCCGTGGCCGGGGTCGGGGCCGTGGCGGAGCGGGGGAGGGGATGGCATGGCAAGCGGAGCCACGGCCCCGACCCCACCCCCGCGACCAACGAACAGACCGAGGCCGCAACGTGAAACGCGTACGTGCGGAGATCCTGAACACGAAGCGCTTAGGCGCGTACCACTCGCTCACGCTCGTCGCCCCCGAGGTTGCCGATCGAGCCCGGCCCGGTCAGTTCGTAAGCGTGGCGATGCCGGACGATCGCTCGTTCATGCTCCGGCGGCATTTCTCGATCCATCAGGCGTCCCGGCGCGGGGGCTGGGCCGGGACGCTCGAGTTCGTCTTCGATCCGCACGGCCCGGGAACGTCGTGGCTCGCCGAGGCGAAGGCCCACCAATTCCTCGACGTGATCGGGCCGTTGGGCAAGGCGTTCGCGTATCCGCAGAAGCTCAACAACTGCCTGCTGATCTCCGAAGGGCACGGCTCGGCCTCGATCTACTTCCTGGCGCAGGAGCTGCGGTCGCGAGGCAAGCGCGTGGATATGTTGATCGGCGCCGAGGACCAGGAGCACGTGTTCAAGCCGATCGAAGGCAAGCGCCTGTCGCAGACGATCGCGATCGTCACCGAGGATGGCTCGCTCGGCGAACGCGGGCGCATCGTCGACATGCTGCCGACGATGGCTGACGGCGTCAACGCGCAAGTGATCTACGCGGCCGCGAGGCGTGGCACGTTGCGTGAGATCGCCGACGTGTGCGCGGAACGGCAGATCCCCTCGCAGATCGCCGTCGAGGAGCAGATGGCGTGCGGCGTCGGGATGTGCTTCACCTGCGTGGTGCCGGTGATCCGCAAGGACGGCTCGGGGTTCGACAACCTGCGCGCGTGTTCGGAAGGCCCCGTGTTCAACCCCGCACGCATCCTGTGGGACCGATGGATGGGAGATGAGCCGCGGATGCTTCCCACGCCCCCCGAGGGATTCCCGCCGGTGCGAACATGGCCGGGGTGAAGCCGTCGCTGGCCGTCGACCTGAACGGCGTCGTGTTCCCACTGCCGGTGCTCGCCGCCGCGGGATGCCTCGGGACCGGACGCGATGGCGGAGGCCTCGTGGATCTGCACCGACTCGGCGGCGTCGTGACGCGCAGCCTCACCCTGCATCCGGGGAAAGGGACCTCGACGCCTCGGATGGCCGAGACCGCCGCCGGGCTGCTCACGTCGGTCGGGCTGCAGAACCCCGGCGTCGAGGCATTCGTGTCCGAAGACCTCCCGCGCCTCGTGAGGGCAGGGGTGCCGGTGATCGCCTCCGTCGCGGGCGCCAGCCTCGAGGAGTACATCCGGGTCGCGAGCTTCCTGCATTCGAAACCCGGGATCACTGCCATCGAGGTCTACCTCTCCGCTCCGGACGACGAGCGCGGCGGCGGGCGCCCCTTCTACTCGCACCTCGAACGGATCATCGAAGTGATCGGCTCGGTGGCTCGGCTCTCGCGCATCCCGGTCTTCGCGAAGCTCCCCGCGTTGCTGCCCGATCTCGAGGAAACGGCCGGCGCGTGCGTTCGAGCGGGGGCGCACGGCCTGACGCTCATCGATGGGGTTCCCGGGATGAGCGTCGACACCACGAGGTTGCGCGCGAACCTGTCGACGGTGATCGGAGGCCTCTCGGGACCCTCGATCCGCCCGATCGCCCTCGCGGCCGTATACCGCGTGGCGCAAGCGATGCCCGACGTCCCGATCATGGGGGTCGGTGGGATCGGCACCGGCGATGACGCTGTCGAGTTCCTCTTGGCCGGTGCCTGGGCGGTGCAGGTCGGCACCGCGATGCTGGTGAACCCGTCGGCGCCGGCGGAGATCGCGCAGGGGATCCATCGCCATCTCAAGACGACGGGGTTCGCGTCCGCCGCCGATCTGCGCGGCCGGCTCCGGGGCAACGAGTACGCGCACGGGCATTGGACCGGCAACGGAGAGGAGTCGGCATGATCCCACGGCCCGAGAATCCCATCGTCGTGGCGCTCGACGTCTCGGACATCGATCGCGCGGAGACGCTCGCGCGGTCGCTCGAGGGTCGGATCGGCATGTTCAAGATCGGATTGGAGCTCTTCGCCGCCCACGGACCCGCTGCGGTCCTGCGACTGCGGGACTACGGCCCGATCTTCCTCGACCTGAAATTGCACGACATCCCCAACACCGTCGAACGAGCGGCGCGCAACTGCGCGAGGATGGGCATCGCGATGGTCAGCGTCCATGCGCTCGGGGGCGAGGCCATGGTGAGGGCGGCGGTTCGCGGTGCGGCGCAAGGCTCGGCGGGGTCCGATTCCCCGGCTCCGATCGTGGCCGGCGTGACGGTGCTTTCCAGCCTGTCGGGGGAGGAGCTCGCGTCGTCGGCCTCACTGGCGTTCGAGGCCAAAGCGTCCGGCGCCGGCGCCGTCGTCGTCTCCGGCGACGACGTGCGGGTCGTGCGCGAGGTTGTCGGCGAGGCGTTCGTGCTCGTCGTGCCGGGCATCCGCCCGGCGGGATCGAACGGCCACGATCAGGTGCGCATCCTCACGCCGGAAGAAGCGCTCGAGGCTGGCGCGGACTACCTCGTCATCGGCCGCGCGATCACGGACTCGCCGGATCTCGCCGGAACCGCCGAGTCGATCTTGGCGACGATCCGCTGACGCAGAGGATCTCGAAACCGCTGGTGGCGCACGTGAGCCGCGTTGCTGCGGCCGCGAGGCGGCGACTATACTCGCGTCGCTTTCGACCCCCACGAGCAAAGGAGCGGTTGCCATGCCCCTTCCCGTCTTGACCGACGAACAACGCAAGCAGGCTCTCGAGAAGGCCGCCGAGGCTCGCCGCAAGCGCGCCGCGCTCAAAGGCGAGCTGAAGGCCGGGAAGCGAACGCTGAAGGATGTGCTGGCCATCCAAGGCAATGACACCGTCGGCAAGATGAAGGTATCGACGGTCCTCGAGTCCCTACCCGGCGTGGGGAAGGTCCGGGCGCAGAAGATCATGGAGAAGCTCGACATCTCCGCCACCCGTCGGATCCGGGGGCTCGGCGCGAAGCAGCGCGAGTCACTCCTCGGCGAGTTCGCCAACAAGTAGCGCCGCCCTGAGCGGTCCTCGCGGCACCCTCTTCGTGATCGCCGGCCCCTCCGGGGTGGGCAAGGGAACCGTCGTGAAGCAGTTGCTCGAGCGTGACCCGAACCTGCGGCTGTCGGTTTCGGCCACCACTCGAGGCCGACGCGCGACCGAGCGCGAGGGCGCGGATTACTTCTTCGTTTCGAACCCGCGATTCGACGAGCTCGTAGCGAGCGGGGCGCTGCTCGAGTGGGCGGAGGTCTTCGGCCACCGCTCCGGCACACCGGCGGATGCGGTCGAGGAGGCCCTGGACGCTGGGCACGATGTGGTCCTGGAGATCGACGTCCAGGGGGCAGGTCAGGTGCGCGA
>Ga0307312_10000845_pt1 | contig 15100 bp, 10 predicted proteins | sample ER_DNA_202_FD_194489 | JGI IMG/M metagenome (GOLD analysis project Ga0307312, IMG submission 194489) | Bulk soil microbial communities from the East River watershed near Crested Butte, Colorado, United States - ER_DNA_202 | ecosystem: Environmental > Terrestrial > Soil > Floodplain | place...
CATCTTCGATCCGGTGAGCACACAATCCGACCCGTCACGCACCGCGCGGGTGCGCATGGAGCCGGGATCGGATCCGGAGTCAGCCTCGGTCAGGCCGAAACATCCAACCGCTTCGCCAGCAGCCATGCGGGGTAGCCAACGCTGTTTCTGCTCTTCGCTGCCGTATGCGTAGATGGCGTACATGGCGAGCGAGCCCTGCACGCTGATCAGCGATCGGAGCCCGCTGTCCACGGCCTCGACTTCCGCGCAGACCAGGCCGTACTGGGCGGCCGTCGAGCCTTGGCAGCCGTAGCCGGACAGGTGCATGCCGAGAACGCCGAGGTCGCCGAACTCGCGGGCTAGCTCTCGCGCCGGGAGGGTGCCGGATTCGTACCAGTCCCGGATGTTCGGCCGGAGCCGGTCGTCGGCGAACTTGCGCACCGTGTCACGAAGCAGTCGGTTGTCATCGGACAGATCGGCGTCGAGGCCGAGCAGGTCCAGGCGATCGAGCACGTCGGTCATGAGGAGCCGTCCTCCGCGAGCATCGTAGGGAGCACCGCAGCGAGCGTCAGCGAGTGAGGAGCGGACTGAGGAGCGCTGCGGAGGACGGCGACGGGAGGCACGGTCATGCCTGGCACGTTACGCGGGCGAGTGGGCGTCGAGGTTACCCTGCAACGGTGCCGTTGCTGCCGTTCGACCCCATCGAGCGCGCCGGGGTGCTGTGGGAGAAGCACTCGCCGGGTGAGCCCGCCGAGGTCTACGCAGCCATGCGGGCGGTTACCTCGATCATGCGAGCCCAGCAGGTGCTGATCGGAGAGCTCGACACGTTGCTCAAGCCCTACGGCGTCACGTTCAGCCGGTACGAGGCGCTCGTGCTGCTCTCCTTCGCCCGGGACGGCGCCTTGCCGCTGTCCAAGGTCGGGGAACGATTGCAGGTCCACGCCACGTCTGTGACCAACGTCATCGACCGGCTCGAGGGTGCGGGCCTGGTACGACGGGAGCCCAATCCGCGAGACGGCCGCGGCATCCTGGCCGTGATCACCGAGGACGGTCGGCGGGTCGCTCGGGAGGCGACCGCTGCGCTGAACGAGGCTCATTTCGGACTCGGCGCACTCGGCGTCGACGACCTTGACTCGCTGTTCACGATTTTGCGCGGGCTGCGAGTGGACGCCGGCGACTTCGCCGACTAGCCGCGCCTCGGCCACGATCGTGATCTTGAATCTCGTCGACAGTCGTGATCTCAGACTTACTGCTCTGGGACGACCACAAGTCCAAGATCATCAGCTGAGGCGGTCGTGACCGCGGGCTCGAGCGTGCGGATCGTGCGCTCGATCGGGTCGACCCGAGCTCGCACGCCCAGCGGGAGCACGCCCATCGGCGAGCTATGGCCATAGTCGAGATTGGCGACAACCACGAGGTCAGATCGACCCCACTCGGCCAGCACCCGCTGGACCCGATCCCACAGCTCGAACATCCGCTGCAGTGTGTACGTCTCGGGCCGGGACAGCAGGAGCGCGCCGAGGCGGCCGAGAATGCCGGTGGCGCCGTAATTCTGCAACCACAGTTCGACCGTGTACGGCGCCGGTGCTTCCTCGGAAAGTTCCAACAGGAGAACGGAACCGTCCCAGGTCGACGGCGGCGGCCAGATCGCGGTGCCTTTCACGGTTTCGAGCGTGTCGGCACAGCCACCGATGAGCTCCCCTTCGACCGGTTCGGTGCCCTGTAGCCAGGCCCAGCCCGGATTCGGCCACCAGCGACGGCGACGACTGGCGAGCAGCGGATTGGCCCAGTCCAGCCGTTCATCGGTCCACTCCGGCGCCGCCCGCAACTGAAGTGGCTCGGACCGGAATAGCGCATCCCGCACGCATTCTTCGACATACGGGTGAATGCCACCGTTCTCGGCAAACGCGGTCAGCAGGCTCGGCCCATAAAACGAAACGACGCCCGCGACCCGATTGGCGAGATGCTGCACGGTCGTGTCCGAGAAGCCCATGAAAACCTTGGGATGGTCGCGGATCATGTCGAAGTCGAGGTACGGGATCATTCGGATCGAGTCGTCGCCGCCAATGCTGGTCAGGATGCCCGCCACGGCATTCTCGGCGAGCGCCCAATGCAGATCATCGGCTCGCGCCCGCGGATTAGCCCGCAGGAACGCGTCATCTCGGCGGGCGTTGGGCGCGTCGACAACCTGCACGTCGAAGGTCTGCTCCAGTTGACGCATGCCAGCGTCGTGGCGGTGTGGGACAGCGGCACTGACGCCCGCAGACAGCGACACGATGGCCACGGTGTCACCAGTCCGCAGGGCGGGAGGAGAGATCAACGACATGAGGCGAGCGTGCCGCGCCTTCGGACCCACAGCAACTTGCGAGTAACGCAGTGATAGGACCGTGCTATGTCGCCCGCCCTTCCCGCTCACGCATCTGGGACATTCACCATCGGCGATCGGACCGTGCATCGGCTCGGGTTCGGCACGATGAGATTGACGGGACCCGGCATCTGGGATGAGCCGGTCGACCGGGCCGAGTGTGTGGCCGTCGTGCGCCGTGCGGTCGAGCTGGGCGTCGATCTCATCGATACCGCAGATTCGTACGGGCCAGCGGTCAGTGAGGCCATCATCGGCGAAGCGCTCCATCCCTACCCGTCGCAGGTGCTGATCGCCAGCAAGGCTGGCCTCGTCCGGACCGGACCCGACGCATGGTTTCCGGTTGCGCAGCCTAGGTACTTGCGTCAGCAGGCGGAAATGTCACTGCGCCGGCTTCGGCTGGACTGCATTCCGCTGTTTCAGCTGCATCGCATCGATGAGCAGGTCCCGCTCGCGGATTCGCTCGGTGCTCTCGTCGAGCTCCGGGACGAGGGCAAGATCGAGGCCATTGGTCTGTGCGAGGTCGGGATCCCCGAGATCGAAGAGGCTCGGGCGATCACTCCAATAGCCACGGTGCAGAACCTCTACAACCTCACCCACCGACGGTCGGAGCCCGTCGTCGAGTACTGCGCGGCGAGTGGCATCGGGTTCATTCCGTGGTACCCGATAGGTGGCGGACGGCTGGCAGCCGCGGAGCACCGCTTCGATGACCTGTTGCGCGCCGCGCACGGCACACCCGCTCAGGTCGCGCTCGCGTGGCTGCTCGCGCGTTCGGAGGTGATCATGCCCATTCCCGGTACGTCTCAGATCTCCCACCTGGAGGAGAACGTCGGCGCGGCTGAGATCAGCTTGACCGACGACCAAGTGGCTCAGCTGACAGCCGCAGGAACACCGCACCGAAGCCGCCATCCGGTGTGACGTTGCCCGTTCCGCATGGCCAGATAGTAGGACGTCCTAGTAATCTGGCATGCATGGACGCGGGTGATATCGAAGCGGGCCGCGCCCGCTGGCAGCAACGCTACGACGCGGCCGCGAAGCGCGACCGGGACTACACGACGCTATCCGGAGTGGAGGTCGAGCCGCTCTACGGGCCGACCGCCGCCGAGGACCGTTTCGAGCGCATCGGCTGGCCGGGGGAGTACCCATTCACCCGAGGAATTCACTCGACGGGCTACCGGGGCAAGCCGTGGACGATCCGGCAGTTCGCCGGATTCGGGAACGCCGAGCAGACCAACGCGCGCTACAAGATGATCCTCGCCGAGGGCGGAGGCGGGCTGTCGGTCGCATTCGACATGCCCACGCTCATGGGCCGCGACTCCGACGATCCCCGCTCGCTCGGCGAGGTTGGGCACTGCGGGGTGGCGATCGACTCCGCCGCGGACATGGACGTGCTGTTCGACGGCATCGACCTCGCCTCGACCACCACCTCGATGACGATCTCCGGTCCCGCGGTACCGATCTTCTGCATGTATGTGGTGGCGGCGGAACGACAGGGCGCCGATATCAGCCGGCTCAACGGAACCCTGCAGACCGACATATTCAAGGAATACATCGCGCAGAAGGAGTGGATCTATCCGCCGGAGCCGCATCTGAAGCTCATCGGCGACCTGATCGAGTTCGCGGGCACCGAGGTGCCCGCGTACAAGCCGCTGTCTGTCTCGGGCTATCACATCCGGGAGGCGGGTGCGACCGCCGCACAGGAGCTGGCATTCACCCTGGCCGACGGTTTCGGCTACGTCGAGCTGGGCCTATCCCGCGGGCTTGACATCGAGCAGTTCGCCCCCGGCTTGTCGTTCTTTTTCGATGCTCACATCGATTTCTTCGAAGAGATCGCGAAGTTCCGTGCTGCTCGCCGCATTTGGGCGCGGTGGATGCGCGATGTTTACGGCGCCCGGACCGAGCGAGCGCAGTGGCTGCGGTTCCACACCCAGACGGCCGGCGTCTCGCTGACCGCGCAGCAGCCGGACAACAACATCGTGCGCACCGCCGTCGAGGCCATGGCCGCGGTCCTCGGGGGCACGAACTCGCTGCACACCAACGCCCTTGACGAGGTGCTCGCGCTGCCCTCGGAGAAGGCCGCACAGATCGCGCTGCGCACCCAGCAGGTGATTGCTGAGGAAACCGGTGCGCTCAACGTCGTCGATCCCCTCGGTGGCTCCTGGTATGTCGAAGCCGAGACAGATCGGATCGAGGCGGAGGCGGAACGCATCTTCACTCAGATCCGAGATCTCGGGTCTGACGGAACGATGACGGCCGGGTTGCTGCGGGGCATCGAGGACGGTTGGTTCATCACGGAGATCGCCGATTCTGCGTTCGCTTACCAGCAGCAGCTGGAGAAGGGCGAGAAGCGCGTGGTGGGGGTGAACACGCTCACTGGCGACGTCGGCGACGAGTTGGAGATCTTGCGCGTATCGCACGAAGTCGAGTTGGACCAGCGCCGGGTGGTCGCGGATCGGCGTCGCACGCGCGACCAGGCCGCGGTGGATGTGGCCATCACCCGGATGGTCGACGCGGCCCGTTCGGACCGCAACATCGTCCCGCCAATGCTTGAGGCAGCGCGCGCGGAAGCCACGCTCGGCGAGATCTGTGACGCGTTTCGGCCGCTCTGGGGCGAGTACCGGGAGCCCGTGCGGTTCTAGGTCCGCGCGGGACGCTAATTCTCCTAGGATGCCCGGCGTGGCTACCAACGTGATCGATTTCGAGGTGTCGAAGACCGCTATCGACGGTTTACTCGTGCTGTGCATGAAACAGGTCACTGACGAGCGCGGCGCCATTCGGGAGTTCTTCCGGGAGAGCGGCCTGCGGGAGGCCGGTGTCTACGCCGGGCCTTGGCGGCAGATCAATGTGACGCAGAGTAGGCAGGGAACGATCCGGGGGCTGCACGGCGAGGCGATGACGAAGCTTGTCGCGATTGTGTCCGGCGAGGCCTTGGGCGTATACGCTGACGCCCGGCCAGAATCGTCGACCACCGGGGCGGTCGCCACCGTGCGACTCGTACCCGGAACCCAGGTTTTGGTGCCCTCCGGCGTGTGCAATGGCTTCCAGTCGCTAAGCGCCGAACCGACGCAATATCTGTATTGCTTCGATACCGAATGGGCACCAGGGATGGCCGGGGTGGCCGTCAATCCCTTCGACGCCGAACTTGGCATCGACTGGCCGATCACGATCGACCGGGAGGACCGATCCCTACTGTCCGCGAAGGACGCTGCCGCGCTGACGCTCGCGGAAGTGCTCGCCCGTAGCTGAACAGCGGCGGGCACCAGGGTGCATCTGGGACACTGGACCACATGACCGCTGCGAACCGCCGTCGTCCCCCCGCGCCTGCGCCCGCGATGGCAGCCGCCATGTCCGGAGCCGTCGACCTCGCGGCCGTGAAGGCCCGCTCCGAAGCGGCCACGCGGGCCGCCGAGAACCCCACTCGGGCGCCTGGTGGCTACGTCGTCGACGTGACCGAGGCGACGTTCCAGGCCGAGGTGATCGATCGATCGTTCCAGGTGCCGGTGCTCATCGACTTGTGGGCCGACTGGTGCCAACCGTGCAAGCAGCTTTCGCCGATCCTGGAGCGGCTCGCGGGCGAGGCTGGAGGCACCTGGATTCTCGCCAAGATCGACGTGGACGCCAACCCGCGCATCTCGCAGGCGTTGCAGGTCCAAAGCATCCCGACCGTCTTCGCGGCGATCGGGGGACAGCTGGTACCTGGCTTCCAGGGTGCGTTACCTGAACCGCAGGTTCGGGAGTTCGTGGGCGCACTGGTCAAGGCCGGCGCGCAGGCCGGTCTCGACGGTGCGGTCGCACCGGGTGCCGCCGCCGACGACGACGAGGCAGCGTCAGCCGAGCTGCCCGTCGACCCGCGCTTCGGCGATGCCGAAGCCGCGCTCGAAGCCGGTCAGTTCGACCTAGCCGCGAAGCGCTATCAGGCCATCCTCGACGCGGAGCCGGCCAACACCGAGGCTGTGCTCGCGCTGCGCCAGGTGCGGCTGTTGGAACGACTGCAGGACATTGATCCCAAGCTTGTCGCCCGGGCCGAGACCGCACCCGACGACGTACCGGCCCAGCTTGCCGCCGCCGACTATGCGCTGTCGCGTAGCGACGTCGATGGCGCGCTGGGTCGGTTGCTTGCCCTCGTCCGCAGAGTGAGCGGTGCTGACCGGGACGCCGTCCGAGAGCGACTCATCGAGTACTTCGATCTACTGGGCCCTGACGATCCCCGGGTCCCACCCGCGCGGCGCGCGCTCGCCAACGCCCTGTTCTAAAGCCCATCCCTCTAAAGGGCCTCCCCCTCGATGATCTTGGACTTAATGCCAAATAAGGCGATTACTCCAAGATCATCAAAGCCGGGGGAGCTGGCGTCTGGCTGGGGAGAAGGGATCAGTTCGCGGTGTGGGGCATGATCGCGTTGGCCGGGATCACACCGAGCCGGCCGGCGCGGAAGTCATCGAGCGCTTGCTGCAGCTCCTCGGTGGTGTTCATGACGAACGGGCCATAGTGCGCCACCGGCTCACCGATTGGCTGGCCTCCGAGGATCAACACGTCCAGGGCGGGGTGGCGGGACTCCTGCGCGACGTTCGCCGAGACCGTCAGCCGGTCACCGGCGCCGAACAGCGCCAGCTGGCCGGTGCGTATCGGCCGGTCCTGGGACCCGACCGTGCCGGACCCGGAAAGAACGTAGACCAGAGCGTTGTAGTCCGATTGCCAGGGCAGGGACAGCGTTGCGCCCGCAGCGATGGTCGCGTGCGCCAGGGTGATCGGTGTGTGGGTCGAGCCGGGGCCGGAGTGGCCGTCGATGCTTCCCGCGACAATCCGGACAAGCGCGCCTCCGTCGTCGGACGCCACGAGCGTCGCTTGACCGCCCTCGATGCTCTGGTAGCGCGGTGGGGTGAACTTGTCCTTCGCGGGAAGGTTCACCCACAGCTGGATGCCGTGGAACAAACCACCTGAGAGGACCAGTTCCTCGGGCGGCGTCTCGATGTGCAGGATGCCGGCGCCCGCGGTCATCCACTGCGTGGCGCCATTCTCGATAACCCCGCCACCACCGTGCGAATCCTGATGCAGGAACGTGCCGTCGATCATGTAGGTGACGGTCTCGAATCCGCGATGCGGATGCCACGGGGTGCCCTTGGGCTCACCCGGGGCGTAGTCGACCTCGCCCATCTGGTCCATGTGGACAAACGGGTCAAGATCCCGCAGCCCGAGGCCGGCGAAGGCGCGGATTACCGGGAACCCTTCGCCCTCGAACCCCCTCGGGCCGGTCGTCACCGACCGGACGGGCCGCTCGGTGTCGCCGAGCGTTGCCGGGTTCAGGCGTGGCAACGTCAAAGTGTCCGCGGTCACAGCGGGCATATCAGCCTCCAAAATGTTGCATCTGCAACGAGATGGCGGATTAACGCCGGGCCGGGCCGAGGAATTCCCCACGCCGCATCTCCCAGCATGGCGCTGGTGCGGCTGCGGTCCAAGAGCGCTGTCGGCAGCGAAGAGACCGGAGCCCGGTTATTCGATCCAGCGCAACCAGATCGCCCCGAGCGGCGGGATCCGCAAGGTTACCGACGCGGGCTGGCCGTGCCACGCCTGATCGCCGGCATCGACACCCCCGAAGTTGCCAACCCCTGACCCGAAGTAGACCTCAGCGTCGGTGTTGACAACCTCCTCCCAGCGTCCCGCCTTGGGCAACCCGAGCTGGTAGCGCTCGTGCGGCACCGGCGAGAAGTTCGCGACGCAGGCGATGATCGACCCATCAGTTCCAACCCGCAGGAACGAGTAGACGTTCCCCAACGCGTCATTGGCATCGATCCAGTGGAATCCGGACGGATCGTTGTCTTGGGACCAGACAGCGTTCGTCTCGCGGTAGACCCGGTTGAGGTCAGTGACGAGTCGCTGCACACCGCGGTGCTCAGGGCCGTCGAGCAGCCACCAGTCGAGTGATCGCGACTCGCTCCACTCAGCGCCTTGGGCGAACTCTTGGCCCATGAACAGCAGTTGCTTGCCAGGGTGCGCCCACATGTACGCGTAGAGCGTGCGCAGGGTCGCCAGCTCCTGCCACCGATCGCCAGGAATCTTGCCGAGTAGCGAGCCCTTGCCGTGTACAACCTCGTCGTGCGAGATCGGCAGGATGTAGTTCTCCGAGTAGGCGTAGACCATCGAGAAGGTCATCTCGTGGTGGTGATACTGGCGATAAATAGGCTCCCGGGAGATATAGCCGAGAGTGTCGTGCATCCAGCCCATGTTCCACTTGAAGCCGAAGCCCAGCCCCCCGAGATGCGTCGGCCGGGTGACGCCGGGCCACGCCGTCGACTCCTCGGCAACGGTGACGACACCCGGCACGCGCTTGTAAACCGTGGCATTCACCTCTTGCAGGAAGCCCACAGCGTCGAGGTTCTCCCGACCGCCGTAGACGTTGGGCAGCCACTCCCCGTCCTTGCGGGAGTAGTCGAGGTAGAGCATCGAGGCGACGGCGTCGACCCGTAGCCCATCGATGTGGAACTCCTCGAGCCAGAACACGGCGTTGGCCACGAGGAAGTTGCGCACCTCGCGGCGGCCGAAGTCGAAAACGAGCGTGCCCCAGTCGGGCTGCTCACCTCGGCGCGGGTCCGAATGCTCATACAGCGGCGTGCCGTCGAAGCGGGCAAGGGCCCACTCGTCCTTCGGGAAGTGGGCCGGCACCCAGTCGACGATGACTCCGATCCCAGCCTGATGTAGCCGGTCCACGAGATATCGGAAGTCGTCCGGGTTGCCGAATCGAGCGCTCGGCGCGTAGTAGGACGACACCTGATAACCCCACGAGCCGCCGAACGGATGCTCGGCCACGGGCAGGAATTCCACGTGCGTGAAGCCAGTGGCCTTGACATGCGCGACCAGGTCTTCAGCCAGCCGGCTGTAGGACAGCCCTTGTCGCCAGGATCCGATGTGCACTTCATAGATGGACATGGGCGACGAATGCCATTGCGTTCCGGCCCGGGCGGCGAGCCACTCGTCGTCGCCCCACTCGTAGCCGGAGGTGAACACAATCGAGGCCGTCTCGGGAGGCGCCTCGGTCGCGAAGGCCATCGGGTCGGCCTTCAGACGCCACACGCTGTCCGCGCCCAGGATGTTGAACTTGTACTTCGCCCACTTGCCGACGCCGGGGACGAACAATTCCCAGACACCCGAGGATCCCAGGGAGCGCATTGGGTAGTCCCGGCCCGACCAGTAGTCGAAGTCGCCTGCGACCCGGACTCCCCGCGCACTCGGTGCCCATACCGCGAACGAGGTGCCGCTCACAGGGCCCTGCGGCGTGTCATACGTACGCTCGTGCGCGCCGAGGACGTCCCACAGCTGCTCGTGCCGGCCTTCGCCGATGAGATGGAGGTCTATCTCGCCGAGGGTCGGCAACCAGCGGTAGGGATCGTCGACCGAGTAGGTCTCATCGCCGTACGTGACTTCGAGCCGGTAGTCGGTCGGCAGGCCGTCAACGACTGCGCCGAACACGCCACCGGCATGCAGTCGTTCCAGTTCGAACGGCTTGCCCTCGATGATCGCCGTCACCTTGCTGGCCTCAGGCCGCAAAGTGCGGATGACAGTGCGCCCGTCGGCAGTCGGGTGGGCGCCGAGCAGACCGTGCGGATCGTGGTGCGCTCCGCCGACGAGGCGGTCGAAGGCGTCGCCCTCGACCGTTGCCACGGCCGGGATGGGCCCGGTCCTGACCGGCGGTGCATCTGGCGCCGCGGGGCGGGCGGCCGGAATGGCGTCGTCGGCCGCAGCTACCGCTTCGCTCACTGGGGAGGCCTTGCGGGGCGACTGCGACTTGCTGGCCTTGGAATCCTTGTCCTTGCTCATGAAGCACCTTCCTCGCGGACGGGGCCGGTGTCGGCAGCTGCACTGTCGTCCGACGCACGGTAGCTAGTACCTGTGGGCTCGGCGAGCCGGGTGAGCGATAGGAGGGGAATCCGCACCCACGTCGGCCGATTCCGTGTCTCGTAGACCGCCTCATACACCGCTTTGTCGGCCTCGAATCCGCGCAACAGAACGTCATGGACTCGAGGATCGCTGCCCGAGACGTCGGCGTACCCAGCGCAGAAGGCGTCTCGGTTGCGCTCGGCCCACTCGTTCGCACGATAGGAGAGCTGCGGGTCAGGCGTGTCGACGATCTGGTGTCGGGAGGCATAGTCGAACGATCGCAACATTCCAGCGACGTCGCGCAGCGGCGAGTCGAAGGACCGGCGGTCGGCGAGTGGTGCGATCGGTTCGCCCTCGAAATCAAGCAAGATCCACCGGCGGGCGGTCCGCAGGGCCTGGCCGAGGTGCAGGTCGCCGTGGATGCGTTGGGTCAGCACTGGCTCAGCCGTTCCGGCGAGGGTGTCGACCGCGTCGAAGGCGGCGCGCAATCCTGGCTCGACGGGAGCGAGCAGGTGTACCTCGGCTAGCGCAGCGTCGAGGTGGGCGTGCATGGCGGCCGCCCGTTCCCGAAGCTGATATCCGGGCATCACATCAGTCCCGAACGCGACGGCCAGGTCGGCGTGCACGACGGCTGTCGCAGCGCCCAGCCGCTCGGCCTCAGCCGCGAAGTCACCCCCCGCCTCGTCCGCGTGCAGGTCCGCTTCTGCCATCAGGTCTCGGACGCTGGTCTTGGCCAGGTCCCATCCGTTGGTCGCGGTGCTCATGAACTCCTGCAGCATCCCGAGGCTGGCGGGCGTCATCGTGCCACTGCCGTTGTTGGGTATGTCAGCCGTCATGCTTCCGAGCAGGCGGGCAATATGCTTCGCGCCGAGCTCGCTGAGCGCCTGGTGAATTTCGATATCCGGGTTGATGCCGGGCTCCAGCCGCCGAAATACCTTGAGAATGGCTTGATCGCCATAGACCAGCGAGGTATTGGATTGCTCACCGGTGAGGACGAGACTCGGCAGATCAACGGGCAGGTCGCTCGGGTCGACATATCGCTGGAAGTGCACCGGCCCGGGCGCCGCGTCCTTGCGCACCCCGTCGATGAAGACACCTGTGACGTCCCTGTCATGGAGGGCGTCATAGATCCAGCGAGTGCCATCCGGCGTCTGTATCGTGCCGAGTAGCACATGTTCGAGGTTGCCCAACGGCTCCGCCCGCGCGACGAGCGGCACTTGGTAGGTCTCGACCAGGCCGTCCGCGTACGTCACGGTCACCAACCAGATGCCGACTTCGGGGACGGCCTCGGTCAGCGCCGTGAGCAGTCTGAGCGACACGTCGGACATACCCCGACCCTTGCCGGCAAACCATCGCTGACTCGGCAACCAGCGTGCGACCAGAGGTTGCAGGTCGTCATAGGTCAGGGTCACGTCACCACCTCGCGGGCCCACTGTCCTCGGCCTGGTTCCGCATCGGATACCTGGTTGCGCGGAATGCGCAGCCAGTAGAAGCCATGTCCGGCAAGAGTCAGCAAATACGAGAGTTCGCCAATTGCCGGGAAGCGGGTATCGCCCATCAACTCGATCGGCTCCGATCCCTCCCAAGGTCGCAAATCGAGTTCGACGGGCTGGGGGAACCGGGAGAGGTTGTTCACGCAGAGCACGATGTCGTCACCGAAGACGCGGACGAACGCGAGCACGCTCGGGTTACTGCCGCCGATGTCGGTGAACGTTCCCAAGCCGAACGCCGGATTTGCCTTGCGCACCCTGATCATGCGCCGCATCCAATGCAGGAGTGACGACGAGTTGCGCGTTTGGGATTCGACGTTTGTGACCTGGAAGCCATAGATGGAATCCATGTTGACCGGGAGGTACAGCCGGCCCGGATCGCAGGAGCTGAACCCTGAGTTACGGTCCGGCGTCCATTGCATCGGTGTGCGGACACCATCGCGGTCCCCGAGCCAGATATTGTCGCCCATGCCGATTTCGTCGCCGTAGTACAAAACGGGGGATCCCGGCAAGGAGAGGAGCAGGGCGGTGAACAGCTCGATCTGATTGATGTCGTTCTCGAGCAACGGAGCCAGCCGCCGGCGGATGCCGATATTAGCCTTCATCCGAGGATCCTTGGCATACTCCGCCCACATATAGTCGCGCTCTTCGTCACTGACCATCTCGAGAGTCAGCTCGTCATGATTGCGCAGGAATATGCCCCACTGGCAATTAGCCGGAATGGACGGCGTCTGCTCCATGATTTCCGAGATCGGGTAGCGCTGCTCGCGGCGCACCGCCATGAAGATTCGAGGCATGACGGGAAAATGGAAGGCCATATGGCATTCGTCGCCACCCGTCGCCGGATCGCCGAAGTACTGCACGACGTCATCCGGCCACTGATTGGCCTCACACAACATAACCCGATCAGGGTAGTCGCGATCGATTTCTTTTCGTAATCGTTTGAGGAACTCGTGGGTCTCGGGCAGGTTCTCGCCGTTCGTGCCGTCCCGCTCGTAGAGGTACGGGACAGCGTCCAACCGGAACCCATCGATGCCGAGGTCGAGCCAGAACCGCAGGGCATCGATCATCGCTTGTTGGACGTCGGGGGAGTCGAAGTTCAGGTCTGGCTGGTGGCTGAAGAAACGGTGCCAGAAGTACTGTTTGCGGACTGGGTCGAATGTCCAGTTCGACGGCTCAGTGTCGACGAAGATGATGCGGGCGTCCGGGTACCGCGTATCGTCATCGCTCCATACGTAATAGTTGCCGTATGGGCCGTTCGGATCCTTCCGCGACGCCTGGAACCACCGATGTTGGTCCGACGTGTGGTTCATTACGAAGTCGATGATCACCTTGATGCCGCGCTCGTGCGCCGCCTTGAGTAGAGCCTTGAAATCGTCGATCGTGCCGAACTCGGGTAGTACGCCTTCGTAGTCGCTGATGTCGTATCCGCCGTCTCGCAACGGAGATGGGTAGAAGGGCGGCAGCCACAGGCAGTCGATGCCGAGCCAGGCGAGGTAGTCCAGCTTTTCGGCGAGGCCCCCCAGGTCACCCGTGCCGTCGCCGTTGGAGTCGCTGAAGCCTCTGACCAGAACTTCGTAAAACACCGCGCGTTTGAACCAGTCGGGATCGCCAGAGCCCCCCGCGCCAGCGGCGACGCTGTCGGTCAACGCAGTCACCTCTTCAGTCCGGAACGGTCCTTTGCGGAGTTCTTCCGACGCCGGGGGCCAATGTCGCTCACCCCACCTGTGACGGTCGAACCTCGAAAATGTGCGCCGGACCCCAGTGCGGGTCGAGCCGTACGTAATTGAACTGGCCCCACTCCCACTCGGAGCCGGTAAGCAGGTCGTGGACGGTGAACCGTTCGTCCCAGCCGGCCCCCAGTGCGGGCAGGTCGAGCGCCGTCCAGCCCTCGCGAACGTTGTGCGGGTCAGTCGAGCAGACGACCAGGATCGTGTCGGCTGGTTCGTCGTCTGTCGCTTCAACGCGCTTACTGAATGCGGTGATCGAGTCGTTGTCGACCTGGTGGAAATGAAGGTTGCCGAGCCAGTGCAAAGCGCGATGCTGCCGGCGAATCTCGTTCAGCCGGGTGAGGAGAGGAGCAAGGGATCGGCCGTCGGCCTCCGCCGCGGCATAGTCCCGGGGGCGTAGTTGGTACTTCTCGCTATCCAAGTATTCTTCGCTGCCTAGGCGCACCGGAAGGTGCTCGTACAGCTCATAGCCCGAATACACGCCCCAGGTTGGGGAGAGCGTGGACGCCAATACCGCGCGAATGCGAAATGCTCCGGGGCCGCCCGTCTGGAGAAAACCATTCAGGATGTCAGGTGTGTTGACGAAGAAGTTCGGATGCATGTAATGCGCCGTGCGGGCGAGTTCTCGTGCGTACTGCTCGAGCTCGTCCTTGCCGTTCCGCCAGGTGAAGTACGTATAGCTCTGGGTGAAGCCGATCCGGGCCAGCTCGTGCATCATGGCGGGACGGGTGAACGCCTCAGCCAGGAACAGCACGTCCGGATGCTTCTCTTTGACCGTCGCGATCAGCCAGTGCCAGAAGTTAATCGGCTTGGTATGGGGATTGTCGACTCGGAAGATCGTCACCCCGGCGTCGATCCAGACCTGCAGGACGCGCAGGCATTCGGCGTAGATCCCTTCGGGATCGTTGTCGAAATTGATCGGATAGATGTCCTGGTACTTCTTCGGCGGGTTCTCAGCGTACGCAATCGTCCCGTCGGGTTTGGTGGTGAACCATTCGGGGTGCTCGGTGACCCACGGATGATCCGGAGCCGCCTGCAATGCGTAGTCGAGCGCGACCTCCATCCCGAGCTCGTTGGCACGCCGTACGAAGGCAACGAAGTCGGCCATGGTGCCGAGATCAGGATGGACAGCGTCATGGCCGCCTTCGTCGGAGCCGATTGCCCAGGGCGAGCCGACATCCCACGGCATGGCCATGACCGAGTTGTTGGCGCCCTTGCGGTTCCGCTTTCCGATCGGATGGATCGGCGGTAGGTAGGCGACGTCGAAGCCCATTCTTGCGACGTAGTCCAGGTGCTCGGTGGCGTCCTTGAGCGTCCCATGCCGGGCTGGTCGGGCGGGTGCGTGCGGGTCGTTCGCCAGCTCCGCTCCGATCGACCGTGGAAAGAACTCGTACCACGATCCGTACAACGAGCGCGGCCGATCCACCCACACCGAATACCGCGGGGACTTGGTCACCAGTTCCCGGACCGGGTCTTGCTCGGCGAGACTCATGAGATAGGGGTCGAGCGCCGGACCCACGCGGTGCCCGAGATCCAGCGTCTGATCGCGTAGCGCCACCGCGGCGGCCGCCGCCCGCGGGCGCTCGGGCTTGGGCAGCAAGGTGGCGAGCTGGTCGAATATTCGTGCGCCGATTTCCAGGTCGTTGGCCAGGTCCTCGCTGCCCTGACCC
>Ga0307312_10000847_pt1 | contig 15090 bp, 19 predicted proteins | sample ER_DNA_202_FD_194489 | JGI IMG/M metagenome (GOLD analysis project Ga0307312, IMG submission 194489) | Bulk soil microbial communities from the East River watershed near Crested Butte, Colorado, United States - ER_DNA_202 | ecosystem: Environmental > Terrestrial > Soil > Floodplain | place...
GTAGAGCAGCTGCGAGATCGGGTGGTCAGCTGACCGGAGCCCGGTCCAGACGAGGAACGAGTTGATCGCGCCCTGATTGCCGAGGATCACCTTCCAGGCGAGGACGCGCAGCAGGTAGCTCGTCAGGAACGGCGCGATCAGCAGGAGGAGCAGGACGTATTTGCGCTTCGTCCCGGAGAGCGCCAGGTAGTACGCGAGCGGATAGGCGAGCAGGACGATGATCGCCGAGACGATCAGCGACATCTTCACGGACTTCCAGAACAGCTTGAGGTAGATCGAGCTGTGCAGGAAGTCGTGCCAGGCCGTGAGCGTGAAACCGTGCGGCCCGGGGTCGATCGAGTAGACGTCGAAGCTGTACGCCGCGACGATTGCGATCGGCACGACGAAGAAGACGGCGAGCCAGGCCAGCGGCAGGCCGAGCAGCGTCGGCGTCGTCAGGTCCAGCCGGAAGCGTCTGCGGCGTCGGGCCGGCGAAGTGCCGGCTGCGATTGCCATCGTCAGGCCCGAGTCAGGAGGCCTTCACCTCTTCCCACATCCGTGCGTAGACCGCTCGCCGCGGGATGTCGCGGTCGAGGTGGGCGGCCGGCTCCGTGACGGCCCTCGGGTTCGTCAGCTGGAGCGCCCGCAGGAGGTCGCTCGACGACGGCCTGGCCAGAACGTTCGCGTGGCCGTAGCCGTAGTTGTCCTCGAGCCACTTCCCGGACCGCTTGGAGCTCCACGCGTTGACATACGAATGCGCGAGGCGCGACCGCGGCGAGCCCTTGAGCAGCATGAACATGCCGACCCACGCGACGGGCTTCTCCTTCGGCCGCATGTAGACGACCTTCAGCTTCTTCTTCTTCATCTGCACCCAGTCGTTGGGCCACGCGTAGGCGATCCAGAGGTCGCCCGAGCCGAAGGCCTCCCAGAGGTTGGTCTCCGACGACCAGATCAGCCGGGCCAGCTTCTTCTTCTTGATCAGGAACTGCTGTGACCGCTTCAGCTCCGAGTCCGACTGTCGCCAGGGCCGCGGCATGCCGAGGTAGAGCCCCGCGATGACGAGCATGTTCAGGTCGTCGAACCAGGCGATCTTCCCCTTGTAGCGCTGGTCGAACAGCAGGCCCCACGACTTGGCGCGCGGGTGCACCTTGTCGCTGCGGTAGAGGATCGCGTCGAAGCCCCAGTCGTCCGGGATGCCGTACTGCTTGCCGTTGTACTGGCCGGCCTTGACCATGAACGGGTTGAGGTTCTTGAAGTTCGGGATCAGCTTCGGGTTCCACGGCTGCACGAGCCCGCTGGTTGCGAAGTACTTCACCCAGCCGACGTACGGGCGGAAGAGGTCCGGCTTGAGGCCCGCGTGGATCTTGGCCAGCGCGTCGGACTCGTTCGTCATGTACGTGAACTGCGGCTTGTTGTGCGGATGGCCCTTCACGTAGGCGGAGAACATCGCCTGCCCTCCGTCGTTGCCGTAGCCGGCCCAGTCGAGCACCTGCAGCCGGCCCGACTCCGCGAGCAGCGCGGCCTGTGCCGCCTCAGCCGTGCCGAGGCGGCCTCCGAGCAGGGTCGCCCCTCCCGCCGCGGCCGCGATCTTCAGGAGCTGCTCGCGGCTCAGGCGCCGCTCGAGTGACTCCTCCATTGCGCTCCTCCTTCTCCCCCTCCTAGTAGCTGGGTGGGCTGATGATCCACATCACCTCGGCGAGCTCCTGGCCGGTGTTCGTGACGCGATGCGGGGTCGAGCTTCGGTAGTCGATGCTGTCGCCGGTCTCGAGGTCGAACAGCTCGCCGTCGAGCTCGAGCTGGACGCTTCCCGAGATGACGACGAAGAGCTCCTCTGAGTCGCCGTGGGCGTACGGCTGCTCACCGGTCGAGCCGCCGACCTCGAGCTCGCCCGCGAAGACCTCGAGGTGATGAAGCGGCTTCGGAGTCAGGAGGAGCTTCCGCCCCAGGATCCCGAACGACAGCGCCGGGCGTTCGTCGCGCCGCAGCACCCTGGGGCCCGGGACGCCGCCGGGCTCGAAGAGGTCCGCCATCGACACGCCGAGGGCCTCCGCGATCTTCCGCAGCGACGCGATGCTCGCGCTCGAGCGGCCGCGCTCGACCTGGCTCAGGAAGCTCTCGCTGAGGCCCGAACGGTCGGCGATCTGCCGCAGCGTCGCGCGCCGAATGCGCCGTAGCTCCCGGAGGCGCTCGCCGACATCGACCTGCGCTGCAACCTCGGGCACGCTCGACGGCATCCAGATCTCCCTAGGAGGGCTTGACGCAATCTGGCCTGTGCCGTCGGGCCGCGCTGTCCGCCCCGAGGCGGCGTCCTCGGTCGGCCCAATAGCTATCCACTATTGGGCCTCCCTGCGTCCTTGCCTCGGAACGGCCATCGCACCCCGACGGCGAGCAAGATTCCGACAATCCCTCCTCGACCCCGTCGAAGGAAAACTGAAGCAACCCTACGGCGTCTCTGAAGTCGAGTCAACGCGTGGGAGTAGGATCGCTTCGGATGGCGTACGACGAGGAGCTCGCTGCGCGGATCCGAGAGCTGGTCTCCGGTGAGGCCGGGGTCACCGAGAAGAAGATGTTCGGCGGGCTCGCGTTCCTCGTCGGCGGGAACATGGCCGTCGCGGCCAGCGGCCAGGGCGGGCTGCTGGTGCGCGTCGATCCGGACGAATCGGAAGCGCTGGTCGCCTCCTCCGACGCACGCCCGATGGAGATGCGGGGCCGCGAGATGCCCGGCTGGCTCCGGGTCGACCCGCCGGACGACGAGCTAGCGGCCTGGGTCGAGCGCGGCGTCGCGTTCGCGCGCTCGCTCCCGCCCAAGTAGCCGGGCCTGGTACTAAGCCGCTTCCTGCAGCGGGACGCCGGCAGCTTCTTCGACCGGGCGCGGCGGCCGGACGAGGGTCGCGACCATGACCGCACCGAAGAGCAGGAGCCCGAGCAGCGCGTAAAGCCCGGTCTGGAAGCCGTGGTCGAGCGCGGCCACGCCCGCCCCGTGCGTCGAGGCGGCCGCGATCGCGCTGACCGCCGCGAGGCCGACCGCACCGCCGATCTGGCGGCTGGTGTTGATCAGCCCTGAGGCGACGCCCGCGTCGGAGCGCTCGACACCGGTGAGGCTCGCGATCGTGACCGGCACGAACGAGAGGCCCATGCCGGCGCCGCCGAGCACGAAGGCCGGGAAGAGATCCCAGAAGTAGTTGCCGTGCACCGGCAGGCGGGTCAAAAGCCCGACCGAGAGGGCGGAGACCAGCAGGCCCGCGGTGAGCGTCGGCCGCACGCCGAGCCGGCCCGTCACCCACTGGGCGATGTTCGACACGACGACGACGGTCCCCGCGAAGGCGACGAACGCGACGCCGCTCTGGACCGCCGAGTAGCGCAGCACGTCCTGCAGGTAGAGCGTCAGCAGGAAGAACTCGGAGAACGCGACCCCGCCGACGATCGCCATCGCGCCGTTCGCCGCGGAGAGGTTCCGCGAGCGGAAGATCCGCAGCGGCAAGAGCGGGTAGCGCGAGCGCAGCTCGATGCCCACGAACGCGAGCATGAGCGCAGCGGAGGCGGCGAGCAGGCCGAGCGTCGTGGCGGAGCCCCAGCCGTCGCTCGTCGCGCGGGTCATCGCGTAGACCAGCAGCATCAGGCCCGAGGTCACCGAAGCCGCGCCGGCGAAGTCGAAGTGGCGATGCTCGAGGTCGGCCCGGCTCTCCCGCAGGAGCACCGGCGTGAGCGCGATTGCCGCGACGCCGACCGGGACGTTGATGAAGAAGATCCACGACCAGCTCAGGTAGGAGGTCAGGAGCCCGCCGAGCAGGACGCCCGCCGCGGCGCCGCTCCCGGAAGCGGCTCCGTAGATGCCGAGCGCGAGGTTGCGCTCACGGCCTTCCGCAAAGGTGGTCATCAGGAGCGAGAGCGCGGCCGGAGCGAGCAACGCGCCGCCGAGGCCCTGCACCGCACGGAACCCGATCAAGGACGCCTCGGACCACGCGAGCCCGCAGAGCAGCGAGCTCACCGCGAAGAGCGCGAGCCCGGAGACGAACAGCCGCCGCCGGCCGAGGAGGTCGGCAAGCCGGCCGCCGAGCAGCAGCACTCCACCGAAGAGGATCGCGTAGGCGGAGATCACCCACTGCAGGTTCGTCTGCGAGAAGCCGAGGTCGGATTTGATCGAGGGCAGCGCGACGTTCACGATCGCGACGTCGAGGATGACCATGAACTGTGCGGTGACGATGAGCGCGAGTGCGCTCCAGCGGCGATTCATTGAAACTGGCACTAAATGGGCCTCCCTAATCGTTGGAAAAGTCAATGATACAGCATCACAACGCTTGGGCGCGCTACGCTATTTCCGATGACGGTCACGAGTTCTGATCCCCAGACCCGCCCGCTGCCTCGGTTTCCCGAGGAGCTCGTCGAGTCCGCGGCCTTTCTCCTGAAGCGGCTCGGCTTCAAGGCAAAAGAGCAAGCGATGCGTGCCTACGAGGACACCGGCCTCAACCCGTACCACCACGCGGTGCTCGTCGCGCTCGACGCGGGCGACCACGAGACCCAGGGCTCGATCGCGGACACGCTCGGCTACGACCGCGGCCAGCTGGTCGGCCTGCTCGACGAGCTCGAGGAACGAGGCCTCGTGGAGCGGCGCCGCGACCCGAAGGACCGCCGGCGCCAGATCGTCAGCATGACTGCAGACGGGAAGAAGGCACTCGGCCAGCTCCGCCGACTTTCGCAGCGGCTCGACGACGAGCTCCTGGCCCCGCTCGATCCGGCCGAGCAGCGGCGCCTCCACACGCTCCTGCTTCGCCTTGCCGAGCACCACCTGCCGCACTGCGGCGGGGGCGCTTAGCCGGCCGTCAGCTCGTCGACGAAGATGTTCCAGGTGCGGACCTCTTCCAGCTCGAAGACGCCGTTCTCGACGAACGGATCCTGAAGCACCAGCGCGCGGGCTTCCTCCTCGGTCACGTTCTCGAGCAGGCTCTGCGAGCCTTGCTGGTCGGCGAGCGGGCCGCCCATGACGAAGATCCCGCGCTCGATCAGATCGTCGATGAACGCGGCGTGCTCGTCCCAGCCGGGCTGCTCGTCAACCGGTCCGCTCGTCCACGTCGGCCCCGCCCGCCACCGGACGAGAACCCGCACGGTCTTGGGCGCGCGCCCCATGCGACTTCCAACGCCGGGTAGTGGGCGCTATTCCCTCCCTGGCTAAGCGGCCGCCCGGAGCAGCGCGTAGTGCATCCGCGCGCGCTCGAGGATCTCGTCCGCGAACGGCACCTCGTGGGTGCTGAGCCAGTTCAGCACGGCCTGCGCCCGCGGGAGCGAGCCGTGCGGCACGTGCTCCGCGACGTCGAGGTAGATCCGCGCGGCGCGCGTCGGCCCGAGAACCTCGGTCAGCGCCTGGTCGACGGCAGCCGCCAGCCTCGACGGCTCCTCGACCGTCCGCGTGTGCGAATGCGTCCGCATGACCTCCGGAAGCGCGTCGCGCTGGACATCCGGCTGGAAGACGTCGAGGTAGTAGCCGCACAGGAGCGCGAACGAGCGCGTCTTGGCCAGCTCGTTCCAAAGCTCCTCGAGGGCGATCGCAGCCTGCTGCTCCCCGCGCTGCCAGAGCACGTCGACCATCTCGCCGAACGCTCGGATCGTCCGGCCCGGGAAGCGCGCCGTCGCCTCGTCCACGATCCCGCCCACGACTCGTTCGAATTCGCCGGACGACGGCCGGTCGTCGTCCATGAACGCTTCGAGCAGCTCGTCCGCGTCGGCGCGCATCAGCAGTCCCTTCCGCTCGAGCGCCGCGGGCTCCCAGCCGCGCCACTCGAGCTCCGCGGCGAAGACCGCCCAGTGCGCGGAGGTCGCGATTACGACCGCCGGCTCACCGTCGCGGAACCCTGCCGCGAGGAAAGCGCCGACGGAGCGCGCGAGCTCCGTGACGTCACGATAGAGCTGCACCGCGTGATCGGTTGCAGGCGCCTGCTCGATGAAGTTTGTCCAGCTGGTCACATCAAAGAAACCCGGGTTCGGAAGAGCAGGGCATGTGTTCCCAGGGAACCAGCGTCTAATCATGCGCTTTCGCGAATGTTTGCCGGGTACCCCTCGGCCACATAACGGGGGTTAGATGCGCAGCCTGCGTCCGGATGCCCGGCAGCTGGGCCGCTTGCAGGAGCTGACCGACGCGGCCCTTGGCCACCTCGAGCTCGAGGAGCTCCTCGGCGCGCTGCTCGAGCGGATCAGGACGCTGCTCGACGTCGACACGTCCACGATCCTCCTCCTCGACGAGCAGGAGAACGAGCTCGTTGCCCGCGCGGCGGTCGGACTCGAGGAGGAGGTCGAGCAAGGTCTGCGCATCCCGGTCGGCAAGGGGTTTGCGGGGCGGATCGCTGCGGACCGGCAGCCGGTGGTGCTTCGCGACGTCGACCACGCCGACGTTCTCAACCCGCTCCTGCACGAGAAGGGGATCAAGTCGATGCTCGGCGTTCCGCTCCTCGTCCACGGCGACTGCGTCGGCGTTCTCCATGTCGGCAGCCTCGTCGAGCGCGACTTCACGCCGAACGAGCTTGAGCTGCTGCAGCTCGCCGGCGACCGAGTGGCGATCGCGATCGAACACGCGCGGGTCTTCGAAGCCGAGCGGGCGGCGCGCATGAAGCTGGAGCGCGTTCAGGCTGTGACCGACCTCGCGCTCGCGCACCTCGAGCTCGACGAGCTGCTGCCGGTGCTGCTCCCGCGCATCCGCGACATTCTCAGCACCGACACCTGCGCCGTGCTCCTGGTCGACGAGGAGCGTCAAGAGCTCGCCGCCCGCGCGGCACTCGGAATCGAGGAGGAGGTCGAGCAAGGTGTGCGCATCCCGCTCGGCAAGGGGTTTGCCGGCCGGATCGCCGCGTCGGGCCGGCCCGTGATCCTGGACAACGTCGCCCAGGCGGATGTCGTCAACCCGATCCTGCGGGAGAAGGGAATCACGTCGATGCTCGGCGTCCCCCTCCTCGTCCAGGGCCGCGCCATCGGCGTCCTCCATGTTGGGACGCTCACGCCGCGCCGCTTCACGCGGGACGACGAGGAGCTCCTGCTGCTCGTGGCCGACCGCGTCGCGGTCGCGATCGAGCGCGCGCGGCTCCACGAGGAGCTGATCCTGCTCGACGAGCTGCGGGCCAACTTCGTCGCGATCGCCTCGCACGAGCTCCGCACCCCGGCCGCCTCGGTCTACGGCGCGGTGGCGACCCTCGCCGAGCGCGGCGACGATCTCAGCCCGGAAACCCGGGAGGAACTGCTCCGGATCGCCTACGAGCAAGGGGAACGGCTCTCGCGCCTGCTCGACCAGCTGCTCGACCTCTCGCGGCTGGACTCGAGGCGGATCCGGGTCGCACCGAGGCCCATCGTGCTCCAGAGCGTGCTCGCCAAGATCGCGCACGAAGCCGTTCCTCAGGGAACCGAGCTCGAGTTCGATGTGCCGCACGACCTGGCGGTGATCGCGGATCCCCTGGTTCTCGACCGCGTCGTCTCGAACCTGCTCGTCAACGCGACCCGGCACGGAGAGCCGCCGATCGTCCTCAGCGCTGAGCAGCGCGACCGCCACATCCGCATCTCGGTGGCCGATCATGGCCATGGGGTGCCCGACGAGGTGCGGCCGCGTCTGTTCGAGCGCTTCGAGCGCGGCACGGACGTACGCGGGACCGGGCTGGGGCTGGCGATCGCGCGCGCCTACGCTCGGGCGCACGGCGGCGACCTCGTCTACGACGACGCGGGCGACGGCGCCCGCTTCGAGGTCGTCATCCCGCGCGGATAGGAGGGCTTGGCGGAACCTCGCTCGCCGTCGGGGGTGCGAGGGCCGGTCCGAGGCATCACGCGCTGAGCTCGACCGAGATGCGGCAGGGCGAGTCGCCCGACAGGCAGTCGTGCGTCTCGCAGCGCACCTCCGCCTTGCCCTGAAGTCCCGCGCAGACGAGGCCGCGCCACATACCCTGGTCGAGCTCGCGCGCCGACGGATCCGCGACGACGAGGGGGCGCAGCGGACAGGTCGGGGTGACGAGCACGGCGCGATCGGTCTCTACCGACTCGACGGACGCCTGGAACCCGAGCGAGCCGAGGGCGCCGCAGACGCGCTCCAGGGCTTTCGCAGGCCGGGCCGCCGGGCGGAGCCGCGCCTCGCGCGCCAGTTCCCGGCCGTACCGCTCGCCGACTTCCTGGAGCCGCTCCGCTGGCGCCGACTCCAGGGCGAGCCGAAGCAGCTCGACGTAGCGGCGGCGAGGAAATTCCAGCGCCTCCGTCTCGGGCACAACTTCGTAGCGTTTCGCCGGCCGTCCCGCCCCGGGTCCGCCCTTGCGCCTGGCGAAGACCGGCCTCAGATGGCCGCGCTGGACAAGCCGCTCGAGGCGCCAGCGGGCCACCGATCTCGAGATGCCCAGGTCGCCGGCAAGCTCGTCAGCCGTCGGCGGCACGCGCCGTCCCCGGACGAAGACGAGCGCGGCGCGAAGGTGAGGATTCCCTAGAGCTTCTAAACGCAAGACGATTAATTATAGAATCCCGCCTCGGCAACCAAGCGAAGGAGGCACTCGATGAAGTGGGCAGCGCTGATCGCCTGGGTCATCACCGCCGGCGGCGGGTTCGTCCTGCTCTCGATCTGGCTCGCGCGGGGAGGCATGCGCCAGGCGCGCGAGTCGGGAGCGCGGATTCGGCCGCCGCTGATCCTCGGACATTTCCTGCTCGCGGCGACAGGGCTCGTCCTCTGGATCATCTATGTCGCGAACGATTCGGACACGCTCGCGTGGATCGCCTTCGTCCTGCTGCTCGTGGTCGCGGCACTCGGGTTCACGATGCTGGCGATCTGGCTCCAGCAGCGGAAGGGTCAGACCGACACCGCCTCTCGCCCGCCCGAGCAGAACTTCCCGGTCCCGATCGTCGGCCTGCACGGGCTGCTCGCGGCGACCACGCTCGTGCTCGTGTTCCTGACTGCAGTCGGAGTTGGCGGCAGTTAGCTGAAAGACTTTGGGCCATGGCGACCATGGCCGACCTCGACGAGCTCGCGCTCGCAATGCCGCAGACAACCAAGGAGGTCACGGACGACGGCCGGCCGAGCTACCTCGTCCACGGCAAGCGCTACCTGATCCACCGTGGGCGGCGCCCCGACGCGGTCGATCCGCAGACCGGCGAGCGGCTCGACGACGTGCTCATGTTCCGCGTCGAGGACCTCGGGGTGAAGGAGCTGATGCTCACGGACGCTCGCCGCATCTACTTCACGACCCCGCACTTCGAGGGCTATCCCGCCGTGCTCGTGCGGATCCCCGACCTGGCGCGCCTCGATCTGGGCGAGCTCGGCGACCTCGTCGCCGAGGCCTGGCTGACACGCGCGCAAAAGCGCCTCGCGAAAGCGTGGCTGGAGGAGCATGGCGAACCAGACCGCGAAAGCTGAGACATTCCGCGCCCTCCACGAGGGCGAGCCCTTCGTGATCCCGAACCCCTGGGACGCGGGATCCGCTCGGGCCCTTGAAGCAGTCGGGTTCCACGCGCTCGCCACCACGAGCTCCGGCTTCGCCTTCACGCTCGGCCGGCAAGACGGGCAGACGACGCTGGACGACGTCGCCGCGCACGTGGCGGCGCTTGCCGAGGCGACGACGCTCCCGGTTTCCGTCGACATGGAGAACGGCTACGGCCGCGAGCCCGAAGCAGCGGCGCGCGCCGTGCAGCGGATCGCCGAGGCCGGAGCGGTGGGTGGATCGATCGAGGATTGGGATTCCGAGGCCGGGCTCTACGAGCCCTCCTTCGCGGTCGAGCGAGTTGCGGCAGCCGTCGAGGCGGCGCGCAGCCTGCCCTTCCCGTTCATGCTCGCCGCTCGGGCGGAGAACCACATCCGTGGCAATCCCGACCTCGAGGACACGATCGCGCGCCTGCAGGCCTACGAGGTGGCGGGCGCAGACGTCGTCTACGCGCCGGGCCTGCGGACGGTCGACGAGGTGCGCACCGTCTGTGAGGCGGCCACGCAGCCGGTCAACGTGCTCGCAAGGCCCGACTTCACGATGGCGGAGCTCGCCGAGGCGGGTGCGCAGCGCGTCAGCGTCGGCGGTGCCCTCACGTGGACCGCAGTGCAGGCGTTCGCGTCGGCGGCGGAGGCGATCCACGAGCGTGGAGACTTCTCCAGGCTCGCGAGCGCCCCGCCGCTCGACGAATGGTTCGCTTAATGCACCGGCGAAAGCCTGTGGCGCTCGGCGAGCCGGCCCAGCCGCCCGGCCGCTAGCGAGAGCAAACCGGCTACGACGCCGATCCCGACTGCGGCGCCGGCACGAACGGCGTCCTGGGCAGCCCAGTGGATGCCGCTCCAGTTGCCGATTCCGGCCCAGGAGTCGATCGACAGTCTGCCGGGGCCGATCGCGCTGACCACATAGGCAGTGGTCAGCATCAGCAGCGGGAACTCGAGGCCGCCCGCGCTGTTCCAGATGCCCTTGGACAGGTGAACCTTCAGGATCGCCACGGTCATCACCGCCGCGAGCACGGCGGTCCCGATCGGAGTCAGGAGCCCGGCTGCGATCGAAAAGCCGCCGACGAGCTCGCCGAGGCCAGCGAGCACCGCCATCAGCACACCCGGCCGCATGCCCATCTGATCGAAGAAACCGCCGGTGCCGCGCGGGCCGTTGGCCGCGAGGAACTTCGGGGCGAACCTGGGCGATACGAGCTTCTGGAGTCCGTGGCCCATGAACAGGAGCCCCGGAACCAACCGAAGAACGAGCAGTGCGATGTTCACGTTGAGAACCTCCTTCCGAGGAAAATTTCTACTTGACGTGAACGTTAATTCAAGCTCGAGTATTCCTATTTTCTAAGTGCCCGCAGGCGAGCACGGATACGCGTCCGCCTGGCGATGAGCTCGTCCTCGAGGCACTTCAACGCCTCGTGGCGAGCGCAGACGCGCTCGAGCTGCGCGTCGACGTTGCGGAGGGCCTCCTGGAGGTCGGCCTCGTCACTGACCAACAGGCACTTGAGCTCGTCGAGAGAGACGCCGAGCAGGTCGCGCAGGCGGATCAGCTCCTGCAGGCGCGTCACGTCGGTCTCGCAGTAGAGCCGGTGCCTGCCCTTCTCGCGCCCGGCCTCGCCGAGCAGCCCGAGCTCCTCGTAGTAACGGATCGTGCGCGTCGTCACCCCCGTGCGCTCGGCGACCTCGCCGATTCGGTACGTCTGCTCGCTCGCCATCTCCCGCATATTGTTGCGAGCATGGCCACTGCGACGTTTCCGAAGCTCGAGACCCTCATGGCGCGCGAGCTCCAGCGCTTCCGCGAGGAGCACCCGCGCTCGGCCGAGCTTGCCGAGCGGGCGAAGCGGTCGCTGCTCGGGGGCGTGCCGATGCAGTGGATGGTCCGCTGGGCCGGCGGCTTCCCGGTCTTCGCGACCGAGGCGCACGGGGCTCGGTTCACTGACGTCGACGAGCACGAGTACGTGGACTTCTGCCTCGGCGACACGGGTGCGATGACGGGACACTCGCCGCCGGCGACGGTTCGGGCGATCCAGGAGCAGGCCGAGCGCGGGATCACGCTGATGCTTCCGAGCGAGGACGCGCTCTGGGTCGGCGAGGAGCTCGCGCGGCGCTTCGGCCTGCCGTACTGGCAGTTCGCGCTGACCGCGACCGACGCGAACCGCTTCGCGATCCGGCTCGCCCGTGCGGTTACGGGCCGGCGGAAGATCCTCGTGTTCAACTGGTGCTATCACGGCACGGTCGACGAGACCTTCGCGACGATTCTCGACGGGCGGGTGCGCGAGCGAGAGGGGACACTGGGCGCGCCCGTCGAGCCCGCCGAGACCACGCGCGTGGTCGAGTTCAACGACGTCGAGGCGCTCGAGCGCGAGCTCGGCGAGGGCGACGTCGCCTGCGTGCTGGCCGAGCCGGCCCTGACGAACATCGGCATCGTCCTCCCCCAGCCCGGCTACCACGGAGCGCTGCGCGAGGCGACCCGCCGGACCGGGACGCTGCTGATCATCGACGAGACGCACACGATCTGCGCCGGGCCCGGCGGCTACACGGCCGCCTATGGGCTCGAGCCCGACCTGCTCACGATCGGGAAGCCGATCGCCGGCGGCATCCCCGCGTCCGCGTACGGATTCTCGGAGGACGTGGCGCGCCGCGTGGAGAAGGCCATTCCCGAGCGGGAGGCCGACGTCGGCGGAGTCGGCGGGACGCTTGCGGCGAACGTCCTCTCGCTTGCCGCGATGCGGGCGACCCTCGGCGAGGTGCTCAGCGAAGAGGCGTTCACGCGGATGATCGCGCTCGGCGAGCGGTTCGAAGCAGGAGTGAAAGGGGTCATCGACGAGTGCTCGCTGCCGTGGCACGTCGTCCGGCTCGGCTGCCGCGTCGAGTACCTCTTCCGGCCGGAGCCGGCGCGCACCGGCGCCGAGGCGGCTGCGGGCGGCGACGAAGCGCTCGACCGCTACATCCATCTCTACGCGCTGAATCGCGGGATCCTGCTGACGCCGTTCCACAACATGGCGCTGATGTCGCCGGCCACCGTCGAGGCCGACGTCGACCGGCACACCGAGGTCTTCGACGCGGCAGCGCGTGAGCTAACCGGCTAGATCGAGGACAGCCGAGCCGCTGATCTCGCCCGAGCGCAGGCGGTCGAGCGCCTCGTTCGCCTGCGAGAGCGGAAACGCCTCGACGTGCGTCTCGATCGGCACGCGCGGGGCCAGCTTGAGGAGCTCCTCCCCGTCCTGACGCGTCAGGTTCGCGACCGAGCGGATCAAGCGCTCCTCCCAGAGCAGCTCGTACGGAAACGACGGGATGTCGCTCATGTGGATCCCCGCGCAGACGACCACCCCGCCCTTCTCGAGGGCGCGCAAGGCGACGGGAACGAGCGCGCCGACCGGTGCGAAGACGATCGCCGCGTCGAGCGCCTCGGGCAGCTGCTCGCCGGACGCGCCGGCCCACTCGGCGCCGAGCGACCGCGCGAGCTCCTGCCCCTCGGTGTCGCCCTCGCGCGTGAACGCAAACACGCGCCGCCCCTGCCAGCGCGCGACCTGCGCGATCAGGTGCGCGGACGAGCCGAAGCCGTAGAGCCCGAGCCGCGTCGCGTCGCCGGCGAGCCGCAGCGCGCGGTAGCCGATCAGCCCGGCGCAGAGCAGCGGCGCCGCGTGCAACGCCGAGTACCCCTCGGGGACCGGAAAACAGAAGCGCTCGTCGGCAACCGCCATCTCCGCATAGCCCCCGTCTACGTGGTAACCCGTAAACCGCGCGTTGTCGCACAGGTTCTCGCGGCCGCTCTGGCAGAAGCGGCACTCGCCGTCGGTCCATCCGAGCCAAGGCACCCCGATACGCGACCCCGTCTCGACGTCGATGCCGACGATCTGATGACCGAGCACGAGGGGCAGCTTCGGATGCGGAAGCTCGCCATCGACGATGTGGAGGTCGGTCCGGCAGACGCCGCAGGCCTCGACCCGCACCAGGACCTGCCCCGGCTCCGGCTCGGGCTCCGGCAGCTCGGCTTCGCGAAGCGGTTCTCCGGGAGAATGCAGGACCTGTGCGCGCACGGTTCCCTAAGGCGCCGACTCGTCGGCGCCGACCAGAGAGGCCGCAGCGGCTTTGCCGCTGCGGCCGTCTAACGCACCTTGTTGGAAAGACGGCAAATTGAGCTCGCGCATGACACGCCTAGGCTACGGCGCCATCGCGGCGCTCGCGCTTGTGACTGCCGCTGCCGCCGGTTCGCCAAGCCCGTGGCGGCCCGGCATGCAGAACGCGATCCGCTACGCGTCGCACCGCCACGGCGTGATCGCCTTCGCCGTCCGTACGCGCACCCGCTTCTGGGGCTGGCACTACGGAGAGACGTTCCCGTCGGCGAGCGTGGTGAAGGCGATGCTGCTCGTCGCGTACCTCGACATGCCGTCCGTCCGCAACCGGCCGCTCCGCGAGTCCGATCGCGCGCTGCTGACGGCGATGATCCGCCAGTCCGACAACGACGCCGCCAGCGACGTGCTGCACATCGTCGGCAGTGCCCCCGTTTACGCCCTCGCCCACCGCGCCCACATGCGGCGCTTCACGCTGGTCATGGGCACCTGGGGCTTCACGAGGATCGATGCGGCCGACCAGACCCGCTACTTCCTCCACATCGACGCGCTCACGGCGCCGCGGCACCGCGCGTACGCAATGGGGCTCCTCAACACGATCACCCCGGTGCAGCGCTGGGGGATCGCGCGGGTCCGGCCGCGCGGCTGGCGGCTGTACTTCAAGGGCGGCTGGGCGACGGCACCGGCTGGGTCGACCACCAGGTGGCGCTCCTGACGCGCGGCAACGACCGGGTCACGGTCGCGATCCTGACGCTCCACGACCAGAAGCACGTCTACGGCCGGGAAACCCTGCGCGGGATCGCAATCCGACTGCTGAGCGGCCTAGACTCGGCCAAGGCAGTTCCCTAAAGCACAGGAGGCACGAAATGGAAGCCCAGCCAGCCGCCGGCGGCTACCCGGTGCAGTTCGATGTCGCTTACCCGGACCGGGATCTCAACAGGCTCACGACCTTCTTCAGGATCTTCTGGGCGATCCCGATCTTCATCGTGCTCGGCGCGCTCGGCGGCCACTACGGCAACTGGGGCTCGCACGAAGGCGGGTACGCGGCGGGCGGCGCAAGCATTCTCGTTTTCGCGCCGCTGCTGATGATCCTCTTCCGCCAGAAGTACCCGCGCTGGTGGTACGACTGGAACCTGGAGATTCTGCGGTTCACGAACCGGGTCTTCGTCTACCTCGCGCTAATGGACGACACCTACCCCTCGACCGACGAGGAGCAGTCGGTCTCGCTCAACTTCCCTTACCCGGACGCGAAAGAAGAGCTGAACCGCTGGCTGCCGCTGGTCAAGTGGTTGCTCGCGATTCCGCATCTCATCGTGCTCGTCTTCCTCTGGCTAGCCGCGATCGTCTGCACGATCTTCGCCTGGTTCGCCATCCTCTTCACCGGGCGCTACCCCCGCGGGCTGTTCGACTTCGTCACCGGGGTGTTCCGCTGGAGCAACCGCGTCACGGGCTACGCCTTCGCACTCGTCACCGACGAGTACCCGCCGTTTCGGCTGTCGCCGTGAGCACGCGTCCGCGCCAGTAGACAAAGCGGCCGGTCTCGAGCTCCCAGTAGACCTCCGCCGCAGTCGGAAGGCGGATCCCGTCGAGGACCGCGTAGTCGGAGTACACGCCGCCCCACGG